>Ga0302320_10011966_pt1 | contig 18284 bp, 16 predicted proteins | sample Bog_T0_3_FD_202130 | JGI IMG/M metagenome (GOLD analysis project Ga0302320, IMG submission 202130) | Peat permafrost microbial communities from Stordalen Mire near Abisko, Sweden - Bog_T0_3 | ecosystem: Environmental > Terrestrial > Soil > Wetlands > Peat | place: Sweden: Abisko, Stordalen Mire...
CTGGTCGAGATGAAGCGCACCTACCCAGCCGGTCCGTTCATCGCCGCCGTCGAACAGGCCCTGCTGTATGGCCTGTTCGACCTCGGCCGGCTGGAAGACCTGATCCTCAAACAAGTCGCCGGCGACTTCTTCGCGCTGAACACCAGGAAAGACGACGATGCATGAAAAGCTACGCGCGCTGATTGCCCAGCTGCGCCTGCACGGCATGGCGGACGCACTCGACGCCGAGATCGAACGTGCCGAACGCGAGGCCATCGCCGCGCCAGAGCTGTTGTATCGGCTGCTCAGCCAGGAAGCCGCATCCCGCCGTGAACGCAGCCTCGCCTATCGGCTCGAAGAGGCACGTCTCCCGTGGCGGTGGTCGCTCGACACTTTCCCGTTCGACCGCCAGCCAGGCGTGAGCAAGGCGCAGATCCAGACGCTCGCCGGACTGGACTTTCTGCGCCGCGCCGACAACGTGTTGCTTATCGGAAAACCCGGCACCGGCAAAACCGGGCTGGCGATCGGGCTGTTGCGCGAGGCATGCCTCAATGGCTACCGTGGCCGCTTCACCAACGCTCAACTCCTGCTCGACGAACTCTACGCCTCGCTGGCCGATCGTACGACCACACGGCTGCTGGCCCAGCTGAGCCGCATGCAACCTTTGCTAATCGATGAGCTCGGCTATTTAACGATCAAGCCGGAACAAGCCAACGCGTTCTTTCGCCTGATGGATCAACGCTACGCCCGGGTCTCGACGATCATCACCACCAACCTTGACCTGCCGGACTGGTATGGGCTGTTCGACAAGAAGCCGCTGGTCGACGCGCTGCTCGATCGCTTGCAGCACCACTGCATCACCATCCGCATCGACGGGCCGTCGCTGCGCAATCCGGAGATGCCCGCCACACCATCTGAAAAGCCCGTGCGCCGCAGGACCAAGGGTTAACCCCTGAGCGTTCGTTCGCCCTCGGCGCTATCCGCCGCGGTCACGGTTGCCATTCGTCGCAGCCGGCAACGGGAACCATGTTGAGCTCGCGCCATGCGAGGGGCTCTGCCCCTCGCGCACCCCGGGATATTTTTTCCAAAATCATGTTGGTTTGGTAGAGTCGGCTCACGGTACAGCCTGGGAAGGCGATGACCGTCCAAAGTCATGGACCTGCCGTGGCGACACGGCAGGTCTTTGCCGTTGCCCTGGTACCAAATCCTTCGATCAGGAATACTTACCTCCGAGCGCGACTGGGATCGCCATATTCGGCCACCTGATCGCCAACACCCGCGCAGCCGCCGGGTCCGCTTCTATGAGCAAAAGTGGATCCGCTTTGGTGAGCGCTGAAGGCCGGTGCCCGAACAGTCTTTGTCCTCTCGGCCGTTCCTCCGCCATTTGTCCGGCTCCGGTGTGCCGCGGCGCCCCTTGCGGTGCCGCGATGCATCAGGGATGCGCCCTGCGCGCTGCCGTGGGCCGGGGACGTCAGGCGGCTGCCTGGAGCAGGCCAGCCGCCGCGGCGCTGGCCTGCTCCAGGGTCCGCCAGCGCCGTCCGGCGGCGGCCCACGGCGCCGGACGCGGCTCCGCGGCAAGGACAACGCCGCCGCGGACCCCGACCCGCGCGAAGTGCACGGCGATGCCGTCGAGATAGGTCGCCAGAGGCCGGTTTTCCTGCCATCCGCGCGCCGTCGGCCCGGGCCGCCCCGAGCGGTTCCCCTCATAGACCTGGAAATAGGCGTGCCCGCCAGGACCGAGCGCGTCGGCCGCCAGGGCAACGGCGCGGTCACGCGCCTCCGGGCAGGCGATGACATTGAGCACATTCAGGACCGTCGCCGTGGCGGCCTGGCCGCCGCGGAGCAGCGCCGCGGCCCGGCGGTTGTGCGCGGCGCTGCGGTTGAACGGATCGAAGACGATGTTGTCGACATCGAGCGCGGCCATGAGGGCGGTGGCATCGTCAAAGCGTCCGCCGCCGATGTCGGCGTTGCGCGTCCCCGGGCTGAACAGCCCCGACCTGAACGCCCGGGGGACGGTGCGCACCGACGTGCCAGCCGCTGTTATGGCCTGGGCGACCCCGGCCCGCCATGGATCAAGGACATCTTGAGGCATTGCTGCACGCTCCCGGTGAGCATGGATAGACCGGATGACGCACAAAGACAACGGTTTCCTTTGGGGTGGATATTCCTTGTTACCCAAGGAATAAGTTGACAGGCAGAGAGGGCCGCGTTAATGTTTCCGCGTTCATGCAGCGCCTCGAGGAATCCATGCCCCAACCCAACCCGACGGCCCAGGCGAGCGGCGACGAGCAGAGCGCCCAGCGGCTTGCGCAGCTCACGCGGCGCTGGAGTTCCCTCCGCGACATCGGGCTGCAGAACCGCGGCAATGTCGAACGCATCGAATCGGAGATCGAAGCGGCAAGCAGGGATGCCGAGGAAAGGTTCGGGACGTCCGACCTGGATGCCCTCCGCGCGATTGTCGTGAGGGCGCGGGAGGAGGACGCCGCCGCGCTGGATGCGTTCGAGGCCAGCATCGCGCAGGCCGAGGCGCGCCTGCGCGAGATCCGCGCGCCCTGACGCCGGGGCCCGGGGCATGTCCACCGCCACAGATCCGGCCCGGCGGCTCGAAGCCCTGCGCCGCGAGGTCTGGAGCCTCACTGGCCGCCGGCAGGCGCTGGAGGCGCGCGATGCGGAGCTGGCGCTCGCCGTCGGCCTCGCCAAGGGGCGGCTCGCGATCAAGCCCGAGGTTGACGCTTTCCTGGAGCGGCAGCAGGCGGCCGCGCACGCCCGGACAGTCGGCAGCTACGCCAAACTGCTGACCGCCCTGGCCGACGATGTCCTTCACCAGGACATCCGGATCGGCCTGGATCTCTACACCGAGCGCGGACTGCCCGGCCTCGACATTTTCGCGGAGAAGGACGGTCGGCGGGTTGACCTGTTCGAAGGGGCTGGCGGCTCGCTCACCAACGTCGTCTGCCTGGGGCTGCGCACGATTGCGACGGTCAAGTCCGGCATGCGGAGTTTTCTGGCGCTCGACGAGCCTGACTGCTGGATCAAGCCGGACCGGGTGCCGGCATTCTACCGCGTGCTGAAACAGATGGCCGGAAAGATGCGCTTCCAGGCGCTCGTCATCAGCCACCATGACGTTGCCCTGCTGGGAGGCATCGACGGCGGCATCAACCTGATCGCCGTCGGGGGGCGCCCGGAGGACGGGCTGTCGGTCACTGTCCGCGCCGGAGCCCCGGCATGGGCGGACCCCGGCGAGCCGGGCATCCGCGGCATCCGGCTGCGCAACTGCGCCGGTTATGCCGACTGCTGGCTGCCCCTGTCGCCCGGCATGAACGTGCTGCTCGGCGACAACAACATCGGCAAGTCGATGGCCGTGCGCTTCCTGCGCTCGGCCGCCTACGGAGGCCGCGAATCGGCGGACACCGACATCCGGCATGGCGAACGGCGCGCCGACATGGAAATCCACATCGAGAACGGGCTGGTCCTCCACTGGTCCCGCGAGGTCAAGCGCAACCCGGTCGTGCTCTGGCGGCTGCTCGGGCCGGACGGATCCGTCGCCACGGTCGACGGCGAAAGCTGCGAGGCCGGCGGCAAGGACGGCGTGCCGGGCTGGGTGACGAAGGTTCTCGGCATCGCGCAGCGCGACAGTCTCGACATCCAGCTGGCGCACCAGAAACGCCCTGTTTTCCTTCTTGGCGAACCGCCGTCCAAAAGGGCCGCCGTGCTGTCCATCGGACGCGAGAGCTCGAAGATCCGCGGCATGATCGCGCGGCACAAGGCGGGCTGCGCCGAGGACGCCCAGACCGTGCGGAACGGTGAGCGGGAAATCGCCTGTGTGCGCGAGCAGCTGCGCGCGCTCTCCGCCGTGGACGCGGTGGCGGAAGATCTCGGTGCGGCGGCCGATGCGGCCAGCCGGCAGGCGAAGGCTTCCGGCCTGGCGGCCGGGGCGGGGGCTGCCGCATCGTTTCTCGCCGCCGCACGGTCCAGGCTTGCGGCGGCGGCCGAGGCGGATGCCGCCCTGGCGGCGCTGCCCGGCGCGGCGCCTGACATCGGCTGGCGGATGGCGCGCACGAGCGGCGTCCTTGCCGCGCTGGCAAGGGCGGGAAGGCTGTCGGACGATCTTGTCCGGGCAAAGGCGGCCGTCAACGCCCTGGAAGCGCTGCCGCCGGAGCCGCCCGCGCTGCGGCCTTGCGACGCCGTCATGCTCGCGGGGCGCCGCATCCGCGATGCCGGACGCGAGCTGGTGGCCATCAGGGCCAGGACGGCGGCGCTCGAATGCCTGCCGGACGGACCTCCGTCGCTGGTCCGGGCGGACGGGGCGGATCAGGCTGCCAGCCGGATCGCCGCGGCCGGAGCCGGGCTGGCGCGGGCCATGGCGGAAGGGCAGGCGCTCGCCGGGCTGGCTCCGGAACCGCCCAAGCTGACCGGCGACCCGCAGATCATTCCCACGGGCAAGCGGCTGTCCGATCTGCGGAAGGCGCTTGCCGAGGCGGAGCAGAAGTCCGCCACGCTCGCCGCCGAGGAGCAGGCCGCGGCCGCGGCGATCGCCGAGGCGCTCTCCGCGCTCGGCAACCTGTGTCCGCTGTGCCACTCGCATGTCGGACACGAACACCTGATGCGGGCGGAGGCGGTGCCATGAGCGGCGAACTGACCGAATGCAGCGGATTCATCCTCTTCAACGACCCTCACCTGAGTTCCCGCAGGCCCGGCACCCGCAAGGACCGCGCGTACGGCGACGTGATCATCGGCAAGCTCGCCCAGATCATTGACATCGCGAACCGCGGGCGGCTTGTGCCGCTCTGCACCGGGGACTGGTTCCAGCGGGCGAAGGAGGAAGACGAGCGGATCAAGACGCAGCTGCTGCGCGTCCTGAACGGCTGCTGGACCAGACAGGGGATCAGCTGCGTCGGGAACCACGACTGCCGCAACCTCAAGCTGGCGGACGGCGACACGCTCGCCGTGATCGCCGAGTCGGGCGCGATGCGCATCGCGCGCCAGAACGGCCCGGCAGGCGAGTTCCTGGTCAGGGGCACCGAACGGGACTGGCGGGTCGGCGTCGGATGCACGCCCAGCGGACAGGAGATCCCCCGCGAAGTCGGCTCGCTGTTCCCGCTTGCGGACGGCATCATCTGGCTGACGCATCACGACATTGCCTTCGATGGCGCATATCCCGGCGCTGTGGAGCCCTTCGAGATCAGCGGGTGCAGCCTGGTCTGGAATGGCCACATGCATCTGGAGAAGCAGCCGGTCACGCTCGGCCGCACGATGTGGTGCAACGCTGGCAGCATCACGCGCACGGCGATCGACGCGATCGACCACCAGCCGGCCGCGTGGGAGTTCTCGCCGGAAACCGGCCTTGTCAGGCACCTGATCGAGTGCGGCAGCGATGTCTTCGATCTCACGGGCAGCCTGGTCGGCGCGATCAGCCCCGGCGAGCCGGACGGCGGCGGCGGCAGCGACAGCGTGTTCGTCGATCTGCTCCGGCAGGACACCGAAGCCGACCCGGCCGCGACCGATGAGGGCACTGTCCTGCTCCAGCACATCAGGTCCAGGTTCGATCGGGAGAACACGCCGGAGCAGGTGCGCGCGGCCGTGCTCAGGCTGTTCAACGACGAAGTCGACGCTGCCGGTGCGCTCGCGGCGTCCTGATCCGGGTGTCGGGCTGGGGCCGAACCGTCCGAAGGACTGCGCGCGGGCAGAGCATGAGGACACGCCCCACTGGCGTACGGAGTCTGGGAGCCGCGAAGCGAAAGGGATAGGCTACACAGCTTCGGCGTGACCGGGTTTGTCCACTTCACAGAAGCAGAAAGTCATGGAAGACGGCGCCTGCCCGATCAGGATGCGCATGCACCTTTGCCTTGGCGTCCTGGCTGGCCTGGACAACGGCTGCGCGGTCCTCGCCGCCATCCAGGAATCGGACAGCCCTGCGGACGCCATGTCAGCGCTTCAGCGGCTTCCGCTGGTCCTGCAGGATGATGTCCGGACTGCGGCGGGCGTGTCCGGCGGGACCTTCCGGCTCGACCGGGCGCAGGCGCGCGCGGTCCTGGAGATCCGCTTCGTCCGCGCCTGCCGCGCCGATCGGAGCCGGCTGGTCACCGAAATCACAGGCCTCGCGCGCCAGATCCAGGGAAGGAGCTAGCGCGCTCCCGGTGCCACGCCAGCGAACCATCCGCGGCCGGACATGCGGCAGCGGGCCGGACTGCAAAAATGTTAGCATGTGGGCGGCGCGCCGGCGTCCGCGGGGTCACCCGCATTTCGGGTGACGTGCCGCCCGGGTGCGCCGACAGTCGGCCGGACGGCAAAAATGTTAGCATGCATGCTTATGTTCTTGCAGAATTGGACACTTGCAGGCCGGAAGCGGACAGTTGCGGCGGCGCGGGGCTGACAGCAGCAGCGGGATAGGTGATCCAGCTTTGATCACGTCAGTTGAGCGGCTTCCGGAAACTGCGCCATGGCGGATCCGGGAGGCCAGCATGACGCCCTTCAACGACGGCCCGATGGCGCGGCGGGTGGATTTCATCGAGAGTGCCGGCCGCAGCGTCGGCCGGAGCGGCGAATTCGACACCGCCGGCTGCGCGGCCGAGGCCGGTTACGAGTTCAACGGGCAGTGCCTGGTACCCGCGGTTTCACTCAGGGCCATCACATCAAGGGGAAAGGCCGGCAGCGCGGAAGTGATGGTTCACGGGGAGGCGGCCGGCGATGTCGGTGCCTTTCTGGTCGAGGCATTCTGCCGCCAGGCCTCCCCGGAGGCGCGCGAGGCTCTCCTCCTCCGCCTGAACGCAATATGCTCGGGCGGACCCGATCCGGATCGGCAGCCCGCACCCGCCTTCCGTCCCTAGCAAGCGGCTGGCCCGGCGGACACCAGCCCAAGCGGCTTTTTTCCCGCCAGCGCTGGTGTCAAACCACGCCGCAACGGGAAGCCGATCAACTGCTTCGGCTTCTGGCTTTCGGCGCTGGACCCCGGCAACCGTCTGACCATCTACAATGGCGCGACCGAGGTCTTCTCGTTCCGTGTTCCTGAACTTCTACGACACGAGCGGTAGCTTCAACGCAGTGACCTTTGCGGAAATCCCCCCTCTGAGAGGCGGTTTCGAGTCGGACAACCAGACGGTCGGCCTGTACAGAGCCGGCGGCCACCGCACTGCTCGGTTCCGCGCTCGTCGGCCCCATCCGCCGCCGCCGGCGCGCCTGACCCCGGGACGGCCGCGCGTCAGCGTCCCGGGGCGGCGGCTGCGGGAACCGCGGCCGCCGCCCCGTCGGCGATGAGTGACCCGTTGCGCGCGACAATGCCCGATCCGTCCATGCGCAGCAGGGCGTGGCCGGCGCTGTTGTCTATGCGGTGATCGGAGGCCCGCCGGACCAGGATTGTCCCGTCCCGGCCGTTCTCCACAATATGCGTGTCCCGGGGATAGAAACTATGGGGCGGCCGGAGAAGAAACAGCACTATTGCCCCGTAGCGACGCCATGGAGTGTCCGATGTCCCTACCCACCGATCTGAGTCGGTCCCCCGTCCCCTTCGAGCAGGAATCCACCCTTGTTGCCGCGGCCGGAGAAGAAACGGCATTATTGCCCCGGAGCAACGCCAAGGAGTGTCCGATGTCCCTTCCCAACGATCTGAGCCGGTCCCTCGTCCCCTTCGAGCAGGAATCCACCCTTGTTGCCGTCATTGAGCTCAGCCAAGCGAGCTGGCTGATCGCCGGAGTTGTTCCGGGCGTCGAGCGGCAGCCGCTGAAGAAAATCGAGCCGGATGAGGAGGCGCTGCTGCGCCTGCTGCACCGCTGGCGTGACGAAGCGATCCAGAAGGGTCGGACCATCACACGCATCGCCGTTGCTCTCGAGGCCGGCCGCGACGGGTTTTGGCTGGCACGGTGGCTGAGGAAGCATGGCATTGAGGCCCATGTCATCCATTCCGGCAGCGTCGCGGTCTCGCGCGAGCACAGGCGAGCCAAGACGGATCGACTTGATACCGCCATGCTGATCCGGGTGTTCCTTGGCTGGCTGCGCGGCGAACGCGGCCATTGCGCAATGGTCGCGGTCCCATCGATCGAGGAAGAAGACGCCAAGCGGCCAAGCCGTGAGCGGGAGAACCTGGTCGGCGAGCGGACACGCATCATCAATCGCCTGAAGGCCGTGCTGGCGCGACTCGGCATCCGTGGCTTTAATCCGAAACTGCGGAAGGCGCCGCAGCGCCTGGATTCGCTTCGGACGCCGGAAGGATTTCCAATCCCGCCAAACACGCTCGACGAAATGCGGCGCGATTTCGCCCGGCTGGCGCTCCTGCGCGAGCAGATCAAGGCCATTGAACAGGCGCGGCTGGAGCGGCTGCAGCAGGCGCCGCAGACCGGGCCAAACGCAATGATACGAATGCTTGCCAGCATTCCCGGGGTGGGCCTCGAAACGGCGGACATGCTGGTGCAGGAAGTCCTCTCGCGCAACTTGCGCGACCGCAGGGCCGTCGGACGTTTCGTGGGGCTCACCGGTGCGCCAGATGAAAGCGGGGCCAAGCGACGCGAGAAAGGTCTCTCCAAAGCGGGCAATGCCCGCGTGCGCCGCGGCATGATCCAGCTCGCCTGGCGCTTCGTCAGGTTTCACAAGGACAGCGCGCTGGCCGTGTGGTTCCGAAGCAGGACGGAGGGACCCAGCGGCGGGCGCAAAACCAAAATGATCGTCGCCCTTGCCCGCAAGCTGATCATCGCGCTGTGGCGCATGGTCAATACCGGCGAAGTGCCGCACGGCGTGGTGCTTCGGCAGCCGGCGTAATAGACACAGCTATACAGTAACGCAAGCACACAGTTTCGGCGCCTCTGGCCAAGCGACCTTGCCCAGACTGCCGATTACGATCCGAGGTGGTGGTGACCCGAGCTTGGACATGGTCGTTGAACCGTGGGTTAGTATGGGCCCGCCACCCCGGAGCCTCGCTGCCGAAGCGCATGACTGCTTCGTGGTCCGGTCCCACATGGGGCCAACCGAATACAAGTTTGCGGCGCGAGCTTCCGCGCCCCATGGCGGGCTCCCCTCGGTTCGTTTGCTTTCCACCGGCGGCATCGCAACAAACACATCGCCGCCAAATCCGTTGCTGCCAGGACATCGCCAGGCAGAAGACAAGCCTGGCTTCCGCTACGCCGAACGACACGCCCGCCGCCAGGCGGCGCTGCCGCCCACCGGCATGCCGTCGCTGCATCCCCATGCCTGACCGGAGACAACAAGAGCCCTCCGGGGGCTCCCCCCTTGCGTCGGGAGGCCGCTAGCCAGCACCAAAAAACCCCTTGACAGGGGAAGCCCCATACAAGTCGAAGCCAGCCAGGCCGTGGTCGGACAGCAGGGACGCCTCGAACTCGAGCATCGCGTCGAGCCGCCGCCCGTTGGCTTCCGGCACACCGGCCGCGCCGGGGTCGACAGGCTGGCCATCCGCGTCCCAGCAGCCCCTGTAGGACCCGTCCGGGCTGTATTGCGTCGTCACGTGGCGTCGCGGCCCGGCCGCCCATGTGGCGGTGGTCCTGCCGTCAGCCAGGAAACTGATGGCGCACGGGCCGGCATGCGCGTGTCCGCCATGGGCGTGGTCGCCGTGGCAGCGCATGAGAACGATGTCGCCGGGCAGCGGATAGGAATGGTGCCGCCTGGACGACAGCGTGGCGAGCGCGAGCGCGAGGTGGCGGCGGTCGCAGAGCACGACGTGCCCGAGCTCACAGAAAAATGACTTCACGGTGCCCCACCAGCCGCGCCTCCTGGCTTCCGGCGTTTTCGCGGCCATCGCCATGCGTATCGGGTCGAGCGTGGAATCCCGCGCGACCATGCAGGCGAGGTTCATACGGTGGATCCCGACGTGCTCCATTTCCGCCATGGCCTCGCGGACCTTGCGGACCACGGCGTGAAGCCCGTCCCTCATGTGCTCACGGGTGTAATCGACCACCTTCTCTTTCAGCAGGTAGACGCCGCCCATGACGGCCACAAAGCCGAAGCCGGCGCCGAAGCTTCCGAGCGCATGCGCGTACTCGCCAATGTAATCGGCCCCGTTTTCCACGGTGAGGACGGCCGTGAGGGTGCTGGCCGACCAGAGAAGGAAAGACGTGGCACGCCCGGTGTTGCGGTCGGCGCGCATCGCCGGGACGGTCTCGCTGAGGCGCGCCGCCTCGTCGGCGGATGGCCCGGACACCTTCCGGACGCCATAGTCGCATCCGACGACGACGGCCCCGGCGGTCCGGTCCGGAAGGTGGCAGGCGACGCGCAGGACAGTGTCCGCGGTCTCGCCGCCGAAAATGCGGTGCTCCAGCTTGGCGCCGCGGAAGTCGCACTCGATGAGCCAGGCGCCGCGGAACCCGGCGTTGAACAGCTCGGCGCCGACAAAGGATGTCTCCTCCGCCCTGACGTCGTTGAACTGTGCGGAGGACGCGCTGACATCGGTCAGGTCGGCCCGGTGCAGCGTGGCGCCGCAGAAGCTGGCGCAGGTCGCCCTGGCGCCGACCATCTCGGCATCCGACAGGTCGGCGCGGTCAAGGACAGCGCGGTCAAGCCGCGCGCCCTGGAGCTTTGCGCCCTTCATGTCGGCCCCTACGAACCTGGCGCCCTTGAGGACCGAGCCCCTGAAGTCCGTTCCGGACAGCTTTGCCCCGGTGAAATCGGCCCCCGACAGGTCAAGGCCGGACAGGTCGGCCCCGGACAGGTCGACTCCCGCCATGCTGCACTTTGGCTCACCGGCGACGAGGCGTTCGACAAGCTCCTTGCGGGACGCCGCGAAGCCCTCGTAGCGGACGGCGCCGAGCCTGTCCTTGATCTTCTTCTTCTCCACCCTGCCAGCCATGGTTGTCCCCGCTTCAAGCCGGACGAGGATGACCGGGCGGCTGGCAAGCGAGCCGGTGCCGTCCCGGCTCAGGGCTCCCGGGCGATCCAGCAGCCGTCCCCAAGGCCGCCACCGGCCGTGCCCCAGCGCTTTGCCAGCGCGAGCTCGCTGTCCTGGCCAGGCGGCGGGGCATCCGGTCCGCGGGACGCGGCAACCTTGGCCGCCACAGCCCCGAGCGCCTCGATCAGCCCCTCCGGGCTGCCGCGCCCGTTGGCGAAGATGTCCTCGAGCTCGGCGATGTGGTCATGGCCGAGCCGGCCGCGGAGCCCCAGCAGGAATTCGCTCAAAGAATCGTTCAAACCCAGCCTCCAGCCAAAACCAGCGTGGCGGCTTTCATTGCACGGACGGACCCGACAAGTCAAGGCATATCCTTGTAGGTCGCGGATAAGGCGTAGGATTTGCCAGCCGAAAGGCCAGCTTGCCGTGGTCAGCCCATGCGCGGGGAAGGCGGCCGTTCCGCGGCTTCCCCGGCTTTGGTCCAGATCGCAGCCTTCATCCCGCCGATGAAGGCTGCGTGCCTCGCCAATTCCTCCACGCCCGGCCTTCCGATGCCGCGCGACGGACGGAACGCCAGGCTGGCGGTGGCCGCGCCGGTCGCCGCGGCCAGGTCCGGCTCGGCTTCGAGATCAAGCTTGCGGTCGCGTCCGCCGTTGAGCTCAAGGTAAACCCTTGCCAGCAGCTGCGCGTCGATGAGTGCCCCGTGGTACGAGCGCCCGTCGAGCGAAATGCCAAAGCGTTTGCAGAGCGCGTCCAGGCTGGCGCTTGCCGTGCCGAACGCCTGCTTCGCGATCTTCAGCGTGTCGGCGACCGGGTTGGTCAGCGGCGGACGGCCCGCCAGCGCCAGCTCGGCATTCATGAACCTCATGTCGAACATCGCATTGTGCGCGACCAGGCGCGAACCGCCGAAAAACTCCAGGATTTCGCCAGCGGCCTGCGGGAACTTGCGGGCGCGGTGCTCCCGCAGCTTCGCGCGGGTCAGCCCATGGACCTTGACAGCCTCATCGGGGACGTCGCGCTCCGGATCGAGGTAGATGTGGAGCGTTTTGCCGGTTGGCATCAGGTCGATGATTTCGACACACCCGATTTCGACCATCCGGTCGCCGCGTGCGGGGTCAAAGCCCGTGGATTCCGTGTCGAAGCAGATTTCCCGCACGCCGGCAGCACCCGCTCCGCTCATTTCCCGCGCTCCTGGCCGAAAGGAATTGCCTGTGGACCTTATCAGCGGGCGCGGCGTGCAGCAAGGATTTTGGCCAGCCGCGCCAAGCCGCGGACCGCGCGGACGCGGGCCAACGGCGCTTCCCCGCCCGCATGCGTGTCCAGGAGGCTGCGGAAGAAGCAGTGGCTGCCAATCCGCGCCGTCAAGACGCGGCCCGGCACGGAACCGCTGGAGATGCGGCAGAGCGAGAAGAACGTGGCGCCGCCGGTGGTGTCCGGCGGCGCCGTCGCGGCCAGCAGGGAAGCCGCCACCGCCATCGAGCGCTGCCACGCGTCAGGCTCGCGGATCGCGGAGGGGCCGCCGCAGGCCCAGGAGAACTGGCAGCGGCGGCCCCTCCGCTCGGCGACCACCTGGCATGGCGTGCGCCCGCCGCGGGCGCGGTTCATGACCACCTGGCCCACGGCAACCATGCCGGCCGTCGGCTCCCCGCGGGCCTCGTGGTAGACGTTCCTTGCGAGGCAGGCCAAATCGGCGTCCGCCGCGCCCTCCGGCACTGGTTTTTCCGGTCCGGCGGCCAGGGCCGCCCCGGAAAAACCAAGCACGCAGGCAAAGGCAGCCGCCGGAATTCGCATCACCAATCTTCCGCAATGTTGATAACGGATACCAGACTAGATCAAAATCAAATCCTTGGTCAACGTAAGAAGTCCTTGCCTTGACCGGCGTGCGGCGCTGTGCCAACATGAACCCCCTTGTGCCCACGCGCACAAGCCAGCCGTTCCAAGGACCGGACGATGCCGGATGCAGACGAAAACGCGCGGGCCGCGGCCGGAGAGTGCCGCCCGGCAACCGGATGCCTTGCCGGGCGGCTTCTTGCGGCCATTCCGGACCGGCGTCCTTGAGCCTGCTCCGCCTGACGCAGAAGGAGCTTGAGCGGCTGGGCAGGGATGCCCGCAGCCAGGCGGCCGCGGCCCTGCCCGGAAAGGACGCCCGCCCGCGCAAGCCAGGGAAGCCGGACGGGGGCGTGCCGGCGAAGGGCGGGCGCCTGGCGCGGCGGCACTATGACGGCCCCGCGGTCGTCGTCGAGCTTGACCTTGCGCCGAGGCCCAAGGAGCGGGCGCGCACGTTCGTTGACCAGGGCGCACTCTGCCGCGCTTTCGTGGCCGCGCACGGGGACGTCAGGCGGTTCATGGCGCTGATAAAGCCGAAATCCCTCGGCGGCGACCGCGAGGGCGGCCTGATGCGGACGGTCACGCCGGAAGACACGAGACACTACGAAGAGGCAGTCAGGCTGCTGGTCGGCCGCGCGATAGCCACGGCGGGGATGGCGCCGTTCACCTGCCCGCTGCAGGTGGTGGTCGACTTCCGCTTCCTCGGCGACCCCGGGACCTGGCCAACCGCGCAGGACGACGGAGACCTCGACAACCTGCTCAAGGCCGTCTTCGACGGGATGAACAAGGTTGCCTACTCCGACGACCGCCTGCTGGTCCGCCAGAAAGCGGACAAACGCTGCGCGGACCGGGACGGCATCACCGTGACGGTCAGCCCCGCCGAGCCGTGACGCCCGCCGCGGTCAGAGGAACGATGTCCTGCGCTTGGCAGGCCCCTTGGCTGACCGCGCCGCCTGCGCCTGGGCGAACGATGCCTGGACCTTCGGCACGCCGAGCTCCGCCTCGCGCAGGAAACGCGACGGCTTCGACGGCCTGCGCATCGGGCCGAGGCCGCGCTGCATGGCGAAGCTGACATGGGCCTGCTGCCTGGCCCGCGTCAGCCCGACATGGGCAAGCCTGCGCTCCTCCTCGATGCCGCCAGCCCCGCCGGTGTCCCACGGGTCGCCGGGATCGCCCGGGCGCGCGCCCTCGTCGATGGCGCGCTGGTGCGGCAGGACGCCCTCCTCCATGGCCACGATGAACACGTGATCCCATTCCAGGCCCTTTGAGCCGTGCAGCGTGCCCAGGTGCACGCCTTCGGCGGCGCGTTCCTCTGGATCGGCGAGCAGGCACATGTCCGACAGGAATTCCGTGAAGGAAGGCTGGGCGCGCGCAATGTCGGCGAGCGCCTCGAACGAGGCGCCCAGGGTCCTCGGGGCGTCCTCCCTGGAGGCGGCCCATGCCCGGTAGCCGATATCGTCAAGGACAAAGCGCACCATGTCCGCGCTCGGCTCGCCGTTCCTGGCCCCGCGGGCCAGCGTCGCGAGCTGCTGCCCGAGGCGGGCCGCCTCGGCGGCGGCCTTCGCCTTGAGCACCTTGGCATCGCCGCACATCGCCAGCGCCTCGTGAAGCGGGACTCCGTTCCCGCGGGCCAGGCCAAGCACCGCGTCGACCGCCGCGGCGCCAAGCCCCCGCGTCGGCCGCGCTGCGATGCGCGTGAACGGCAGCCCCGCGTCCGGGTCAGCCGCCAGTCGAAGGTAGGCGAGCACGTCCTGGACCTCGGACCGCTCGATGAAGCCGTTGCCGGCCTGCATGGAATGGGGGATGTTCGCTTTCACGAACGCGCGCTCGACAGTCTGCATCGGGAACTTCGCCCGCCCAAGGACCGCGATCCGCTCCGGCGCGGTTCCCTCCGCGATGAGCCTTGCCGCGCTCCGGGCGACCGCCTCCGCCTCCGCCGCGTCCGTCGGATGGCCGCTCACCGACACCGCCGGGCCGTCCCGCCCCGAGCGCAGCACTTTGGGCTCATCCCGCGTGTTGTAGTCGACGAGCAGGTTCGCGGGCGCCAGGACGGCGTCCGTGCACCGGCGGTTGGCGACCAGCCGCACCACCGTGACCCCGCGGGCGGCCAGCTCCGGCATCAGCAGCGGCGCGCGGTCCATCAGCCGCTCTATGGCCCCCCGGAACGAATACAGGGACTGGTCGTCGTCCCCGACGAGCAGGAGGTTGCCGCACGCTGACGCCAGCAGCGTGACCAGGCGCAGCTGGATGCGGTTGATGTCCTGGGCCTCGTCAACCATCATCCACATGATCCGGCCCGCCTCCTCCGCCAGGACGGCCGGGTCGCGCTCGAGCGCGCGCACCGCCAGGATGGTGAGGTCGCCGAAGTCCACGAGACCCTGGCCGCGCATGGTCTCGTCGTAAGCCAGGTAGACCCGCGCGCAGTCCTCGTCGGCCGCCCCGCGCCGCGGGCGCCCCGGGGCGCGGACATCATCGGCCGCAAGGCCGTTCTCCTTCCAGCGGTCGATGCGCCGCTCGCACTCGGCCGCGAACTCCCTCCTCCTGGCAGACGCCTCCGGGTCGCCCGCATCCGCCGGGCCAAGGACACCGGACATGTCGACCGCCAGGCACATGGCAGCCGACCGTTCGGCGGGGCTCGCGATGCCCCAGTCCCGCGACGCGAGCCCGGCGGCGGAGAAGTGCCGCCGCACGATGCGCGCCGCCAGGGAGTGCAGGGTCTGTATCCTGGCCGCTGCGACGGACGCGCCGCCAAGCGCAACCGCCCGGTCCAGCATCTCCCGCGCGGCCCTGTTGGTGAAGGTCACGGCCAGGATGCCCGCGGCGTCCTGGCCGCGCGCCGCCACGAGATGGGCGATGCGGGATGTCAGGACGCGCGTCTTGCCGGTGCCGGCGCCCGACGGAAGCACCACGAGGCCGCCTCCGGCAAGCACTCCGGCCCGCTGCGCGTCGTCGAGTCCTTCAAGGATTTCCATGCACCGACACCCCAATCAAGGATAATTCGTTGACATCGATATAACAGGCGGGTGACAGTTGGGTCAACAGAGTTCGCCTTGCCCTTCGCCTGGGCTGCCGCTAGGATTTGAAGCCCCGGGAGGTAGCGTCCGACATGGCAGACATCGTCCATCTTAGGGTCCATTCCGACTATTCCATGTCGGAGGGCGCTTCCAAAGTGAAGGATTTGGTCGCCAGAGCCAGGGAGCTTGGCGTCCCGGCCTTCGCGGTGACCGACAAGAACGGGCTTTATGGCGCCTGGACCGTCTCCGAGTATGCCTTCAAGGACGGCGTGCAGCCGATCATCGGCGCGCACCTCTACATGGAGGCCGAGGGCGTCAGGCGCGGGAATTTCCTCCTGCTGGCGCAGGACGAGCAGGGCTACCAGAACCTGTGCGCGGTCCTGCGCGCCGCCTACGATCCGCGCCCGGGTCCGGACGGCACGGCCGCCGCCCCGGCGCACCCGGACGTTCCCCCCGATGCACTGGCCGCCCATGCCGGTGGGCTCATCATGCTGACAGGCGGCGGTCCGGACGGGCTTCTGCCCCAGCTCGCGGCACAGGATCCGGAGGCTGCCCGCGAGGCGTTCCAATGGCTGCTCTCCGTGTTCTGCGACCGGCTGTATGTCGAGGTCTGCCGCAACGGCGCCGGCGGCGAGGCGGGCTCGGCCGCGGAGGAGACGGTCATCGGCCTGGCCTACGGCAGCGCGGGTCCGGTCGAGTGCGCGGACGGCGTGGTCCGCTCGGAGGCCCCGCTGGCCGCGACCACGGACGTGTGGTACGCCAAGCCGGACCGCCACGATTCCTGGCTGCTGCTCAAGGCCGTGACCGAGAAGCGCGTTCTGACCATGGACGGCGGCGCAATCGTGGACGCCGGACCGGTCCGCTACCACATGCGCAGCGCCGCGGAGATGCAGGCGCTGTTCCATGACCTGCCCGAGGCGCTTGAGAACACCGCCAGCATCGCCCGGCGGTGTGCCGTCATGGCCCGGCCGCGCAAGCCAATCCTGCCGCCGTTCGCATGCGAGGGCGGCCGCAGCGAAGCCGGGGAGATCCGCCACCAGGCGCAGGACGGCCTGGCCGGGCGGCTCGCGAAGAAAGGCATCGCAGGGGATGCGGCGGCGCCCTACTGGGACCGGCTCGGCTTCGAGCTCGGGGTCATCGAGAAGATGGGATTCCCCGGCTACTTCCTCATCGTCTCGGACTTCATCAAGTGGGCCAAGGCGAACGGCATCCCGGTCGGTCCCGGGCGCGGCTCCGGCGCCGGCTCGGTGGTCGCCTGGGCGCTGCTGATCACCGACCTGGACCCGCTTGAGTTCGGCCTGCTGTTCGAGCGGTTCCTGAACCCGGAACGCGTTTCGATGCCGGACTTCGACGTCGACTTCTGCGAGACCCGGCGCGGCGAGGTCATCCAGTACGTCCAGCGCAAATACGGCAGCGATCTCGTCTCGATGATCGCGACCTTCGGACTCATCAAAGCGAAGACCGCCATCAAGGACGCGGCACGTGTGGTCTTCGACGAGCAGCACGGCCAGCTTGGGTATGGCGACACGAACGATATCTGCAAGCTGATCCCGGACAACCCGGCCCAGCCAAGGACGCTGTCGGAGGCCTATGAGGAGGCCGAGGAGTTCCGCAAGCGCGTCGACGGGTCACCCAAGCTCCGGATGGTGTTCGACTGCGCGCGCGGGATCGAGGGCCTCACGCGCCAGGTCAGCACCACGCCGCGGGCGTCATCATCGGCGACCGTCCGCTGCACCAGCTGTTCCCGGTCACGTGGGATCCGGTGTCGGGCATGCCCGTGTGCTCCTTCAACATGAAGGGGGCCGAGCCGTCAGGCGCGGTCAAATTCGACTTTCTCGGCCTGAAGACCCTGACGATCATCCAGCTGGCGGTCAGCTACATCAAAGAATTCAGGGGCGATGACCTCGACATCTCCGCCATCCCGCGCGACGACGCGGACGTCTACAGGCGCCTGGCCGAGGGCAACACCACAGGCGTGTTCCAGCTTGAAGGCGGGGGCATGCGCAAGGCGCTCCGGCAGATCAAGCCGACCTGCCTCGAGGACATCATCGCGGTCAACGCGCTCTACCGGCCCGGGCCGATGGCCTACATCCCGCTCTACGCGCAGCGCAAGAACGGCGAGATCGAGACCGAGTATCCGCAGCCCGCGGAGCGGACGCGGCCGTTCCTCGAGGAAACCTACGGGATCATGGTCTACCAGGAGCAGGTGATGCAGGTCGCGCAGGCATGCGCGGGCTACTCGCTTGGCGGCGCGGATCTGCTGCGCCGCGCGATGGGCAAGAAGATTGCCGAGGAGATGGCCAAGCAGCGCCGTGTCTTCGTGCACGGGGATCCGGCCGCCAAGCCGCCGGTGCCAGGGGCCGTGAAGCTCGGCATGGAGCCGAAGGTTGCCGAGGCGCTGTTCGACGACATCGCGAAGTTCGCCGACTACGGGTTCAACAAGAGCCATGCCGCCGCATACGCGTGGATCGCCTACCAGACCGCATGGCTCAAGGTCCATTACCCGGTCGAATTCTTCGCGGCGACCATGTCGTTCAACACGGCGGACCCGGAGAGCCTGGCGCTGTTCAAGGAAGAGCTTGACGACCTCAAGATCCCGCTTCTCCCGCCAGACGTCGGCAATTCCCACGCGCAGTTCCGGC
>Ga0302320_10011967_pt1 | contig 18284 bp, 15 predicted proteins | sample Bog_T0_3_FD_202130 | JGI IMG/M metagenome (GOLD analysis project Ga0302320, IMG submission 202130) | Peat permafrost microbial communities from Stordalen Mire near Abisko, Sweden - Bog_T0_3 | ecosystem: Environmental > Terrestrial > Soil > Wetlands > Peat | place: Sweden: Abisko, Stordalen Mire...
CCCCTCAAGCTCGTGTTCAAGCCGGTGGTCACCACCCCGGATGAGATCCGCGCGGTCTGCCTCGAGGCCAACGCCGCGCCGCGCTGCGCGGGTTTGATCCTGTGGATGCACACGTTCTCGCCGGCGAAGATGTGGATCGGGGGCCTGGCCGCCCTGCGCAAGCCCTTCGCCCACTTCCACACCCAGTTCAATCGCGACCTCCCGTGGGAGACGATCGACATGGACTTCATGAACCTCAACCAGGCCGCCCACGGCGACCGCGAGGCGGGGTTCCTCCACACGCGCATGCGCCTGGCGCGCAAGATCGTGGTCGGGCACTGGGAGGACGAGGAGGTCCAGGACCGGCTGGGCGCCTGGATACGCGTGGCGCGGGCCTGGCAGGACATGCAGGGCGCCCGGTTTGCGCGGTTCGGAGACAATATGCGGCAGGTGGCGGTCACCGAGGGAGACAAGGTGGCCGCGGAAATGAAGTTTGGCTGGGCGGTGAGCGGTTACGGGGTCGGCGACCTCGCCGCGGAGATCTCCGCGGTGGCCGACCGCGCCATCAACCGGCTCTGCGCCGAATACGAGGAGACTTATGCGGTGGCTGCGGAGCTGCGCCGGGGAGGCGACCGGCATGACTCGCTCCGGGAGGGCGCGCGGATCGAGCTGGGCCTGCGGGCGTTCCTGCAGCGGGGCGGGTTCAAGGGCTTCACGACCACCTTCGAGGACCTGCACGGCCTGCGGCAGCTGCCCGGCCTCGCGGTCCAGCGGCTGATGGCGGACGGCTACGGCTTCGGCGCGGAGGGCGACTGGAAGACCTGCGCGCTGCTGCGCGCGATGAAGGTGATCGGCGACGGCCTGGGCCAGGGCACCTCGTTCATGGAGGATTACACCTACCATCTCGCTCCGGACGGCTATCTCGTGCTCGGCGCGCACATGCTTGAGGTCTGCCCGTCGATCGCGGCCGGCCGGCCCGCGCTGGAGGTCCATCCGCTGGGCATCGGTGGCCGGGAGGACCCGGTGCGCCTGGTCTTCGACGCCCCGCCGGGGCCGGCGCTCAACGCCTCCCTGGTCGACCTCGGGCACCGGTTCCGGCTGGTGGTGAATGAGGTCGAGGTGGTGGCGCCGCCGCGCCCGCTGCCGCGACTGCCGGTGGCCCGGGCGGTCTGGCGCTGCCGCCCGGATTTCAAGACCGCCTGCGGGGCATGGATCCGGGCGGGCGGCGCGCACCACACCGGCTTCAGCTACGCCGTGACGGCGGAGCACCTCAAGGACCTGGCCGATCTCGCCGGGATCGAGCTCGTGGTCATTGATGGCGGGACGAAGCTCCTCGAGTTCGAGAAGGAGCTGCGCTGGAACGAGGCCTATCATCGCCTCGCGCCCTGACCCGCCATGCTCACGGAATTGAAACGGGAGGCCTGCGAGGCGAACCGCCGGCTGCCGGAGCACGGGCTGGTGCACCTGAATTTCGGCAATGCCAGCGCGCTGGACCGGGCGCGGGGGATCTTCGCGATCAAGCCGAGCGGGGTGGATTACCGCGGGCTGCGCCCGGCGGACATGGTGCTGATCGACCTGGCGGGCCGCGTGGTCGAGGGCAGGCTGCGGCCATCGTCCGACACGCCGACCCACCTCGAGCTCTATCGCAAGCTCACGTCGCTCGGGGGCATCGTCCACACCCACTCCCTTTACGCCACGGCGTTCGCGCAGGCGGGCCGGGCGATCCCGGCCCTGGGTACGACGCACGCGGATTTCTTCTTCGGCGAAATCCCGGTGACCCGGGCGCTGCGCCGGGGCGAAATCACGGGAAAGTATGAGATCGAGACCGGCAGGGTGATCTGCGAGCGATTCGCCCGGCTCGATCCCGCGGAAGTGCCCGCCGTGCTCGTGCGCCATCACGCGCCCTTCGCCTGGGGGCCGACGGTGGGGAAGGCGGTGGAGAATGCCGTGGCCGTGGAACTCTGCGCGCAGCTGGCGTATTACACCCTGCAATTGAAGTCAGCGTCGCCGGCACTGGACCGGGCCCTGCATGCCCGGCACTTTCTTCGCAAGCACGGGCCGGCGGCGTATTACGGACAAAAAAAGTAGCGCAGGCGTCCCGCCAGCAATCTCAACGACGGCAGGCGGGACGCCTGCGCTACTTTTACTTGCCCTCGTGCCAGAACGCCCGCCGCCAGTTGTGGCGGCGGAGTCGCACGAGCAGGGCCGGCGGAAGGTCGGGCAGGTCGCTGACGGCGCAGTTCGCCTCGGACTGGGCGACGTTGCGGATGCCCGGGATGACGGTGGAGACGGCCGGGTGGGCGAGGGCGAATTTGATCGCGGCCTGCGGCATGGTGAAACCCGACCCGACGAGGTCCCGGCGCACCTCCTCGGCGCGCGCGACCGCCCGGGGCAGCCGGTCGCCCGCGAAGTAGCGGCTGCGGAAGTCGTCGGGGTGGAATTTCGTCTCGGGAGTGAACCGCCCGGTGAGCGCGCCCTCGTCGAAGACGACGCGGACGATGATCCCCACCCCGCACTCCTGCGCGGCGTCGAGCAAGGCGGCGGCCGGCTCCTGCTCGAACAGGTTGTAGATCACCTGCACGGAATCGACCCAGCCGTCGCGCATGAGCGGGATGACGCAATTCTGGTCGGTCTCCGGGGTCGAGATGCCGACCAGGCCGATTTTCCCCTCGCGCTGCAGCTGCCGGAGGATCTTGAAGGGCGTCGGGTTGCGGTTCCAGGCCTGGGTCCAGGTGTGCAGCTGCAGCAGGTCGATCCGGGTGCCTCCCAGGTTGGCCAGGCGCTCGGCGACGTTCTGGCGCAGGTAGGCCTCGGAGTACCGATCCTCGGCCCTGCAGTAGGGCGACGGGGGCCAGATGCCGGGGGCGGGCGGCGTCTTGGTCGCGACCAGGATCGACTCCTTCTTCCCGGCGGCGGCGCGCTCCCGCAGGGCGCGGTGGATGAGGCGCTCGCTGCGCCCGTCGCCGTAGCCGGCGGCCGTGTCGATGAAATTGACTCCGCGGTCCAGCGCATCGTTCAGCGCGGCCAGGGAGTCGGCGTCGGACTGCGGCCCCCACTGGCCGCCGAGGGCCCAGGCGCCGAAGCCGATTTCCGAGCAGGAGAATCCGTGCTTTCCAAACGGGCGGTATTTCATTTGGTGAGCCAATAAGTCCCGAGATATCCGAATTTGAACAGGAAGATCGGGAAGGGACCCTCGCGGCGCGGGCCGCCTTCCCGTCCTTCCCGAACTTCCTGTTCAAAAGCGGAAAATTGGCGGCCACGCCGCGCCATGATCATGTTTAAAAATGCTGGTCGATCTTGGCCTTGAGAAAGCGGACCGACTCCAGCAGGTCCTCGCGGCCGTTCATGCCGTCCTCGATCGAGATCCATGAGTTGAAACCGACGGCGTGGAGGGTGGAGAAGATCTTGTCGTAGTCGTTCAGGCCCCGGCCGATCACGCCGTGCGAGAGCCGGCTGGCGTAGCCGATGGAGTCCTCCTCCCGCCGCAGGTCCTCGATCGTGCCCGACTTGAGGTAGCGGTCGCTGGCGTGCATCGAGACCACCCGGTGCTTGACCTTTTCCAGCAGCACGAGGGGATCCTCGCCGGCCAGGATGGTGTTGGACGGATCGTAATTGACCCCGAACCAGGGCGACTCGATCTGGTCCACGATCTCGACAAACACGTCCATCTTCTGGGCGAACTCGGGATGCTGCCAGTAGTTGTCCTTGTAGTGATTCTCCATCGTCAGGACGACCCCGTGGTCCGCGGCGAAGGGCAGCAGGCCCCGGATCACCCGGACGACCTGGGCGACGCCCGCGGCGCGGGAGAGTTCCGGGCGGCGCTGGCCGGACAGCACCCGGCAGAAGCGGCCGCCGAAATAGGCCGTGAGCTCGATCATCCGCTTCTCCCGGTCGATCTCCCGCTGCAGGAGCGCCGGATCGGGCTGGGTGAAGTCCGGCGAGCAGCAGAGCATGGGCATCTGCAGGCCGTGCCGCGCCAGCGCGGCTTTGGTCTTCTCCAAAAAAGCCGGGTCGTCGTCGAGGAAACCGGAGTAGAACTCGAGGCCCTCGACTCCGAGGGTCGCCCCGATTCCGATCCACTCGTCCAGCGACATCGTGCGGTCCACGACCAGCGCATCTATGTAGCACTTGGGAAAGGCGGCGAGGCGCGGCTTCATTGCGGCAGAAGGACGCCTTTCACGATCTTGCCCTCATGCATCTCCTCGAAGGCCTCGCGCCACTCCCCGAGCGGCGAAATCCGATTCAGGACCAGGTCCAGGTTGAGCTGCCCGGATCCGAGCAGGGCGATGACCTTCTCCCAGATCGGCCAGTTGTGCGAAAAGCTGCCCTGGAGGGTCACGGCCTTCTGCACGAGCGGGTCGAGGGAGAAGTTCAGCGGCTGCGGCCCCCAGCCCACCTTGGTGATCTGGCCCGCCGGCCGCACGATCTCGAGCGCGAGCTTGAGCGTCGCCGAGACGCCGGCGGCGTCGATCACGAGGTCGAAACCGTAGCCGTCGCCGAAGTTCTTCACCCACTCCGGGATGTTCTCGCCCCGGGCGCCGAGGGTGAAATCGGCGCCCAGCTTTGCGGCGACCTCCAGCCGACGGGCGTCGGCGGGGATGCCGATGACGACCAGCCGGCCGGCGCCGGCGATCTTCGCCATCAGGGCGCAGAGCAGCCCGATCGGGCCGGGCCCGATCACCGCGACGGTGTCGCCCGGCCGGATGCGGGAATTGCCGCAGGTGGCATTGTAGGCGACGCAGCACGGCTCGGTCAGCGCCGCCTTCTCGAAGGAGAGCTGGGGCGGGATGGCGTGCAGGCAGCGCGCGGGCACCCGGGCGAAGCGCGTCATCGCGCCGTTGACGCCATAGCCGAAGCCGAGGCGGTGCGGATCGAGGTTGTACAGCCCCTGTCGCGAATAGGGCGATGCGGCGTCGATCACGGCCGCCGTCTCGCTCACGACCCGGTCGCCCTCGGCGAAGCCGCGGACATTCCGGCCCTTCCGGGCGATCACGCCGGAGAACTCGTGCCCGAGGACGACCGGATAGTTCACCTTCCAGCTTTGCTTGCCGGTGAACTGGTGGAGATCGCTGCCGCAGATCCCCACGGCCTGCACGGCGAACAGCACATCGTCGTCCCCGATATCGGGCACGGGGATCTCCCGCAGCTCGACGCTGTGGGGTTCCGCCGAAAAGTTGACCAAGGCCTGCATTTTTTCGCTCATAAAATGGATTCGGGGTTTTCTATTGCTACGGCGCGGACGTCGAAAGCAATCTTATCTTCGCCGACCCCATGCCCCCCCTCACCCCGGCCGCACGCCCGACGCACGTTCGCTTCGGGGTCCTGGCGATGCTGTTTGTCACGATCGCGATCAACTATCTCGACCGGAGCAACCTGGCGGTCGCCGCCCCCAATCTGGCGGGCGACCTGCATTTCGACCCGCGGCAGATGGGGCTGATCTTCTCGGCCTTCGGCTGGGCGTACGCGCTGCTGCAGATCCCCGGGGGCTGGCTGGCGGACCGGTTCAGCCTGCGCGGACTCTACGCCCTGGCCTGCCTGCTCTGGTCCGTCGCCACGGTCCTGCAGGGTTTCGCCGGGTCGTTTCTTGCGCTTTTTGCCATGCGCCTGCTCCTGGGAGCCTTTGAGGCGCCCGCGTTTCCGATCTGCAGCCGGGTCGTGACCCAGTGGTTTCCCGAACCCGAGCGGGCCGGCGCCACGGGCGGCTACATCGCCGGGGAGTTCGTGGGGCTGGCGTTTCTCACCCCGGTGCTGATGCTGACCCAGCGGAAATTCGGCTGGCAGGCGGTCTTCATCCTCACGGGGGCGCTCGGGCTGGGCTGGGCGGCCGTCTGGTACCGCTGCTACCGCGATCCGGCGCAGTCGCGGCGGGTCAATGCCGCGGAGCTTGAGCATATTCAGGGGCAGGCCCCTCGGCCCGGCTCAGGGCGGGCGAAATTCTCGTGGTCCGACCTCGGGCGGGTGCTCCGGCACCGCCAGCTGTGGGGCATTTACGTGGGACAATACGCCAACAGCTCGATGCTGTGGTTTTTCCTGACCTGGTTCCCGACCTACCTCGTGAGGTACCGGCATTTCAACCTCAAGCAGGCCGGCTGGCTCGGGGCGTTGCCCTTCCTGGCGGCCTTCTGCGGGACGATCCTCGCGGGGCTGCTGTCCGATTTTCTCCTGCGGCGCGGGGTGTCGGCCACGGTGGCGCGCAAGGTGCCGCTGGTCGGTGGCCTCCTGCTCTCGACCTGCATTATCGGAGCCAATTACGTGACCAGCCCGCGGCTGGTCGTGCTGTTCCTGTCGCTCGCCCTGTTTGGCTGCGGCTGCGCGTCGATCAACTGGGCGCTGGTTTCGCTCCTGGCGCCGCCCCGGCTGGTGGGCCTGACCGCCGGGGTCTTCAATTTCCTGGGCAACCTCCCGTCGATCTCGGTCCCGATCATCGTGAGCCTGCTGGTGACGGGCAGCCACTTCGAGCCCGCCCTGGTCTTCATGAGCGGCGTCGCCTTCGCCGGCGCCCTGGCCTTCATCTTCCTCGTCGGCCGGGTCGAGCGGGTCGAGATGTGATCAGTACAGGTACGTGCTTATCAGGTTCTCGAGCTTCTCCTGCTGGCCGCTGCGGGGGGTGGGCTCGCCCAGGGACTTCAGGACCAGGCGCTCGAGTTCCTTGAAGCCGAGCTTCCCGCGCTCGATTTCCCGGCCAAAGCCCTGGTCGAAGCTGGCGTAGCGGTCGGCGAGGGCCTGGGCGAGACGGCCGTCGGCGAGGATTTTCCGGGCGGTTTGGAAGGCGAGGGCATAGGTGTCGAAGCCCCCGATGTGCGCGTAGAACAGGTCGGCGGGATCGATCGACGGGCGACGGAGCTTGGCGTCGAAGTTCAGGCCGCCGGAGCCGAGGCCACCGGCGCGCAGGATGGAGACCATGGCCAGCGTCAGCTCCTTCGCATCGGTATTGAACTGGTCGGTGTCCCAGCCCAGCAGCGGGTCCCCCGTGTTGGCGTCGATCGAGCCGAGCATGCCGACCGCGGCCGCCACCTCGATCTCGTGCTGGAAGGTGTGCCCGGCGAGGGTCGCATGGTTGGTCTCGATGTTGAACTTGAAGTGCTTTTCCAGCCCGAAGGTGCGCAGGAAGGCAATCCCGCTCGCGACGTCGAAGTCGTACTGGTGCTTGGTCGGCTCCTTCGGCTTCGGCTCGATCAGGAACTGGCCCTTGAAGCCGATCTGCTGCGCGTAATCCACCGCCATCCGCAGGAAGGCCGCGAGGTGCTCCTGCTCGCGCTTGAGGTTGGTGTTGAGGAGGGTCTCGTAGCCCTCGCGGCCGCCCCAGAACACATAGTTCTCGCCGCCGAGCTCCTGGGTGATTTCCAGGGCCTTCTTCACCTGGGCCGCGGCGTAGGCGAAGACGTGGGCGTCGGGATTGGTGGCGGCCCCGCACATGTAGCGGCGGTTGGAAAACAGGTTTGCCGTGCCCCAGAGCAGCTTCACCCCGGTCGCGCGCTGCAGCGCCTTGGCGTGCGCGACCAGCTGGTCGAGGTGGCGGTTCGACTCGGCGAGGGTGCGGCCTTCCGGGGCGATGTCCCGGTCGTGAAAGCACCAGAACGGGGCCCGGATCTTGGTGAAGAACTCGAAGCCGGCGTCCATCCGCGCCTTCGCGACCGAGATCGCGTCCGTCCCGCGCTCCCAATCGCGCTGGATCGTGCCGGGCCCGAAGGGGTCGGAGCCCACGCCGCGGAACGAGTGCCAGTAGGCGATGGAGAAGCGCAGGTGGTCACGCAGGGGACGCCCGCCGACCAGCTCGTCGGGGTTGTAGTGGCGGAAGGCGAGGGGATTCCGGCTCGCCGGCCCCTCGTAACCGATGACGCCGATGAGCGGGAAGTGGGATTTGGTTTTGGTCATAAAATTAAAGGGGCTCGGCGAGCTGGCGGTGCTCCGGGAAGACGTCCCGCAGCGCGAGGCTCGTGCGGTCGTGCACGGCCTGCAGCCGCCGGTAGCGGGCGGTGTTTTCGGGCCGCGGGGCGCAGCGGGTCGTCTCGTCGATCGCGACGACCCCGGCGGTGAACTCACCGATCGGCGCCCGGGGCCGGCCTTCCCGCCGGGCGACGCACCAGGCGGCCTGCAACGCGGCGCCGAGGGCGGCGCCTTCGTCCTCCACCATGGCCACGACGGGCACGCCGAAGACATCCGCCATGAGTTGGCGCCACACCGGCGAGCGGGCGCCGCCGCCGGTGACGCGGATCTCCTGCGCCTTCACGCCCAGCTCCGCCAGGCGCCGCAGGCCGTAGTTCATGCCGAGGGTCACGCCCTCCATGGCAGCGCGCGCGATGAAGCCCGGGGCCAGGGTCTGTTGGTTGAGGCCCAGCAGGACGCCGGAGCCGGCGGGCAGGTTGGGCGTGCGCTCCCCCGCGAAATACGGCAGGAGGAGCAGCCCGTCCGCCCCCGGGGGCGTCGCCGCCACCGCGGCGTCGAGGGCGGCGTGGTCGTAGTGGAAAAGCGCGCGCACCTGCTCGGTCACGGTGGTCACGTTCATCGTGCAGAGGAGCGGCAGCCAGCCCCCGGTCGAGGAGCAGAACGCGGCGATCTCGCCGGCGGGATCGACGACCGGCCGCGCGGCGGAGGCGTAGATGGTGCCGCTCGTCCCGAAGCTGGCGGTGACGATGCCGGGCCGCACGTTGCCGGTGCCGATGGCGCCCATCATGTTGTCGCCGCCGCCGGCGCTGACCACGACGGCAGGGGAAAACCCGTAGACCCGCGCCCGCTCCGGGCGCAGCGGGCCGTGCGCCGCGTCCGAAGGGCCAAGCGGCGGCAGCCAATCGGCGAGCCGGGGATCGATCGCGCGGATCGCGGCCGCGGACCACGCCCGCCGCCGCACATCCAGCAGCGCCGTGCCCGAAGCGTCGCCGTACTCCATGCGATAATTGCCCGTGAGATAAAAGTTGAGATAATCGTGCGGCAGCAGGACGTGCCGGAGCCGGCGGTAGTGCTTCGGCTCGTGGCGCTTCAGCCACAGGATCTTGGGCGCGGTGTAGCCCGGCAGGAAGGGCAGGCCGATCCGGCGGACGGCCCCCCGCGCACCGCCGAGCTTCCGGTTGAGGATCGCGCATTCCTCGGTCGTGCTGGTGTCGCACCAGAGCTTGGCGGGCCGGATCACCTGCCCGCCCGCGTCGAGGGGCACGAAGCCGTGCTGCTGCCCGGAGACGCCGATCCCGCGGACCTGGCTGCAGTCGATCTCGACCGCCACCGCCGCGAGCACGGCGTCGAGCGCCGCCGTCCAATCCGCCGGATGCTGCTCGGCGTGGCCCGGCGGCAGCCCCGGGATCAGGGCGTGCGGCGCGCGCGCCTCCGCCACAACGCGCCGGGCGTCAAGGTCGAGCACGACCGCCTTCGTGCTCTGGGTGCCGGAGTCGATGCCGATGAAGAGAGCCATGCTAATTCACGACGTTGGCCGGCTGGCCGGCCAGGAAAGAGCGGACGTTGGCGACGGCCGTGGCGAGCAGGCGCGCCCGCGCGCCGCGGGCCGCCCAGGCGAGATGGGGCGTGACCAGGCAGTTCTTGGCGGAGAGGAGGGGATTGTCCGGCGGGGGCGGCTCGACCGAGAGGACGTCGAGGGCGGCGCCGGCGATCCGTCCGGCGTTGAGCGCGGCGGCCAGGTCCGCCTCGTGCACGAGCAGCCCCCGGCTGGTGTTGATCAGCAGCGCGGTGGGCTTCATCCACGCGATGGTCCCGGCGTTGATGATCTCGCGCGTCTCCGGCGTGAGCGGGCAGTGCAGGCTGATGACGTCGCTCGCCCGGACCACCTGCTCCAGTGCGACCCGCCCCCCGGCGCGCTGGCTGAGGGCGACCGTCATGCCCAAGGCCTCCGCGATGCGCGCGACGGCCCGGCCGATCCGGCCGGCGCCGACAATGCCCAGCCGGAGCCCGGCCAGCTCGACCAGGGGAAAGTCCCAATAGCAGAAGTCCGGGCACTGCGACCAGCGGCCCTCGCGCACGGTGGCCGCGTGGTGGCCGGCGTGCCGCGTCAATTCGAACAGCAGGGCGAAGGTGTGCTCGGCGACCGCGCTGGTGCCGTACTCGGGCACATTCGTCACCGGGATGCCCCGCGCCCGCGCGGCGGGGATGTCGACCACGTTGTAGCCGGTGGCGAGGACGCCGATGTACTTCAGCTGCGGCAGTTGTGCCAGGGTCGCGGCGGTCAGCGGCGTCTTGTTGGTGAGCAGGATGTCCGCCGACTCGGCGCGCGCCACGATCTCGGCCGCCGGCGTGCGGTCATAGCAGGCGAAATCTCCGAACGACTCCAGAGCCGCCCAGTCCAAATCACCGGGATTCAGGGTGTAACCGTCGAGGACGACGATGCGGGGGGAAGCCATGAGGGGGATTGATTAGCCACAAAACGGAGCAAAAAGCACAGGAAAATGTGCCTTTTTGTGGCCAAAATGAATTACTGGCATAGGAGTTACCCCTTCCGGCATGTCCGCCAAAAAATCACCCCCCGTGGCCGAAACGAGCGATTCGGTTTGCGACTCGCCGAGCCTGCACTGGTCCGCCACCGACGGGTGGACGGCGGTTTCGGAGCGGCTGGTGGTCGAGGCTCCCCTCGCGATCGAGATCGCCTACGAGCGCCAGGGCCAGGCGGTGCGCAAGGTCCTGGGCGTCACGATGCGGACCCCGGGCGCGGACGAGGAACTCGCCCTCGGCTTCCTCTTTGGCGAGGGACTGATCGAGTCTCTGGACGACGTGCGCGGGGGCGCCTCCGCCGGGGAGAACGCCAAGGGCGAGAAGATCGCCACCTGGTGCGTCCAGCTCGCGCGAGTGCCCGGAGACGACCTGCAGCGCGTGAGCCGCGGCCTGATCACCAGCTCCGCCTGCGGGTTGTGCGGGCGTTCCACCCTGGAGGGGTTGCCGCTGCGCACCACGCCGCGGACGGCGGGCGATGCGCTGCTGTCCCGGGAGGCGATCCTCGCGCTGCCCGATACCCTGCGGCGCTGCCAGATGGTCTTCGACGAAACCGGCGGCTGCCACGGCGCGGCGCTCTGCGACGCGTCCGGAAAATTGCTCCTGGCGCGGGAGGACGTCGGTCGGCACAACGCCGTGGACAAGCTCGTCGGGGCGGCGCTCCGGCAGGGGCTGTCTCCGGCCGGCAAGATCCTGGCGCTCAGCGGCCGCGCCAGCTTCGAGCTCGTGCAGAAGGCCGCCGCCGCGGGCCTGGCCGCGGTGGTGGCGGTGGGGGCGCCGTCGTCGCTCGCCGTGGATCTCGCCCATGCCTCCGGCATCACCCTGATCGGTTTCACCCGCGGGACGCGCTTCAATGTGTACACCCACGCCGACCGGGTGAGGACCTAGTCGGCCACCCCCTGCCATGGTGGTCACCCGTCTCTTCCTCAGCCCCGCCCACGTCTACGCCGGGCACTTTGGCAGCCCGGCCGGCACGGAGCCGATGGTCGAGGTCGACCGCGTCCAGGCGTTGGCCGGTCGCGGCCTGGTCGGCGATCGTTACGTGGAGGGGCCCCCGGGGCACAAGGGACAGGTGACGTTCTTTGCCGAGGAGACGTGGCAGCGGCTCTGCCAGGAGTTGGGCGTCTCCGACCGGGGGCCGGAGGTTTTCCGCCGCAATGTGCTCGTGCGCGGCGCCGAGCTCAATGCCCTGATCGGCGAGGGATTTTCGGTCGGGGGCGTGCGCTTCGCGGGCTCCGAATACTGCAAGCCCTGCTTCTGGATGGACCAGGCCTTCGCCCCCGGCACGTTGCGGGCGCTCTCCGACTGGGAGGCGGGCGGCCTGCGCGCCCGCGTGCTTGCCGACGGCTGGCTGACGACCGCGGCCCGGGCGGGGGATTGAGCGATGCAAGGCGCGGTATTGGCCGGGGGCGACTCGCAGCGCATGGGGTCCGACAAGGCGGAGCTGGTCATCGGCGGCGAGCCGCTCTGGCGGCGGCAGGTTCGGGTGCTGCGGGAGGCCGGTGCGGACCCCGTGTTCCTGGTGCGAAAGCCCGGCCAGTCGGCTCCCGGAGGGATCGAGGTCCGGCGCGACCGGGTGGACGGCGCCGGCCCGCTGGCCGGGCTTGAGGCCGCCCTGAATTCTTCCCTGGCCCCGTGGGTGGCGGTACTGGCGGTGGACATGCCGGGCATCGACGCCGCCTGGTTCCGGGAACTGCGCCGGCTTTGCCGGCCGGGCGTCGGCGCGATGGCCCGGCATTCCCAGGCCTGCGAGCCGCTCGCGGCCATCTACCCGATCGAGGCCCTGGCCGAGGTCGGCGCGCGTCTCGAGCGGCGGGAGCTCTCTCTTCAGCGGCTCGCGCTGGCGCTGGCCGCGGCCGGCCGCATGACGCTCGTGCCGATCTCGGACGCGGAGGCGGCCCGGACGGTGAGCCTGAATACCGCGGAGCAGCTCGCCGAGTGTTTTAAAGTAGCGCAGCCGTCCTCGCCTGCCGCCGTCGAAACGGCAGGCGGGGACGCCTGCGCTACTCTCCTGTCCGCGCTGCGCGCGGCGGGCCTGATCACCGGCCCCCAGCCGCGGTTGCTGCCGCTGACCGGGGGTGTCTCCAGCGACATCTTCCTGGTCGAGGACGGTGCGCGCCGCCTCGTCGTGAAACGCGCGCTGCCGCAGCTGCGGGTCAAGGACGACTGGTTCGCCGACGTCGGGCGGAATCGGGTCGAGCAGGCGTTCCTCGCGTACGCGGCGCGATTCATGCCCGAGTCCGTCCCGGAGGTGCTCCACGCCGATCCCGGCGCTGGCTGGTTTGCCATGGAGTTCCTCGGGGGCGAACTGCGCAACTGGAAGGCCGACTTGCTCTCCGGCCGGGCCGAGGCGGACGTCGCCCGCCGGGCGGGCGCGACGCTCGGCCGGCTGCACGCGACGTCCTGGGGCGATCCGGCGGCGCGGGAGGCGTTTGCGACTCTGGTGGATTTCACCGCCCTGCGGATCGAACCCTACCTGCTCAGCACGGCGGCGCGGGTGCCGGCGGTCGGTGGGATCCTGCGGGCAGAGGCGGCCCGGCTGGCGGCGACCCAGCTCGCGCTGGTCCACGGCGACTACAGCCCAAAAAATCTGCTGGTTGCGCCCGGGCGCCTGGTCGTGCTCGATGCCGAGACCGCCTGGTTCGGCGATCCGGCATTCGACGCGGCCTTCCTGTTGAACCACCTTTTGCTCAAGGCGCTGCACCACGCGGCGGCGCCTGAACCGTTGCTCGCCCTCGCCGCGGAGGCCTGGCAGGGCTACGCGTCCGCGCTCGGCCCCCGCGCCGACGCCGAGCTGGAATCCCGCACCGCGAAGCTGGTGCTCTGCCTCATGCTGGCCCGCGTGCACGGCAAGTCGCCGGCCGAATATCTGACCCGGGACGCCCAGCGAGCCGCCGTCACCGATTTTGCCGGTCGACACCTGCCGCATCCACCCGGCACGATCGCCGCCCTCACCGCGCTTTGGCGCGATGAGCTCCGGCAGCTCCGGCCCTCATGAAGATAAAATCAGTCTCGGCCTTCCAGATCTTCGACAGTCGCGGCCAGCCCACCCTCGAGGCGACGGTGGAGCTTGAGGGCGGCGCCCGCGGCGCCGGGCTGGTCCCCTCCGGCGCCTCGACCGGACGCCACGAGGCGCTCGAATTGCGCGACGGGGATCCGTCCCGCTATCGGGGCCGGTCGGTCTTCCAGGCCGTTGGGCACGTCAACGGGGAGATCGCGCGGGCGGTGGTGGGACGGGACGGGCTGGACCAGGCGGGACTGGACGAGGCGCTCATCGCCCTGGACGGCACGCCCAACAAGGCGCGGCTGGGAGCCAACGCCATCCTCGCGGTTTCGATGGCGGCGGCGCGCGCGGCGGCGGCGGCGCGGGGCCGGCCGCTCTTCGCGGATCTGGGCGGGGTCGGGGGAACGCTGCTGCCGCTGCCGGAGATCCAGGTGTTCGGCGGCGGCCGGCACGCGGCGGGCCGGATCGACCTCCAGGATTTCATGATCATCGCGCTGGCGGCGAAGACCTATGAGGAGGCCCTCGAGGTCACGTACAATGTCTATCACGCGGCCGCGCTCGTGCTGCGGGAGCGGGGATTGCTTGCGGGCGTGGCGGACGAGGGCGGGTACTGGCCGCAGTTTGATCGCAACGAGGACGTGCTGGGCGCGCTGCTCGAGGCGATCGCGCGCGCCGGCTACGCGCCCGGGCGGGATGTCGGCCTTTCGCTCGATGTCGCGGCGACCGAACTTTTCCGGAACGGCCACTACGAGCTGGGACGGGAGCGCCGGCGGTTCACCTCCGAGGAATTTTCCGCGCTGATGATCGGCTGGGTGCGGCAGTATCCGATCGTCTCGATCGAGGATCCCATGGCCGAGGACGACTGGGAGGGCTGGAGCCGCGTGCGCGCCGCGATCGGCCACCGCTGCCAGCTCGTCGGGGACGACCTGTTCACCACCAATCTCGCGCGCCTGGAGCGCGGCATCGCCGCCGGCGCGGCCAATGCGGTCCTGATCAAGCTCAACCAGATCGGGACCGTCACCGAGACCCTGCGCGCCATCCGCCGGACCCAGGCCGCCGGGTGGCTGCCGGTCGTTTCCGCCCGCTCCGGGGAGACCGAAGACGCGTTCATCGCGCACCTCGCCGTGGCGACCGACGCGGGCCAGCTCAAGGTCGGCTCCTTCAGCCGCGGTGAACGCATGGCCAAATGGAACGAAGTCCTGCGCATCCAGCGCCACCTCGGCCCCCGCGCCCGCTTCCTCGGCGCGCAGATCTTCCCCACCGCCGGCATCACCTTACCACAGCCACTCCCCCCAGGCAGGGGCGAAATTTGATCGGCCGAGTTCCCGCAGCGGCCTTGGCGCCGAGATCGGGCTCGGCCATCACCGGCCGCGAAGGGAATTCGGCCGAGCAAATTTCGCCCCGCGCTCTCACTCGCGCACCACCGCCACGCACTCGACCTCGTAGTGCAGCGTCGGGGGCAGGCAGTTCGTGACCGTCGTCCGGGTGGGAAACGGGGCGGAGAAATACTCGCGGTAGAGCTCGTTGTAGCGCGCGAGATTGGCCGGATCGCGCACGTAGTTGCGGGTCTGCACCACGTGCCGCAGGTCGCTCCCTGCGCCCTCGAGGACCTTCTTCAGATTGTCCAGCGAGCGGCGGAACTCGCCCTCGAAGGTGTCGGGGATGATCTTGCCGCCGGCATCGACCGACGCCTGGCCCGAGACGAAGATCAGGTCGCCGACCCGGACGGCCGGGCTGAAGGGAAGCTGGGAGGTCGGCATGCCTTCCGCCTGGGGATATTGGATGGAGGTTTTCATGAGTAGGCGAAATCGGGGGTGTCAATCGGATCGAGCGGATAGATCGGCCGGCGCAGGCGGTGGTACGGGAACGAGGCCAGGTTGCTGGAGCAGGGGCCCGGAGTGTCGACGTAAAAAGAGGCGCTGGCAATCGGATCGTAGGCCGCACGGTGGGCCACCGCGGCCTTGACCCCGATCGCGGCGAAGCCGCGCGGCTCGAGCCCCTGGCTGCGCAGCTGGCCGAGGTCGAAGGGCGGCGTCTTGCGGCTGGTCAGCAGGAGGGTGACGCCGCCGTGGCGGACGACCGCGCAGGGGCCCATCTGGCAGCGGATGCCGCTCATCGACGCGAGGTGGCTGTGGGGATCCTCCAGCGTGAACGCGCCGTCGCTGCGCGAGACCAACTCGACCTCCAGCCCGACCGGACCCGGGTCGAGCCGCGAGCCGCGGCCGCCGATCTCGAGGCGGCGTCGGGCGCCGGCGGGCAGGCCGGCCAGGCGGTCGACCGAGAGGGGATCGTTGATCACGACCAGCGCGCGCTCCACCCGGTGGGCGAGCAGGGCGCGCAGCAGGCCGGTGCCGTCGCCCGGCGCGCCGCCGCCGATATTGTCGGCGGGCTCGACCAGGATCACCGGGCCGCGCGGATTCGGCGCAAGGGCGGCGACCACCTCGTCGGCGGAAGCGTAGGCGATCCGGCCGCGCTCGCGCAGGGACCAGGCCAGCGCGGCGCCGGCCTCGAGCTGGCGGCGCGCGTCCGCGGGCGCGGCGACACTGACGACGCTCAGGCTGACGCCCGCATCCGGCACGTCGGCAAAGGCGAAGCCCCCGATCACGTTGGCGGCCCAGGTGGCGGGATCGGCCGCCTCGGACCGCTCGGACCATTGCTCGAGCGAGAGCATCGGGTCGGTCGCGGTGCCCGTCGCCGGGGGCGCCCACAGGATGGGCAGGCGGCAGAGCGCCATGCGCGGCGTCCGGCCCTCCCGCAGGCAGCGCTCCAGCAAACGGGCGGCGCGTCCGGCCGCCGCCTTGGCATCGGTGTGGGGATTTCGCCGGTAGGCGACCAGCCCGCTGGCCAGGGCGCACATGCGCGCGGTCACGCTGGCATGCAGGTCGAGCACACCGAACACCGGCAGGCTGCCGGCGCCGGGCAGCGCGCGGAACCGGGCGAGGAATTCGCCCTCCGGATCGGGCTGCGACTGCGTGACCATCGCCCCGTGCAGGACGAAAAACGCCGCGTCGATCCCGGCGCCCAGGGCCGCGCGCGCGCGCGCCTCGAATTCCGACCAGAACTTTTCGAAGGCGGCGTCCGCCACCGTCCCGCTGGGCAGGGCGCGCGCGTCCAGCGTCGGGACCACCTCCCAGCCCGCGCTCCGCGCCACCTCGAGAAAGCCGTCGGTCGGCGACTGGTCGCCCGCCTTGGAGAAAATCGCCTCGCCGCGGGTGACCTCGAAATCGCCCCACCCGGTGGTCTCGTCCAGGAAGGTGTGGGTCTCGTGATAGAGCCCGGCGTGGAGGATGCGGGGTTTCATCGCCGCGGATGATCGGGGCCGGGGCTCAGGCCGGCGCCTGCCAGGTGGCCGCGTGGCGCGCGAAGGCCGGGGCGGCCCGCCGCAGGGCCTCGTCGATGTCGCGCTCGGTGTGCGCCAGGCTGAGGAACCAGAGGCCGCGCTCGATCGCGCGGACACCCTCCTCGAGCAGGCAGCGCCGCAGGTGGGCCCAGCGCGGGGCGTCGTGGCGACTGACGTAGTCGCGGTAATCGTGGATCGGGCCCCCGGCCGCCCCGGGCTTGAGCATGACGGTGTGGAAGACGAGGCCCGGGCCTTGGGGCCGCAGCGGCACCTGGTGGGTTTGCGCCAGGGCGGAAAGCCCGGCGCTCAGCCGCTGCCCGAGCGCCTGGATCCCCGCGGGGTGCGCCGCGCCCTGGTTGCGCACGAAATCCAGGCACCACTTGCTGGCGGCCAGGCAGAGGGGATTGCCGTTGAGCGTGCCGGCGTGCACGACCTCGCCGGACAGGATCTTGGCCATGGCCGCCCGGGTGCCGGCGAGCACGGCGAAGGGCGTCCCGCCGCCCACGGCCTTGCCGAGGATGGTCAGGTCGGGCTTGAAGCCGAGATAACCCTGGGCGCAGGCGGCGCCGAAGCGAAAGCCCGTGATCGTCTCGTCGGCAATCATCAGCATGCCATCGCGGTCGCACAGTTCGCGGATGGTGCGCATCAGGTCAGCCGCCGGCTCGATGCAGCAGGTGTTGCACAGCACGGGCTCGAACACGATCGCGGCGATCCGGCCCCGGAACTCCTCGACGCGCCGGCGGAGATGGTCGGGATCGTTCCAGCGCGCGACGACGAACTGCTCGAGGACCTGGGGGATCACCCCCTGGCTGGGATGGAGCCGGGCGGGACTTTCCGCCGGGCCCCAGCGATCGGCGGGGTTGGCGAAGCCGACCAGGCCCTCGTCGGCCCAGCCGTGGTAGTGGCCCTCGAAGCGCAGGATGAGGGGCCGGCCGGTCTGGGCGCGGGCCAGGCGGAAGGCGGCGCCGACCACCTCCGTCGCGGAATTGTTGAATCGCACCAGCTCCGCGGAGGGGACCATGGACTGGATGCGCTCAGCCACGTCGATCTCCAGCTCCGACTGCGCCGCCCAGTGCGTGCCGCGCCGGGCCTGGGCGCCGAGCGCATCCGCCAGCCCCTCGGGCGCGTGGCCGTAGAGCAGGGCGCCCTGGCCGATCAGGAAATCGACGTACTCGTTGCCGTCGACATCCCACAGCCGCGAGCCCTTGCCGTGGGTGAAATACAGTGGCACCGGCTGCTCGAGCTTCCGAATCCCGCTGCTGACCCCGGAGGCGATGGAGCGCTGCGCGCGCGCGAATAGTTTTTCGGAACGGGCGAAGGTGTAGGGCATGGAGAGAGGATCTGCCTAACGGGCCGGCTGCAGCTTGGCGAGTTCGGCCTGGGCCTCGGGAAAATCGGGCCGGAGGCGGACCGCCTCCTGGAACTCGGGGATGGCCTCGGCGGTTCGGCCGAGCCGGGCGAGCAGATGGCCAAGATTGAAGTGCGTCGGGGAATCGGCGGGGTGCAGCTGCAACGCCCGGTGGAATTCGGCGA
>Ga0302320_10011968_pt1 | contig 18284 bp, 10 predicted proteins | sample Bog_T0_3_FD_202130 | JGI IMG/M metagenome (GOLD analysis project Ga0302320, IMG submission 202130) | Peat permafrost microbial communities from Stordalen Mire near Abisko, Sweden - Bog_T0_3 | ecosystem: Environmental > Terrestrial > Soil > Wetlands > Peat | place: Sweden: Abisko, Stordalen Mire...
AGGGCATGGCACATCTGTCAGAATCAAGATTCCCCTCACCCTCGCCATCATCCCGGGCTTGATCGTGACCAGTTCGGGCGAGCGCTTTGTCATACCACAGGTCAGCCTCTTCGAACTAATCCGGCTCGAAGGCGAAAACGGCCTCCGACAGATCGAACGCATACACGGCACGCCCGTCTATCGACGCCGCGGCAAGCTCCTCCCGCTCACTTTCTTGAACGAAATCTTGCACGTGCCTGGCCGCTCCACGGATTCAGACGTCGTCAACATCGTTGTTCTGCAAGCCGAAGAAAGCGAATTCGGTCTGGTCGTCGACACCATCAATGACACGCAAGAAATTGTTGTCAAGCCGCTCGGCAAAAGGCTAAAAGGCTTGAGCTTGTATTCCGGCGCTACGATTATGGGCGACGGCAAGGTAGCCCTCATTCTCGATGTCCTTGGCATCGCTCAAAGGTCGGGCGTTCTGCGGGCATCGCGCAAAGCAGACGGCGCCGGCAAGGAAAAGAAACAGGATCAATCGGCTAAAGACCGCCAAACGCTGCTGCTCTTCAGCGCTGGTCGTTTCGAACGTCTGGCCGTTCCCCTCAATCTGGTCGCCCGCCTGGAAGAAATTCCCAGCTCCGACATCGAACAAGCCGCCGGCCGCATGGTCGTTCAGTACCGCGGCCAAATTTTGCCGCTCATCTCTCTGGCTGCGCAGCTCGATCCTTCCGCCGATAGCTCCTTGCCAACCAACCAAAATGTGCAAGTTGTGGTCTTCAGCAATGGCGACAACCTTATCGGCCTGGTCGTCGATACCATCGTCGACATCGTCGAAGAGCATGTGACAGTGCGCAAATCGTCCGATACCTTTGGCCTGATGGGCTCGGCGGTGGTCGAGCAAAAAGTGACCGATTTTGTCGACCTTCATGAAATCATCGGCAATTCGGGGGAAAAATGGAGCAGTGGCGCTAAAACCCAGGCGGGCGCAGCCACAGTGCTAGTGGTTGAGCAATCCTCCTTTGCACGCGCCCACCTGCGCAGTTCGCTCGAAATGGCCGGCTACCGCGTGCTGGAGGCCACCGGCATGCAAGATGCCATCGACAAGTTGTCGCGTGAAAAGGTCCGCATTTTGGCTACCTCGGTCGACTTTTCCGCTCTCGCGCAACACGTTAAAGGCAGCCCCAAACTCGCCCATATACCCGTTCTCGGACTGCTCGCCGATTCTTCCCAGCGCGCCAAATCGGCGGATATGCACTTATTCGAGGATTTCCAAATGAAGTTCGACCGCAAGGCCATGCTTAGTTCCCTCGAACGCCTCGCCGCCGCCGTGGAACAAAGCGAACAGGAGCTAGCCCACGCCACACCCCATGCCAAACGCTAACCCCTTGAGCACTGTGGCGCGGACACTCCTCTCGGCGCTCTTACTTCCGGGAGACCTAACATGATGACCCAACAGACCTCAAAAAACACTGAACAACCCCGCCAGTACTCGACCTTCTACGTCTCCGACCTTTTCTTCGGCATTGACGTCCTCAACGTCCAGGAAGTCCTGCGCTATCAGGAAATGACGAAAGTCCCGCTCGCCCCCGACGTCATCGAAGGCCTAATCAATTTGCGCGGCCAGATCGTCACCGCCGTCGATCTCCGCAAACGGCTCAACGTGACTCCGCGCAATACCGGCCACACTCCCATGAACATTGTCGTACGCTCCGAAGAAGGTGCGGTCAGCCTGCTGGTGGATGAGATCAGCGATGTGCTACAGGTCAATAGCGCATCCTACGAGCCGCCTCCCCAAAACCTGCCCGAGGAACAGCGTGAACTGATCGAAGGTTTATACAAACTGGATGGACGCTTGCTGCTCATCCTCAACACCGAAAAAGTTCTACAGATTAAGGCCAACGGGAACTAAAGCGCCCACGGCGATTTCAACGATCAAAGGAATTAAATTATGGCAATCAAAAATGCGGAAAACCAGCCTTCCAACGTAGCAGTCGCGGAGCCGGGGCATGTTGAAGGAAAGAGCGAAGGCGTCAAAACGCCGAGCGCCAAGAAAACGAGTGGGTCGAGCAAGAGTGCCACCACGCTCGAGGCCCCGGCGGCACCTGCTAAGAGTGCTGCGCGAAGTTCCAAAGACAGCGGCCAGCATGAACTGGCAGCCTTGAAAGGCGAGGTCTTTCGCTTCCAGCGGACTGTGGACCTGGTCTCGACCGCCATCATGATGGTCGACCGCGATTTCGTCGTGACTTACGTCAACGAATCCACGAAGGAACTGCTCTCGAAATACGCGAGCGAATTCCGTAAAGTGTATCCGAATTTCGACGGCCGAAACATCCTGGGAACTTGTATCGATATCTTTCACAAGAATCCGAGCTACCAGCGGCGCATGCTGGCCGATCCTAATAATCTGCCGCACCGCGCCGACATCTCCGTCGGCAGCCTCAAATTCTCCCTCTGGGTCAACGGCACCTTTGACGCGACCGGCAACTACACGGGCAACGTACTGGAATGGGCCAATGTCACCGATTTACGCATCGCTCAGGGTCAGTTAGCCGCGATTAATGCCTCCATGGCCACCTGCCAATATGAGTTGGATGGAACTATCGTCACCGCCAACGAGAATTTCCTGAAAACCGTGGGCCACGAACTCCCTGAAATCGTGGGCCGGAACTTTAGCATGTTTCTGGCGGAGGCAGACCGCGGCAGCAGCGAAAACCGCGACTTATGGTCGCGCCTCAACCGCGGTGAGAGTCAAACCATCGAATGCAAGCGCGTCTCGCGCGGCGGCAGGGAAATCTGGTTCCAGTCCGCCTACACCGCCATTCTGGACGACGGCGGCCGTCCCATGAAGGTAGTTGAGTTCGCCACCGACATCAGCGGGGAAATGGCCAAGCGCCGCGAAATTGCCATGCTCTCGCTGGTGGCCAACGAGACCGACAACTCTGTCGTCATCTGCGATGTCAACGAAAGAATCGAATATGTAAACCCGGGCTTCACCAAGATGACCGGTTACACTTTTGAGGAAGTCAAAGGCAAGAAGCCCGGCGACTTTCTGCAAGGCAAACATACCGATCCGGAAACCAAGCGTAAAATCCGCGAGGCTATTAACCGGCGCCAGCCCATCTATTGCGAAATCCTCAACTACCATAAAAACGGCGATTCCTATTGGGTGTCGCTGGCCATCAATCCGGTCTTAAGCAAGGACGGCAAGATCGAGCGCTTCATCTCCATTCAAAGCAATGTCACGGAGACGAAAGAGAAGGCATTGGATTCTTCGCTGCGCATCCAGGCCATCAGCCGCGCCCAAGCGGTAATCGAATTCAATATGGACGGAGCCATTACCTTCGCCAATGACAACTTCTTGCGACTCTTCGGCTATACTTTCGACGAAATCAAAGGCAAGCATCACAGCATGCTCTGCGACGAGGCTTACCGCAATAGCCCGGAATACCGCGAATTCTGGGCCAAGCTCAATCGCAATGAAGACCAAAGCGGCGAATACAAGCGCATCGCTCGAGGTGGCCGTGAAGTCTGGCTGCAGGCCTCCTACAATCCCATTCCAGACCTAAGCGGAAGGCCCGTCAAGGTCGTCAAATACGCCACCGACATCACCGCACAAAAGGCCGCCGCGGCCGAACTGGACCGCAAAGTGAATTTAGCATTGGAGTTCGTCCAAGCGGCTTCATCGGGAGATCTGACTAAGGAACTCACGGTTCATGGCGACGATCCCATGGGCCGCGTCGGCAGCAGTTTGCGGATGTTCGTCGAAAATCTGCGCAACAACATGAAGAAAATGTCGTATAGCGCGCAATCCGTGGGCGCAGCGTCCGAACAACTGAATGCCATTAGCCAGCAAATGGCCGGCAACGCCGAGGAAACGGCTACCCAGGCCACAGTGGTGAGTGCCGCCAGCGAACAGGTTTCTAAGAACGTTGGCGTAGTCGCCGCCAGCAGCGAGGAAATGCTCGCCTCCATCCGCGAAATCGCCAAAAGCGCCAATGAAGCCGCGCGCGTGGCCCGCGCCGCTGTGGGCGTGGCGGACTCCACCAATCACACCATCGCCAAACTCGGCGAATCCAGCGTGGAGATCGGCAAGGTGATCAAAGTGATTACCTCTATCGCCCAGCAAACCAACCTGCTGGCGCTGAACGCTACCATCGAAGCCGCGCGCGCCGGCGAGGCCGGCAAAGGCTTCGCCGTGGTCGCTAACGAGGTCAAGGAACTGGCCAAGGAAACCGCCAAAGCCACCGAGGAAATCGGCCAGAAAATCGAAGCCATCCAAGGCGATAGCAAAGCAGCTGTTTCCGCCATCGGCGAAATCAGTAATATCATCAACCAGATCAACGATGTGTCCAACACCATCGCGTCCGCGGTGGAAGAGCAGACCGCCACCACCAACGAGATCGGACGCAACGTCGGCGAGGCCGCCAAAGGCACAACCGAAATTGCCCGCAACATTACCGGCGTCGCCACGGCCGCCCAGAACACCACCAACGGCGCGCTCGAAACCCAAAAAGCTGCCGTCGCCCTCAACGAAATGGCCAATTCTCTGCAAAACCTTATGGCCCAATTCAAGGTCTGATCGACGAAGGCACACCGCTCCAAAAAGCGCCCGGAACCGCTACGGTCTCCGGGCGCTTGCTATTTCCAACCCTACAGACTAGATACCAGCGCATGTATCGACCTGATCCGCGCCACGAACCTCAAAGCAAGACAACAGTTTGAGCAAGCAGTGGCAGCCGGTCATGAGATTGCCGTTTCTGCCATCGTTCTGCACGAACGTACTTTTGGAGTGAGCACGAGCAAACATCCGCAACGAAGTTCCGGCCACATTCGGACAACCCTGGCGGGCAGCGGAATGAGCATCGGGCCGTTCGATATCTTAATCGCCGGTCAAGCTCTCAGTCGCAGTCTGATTATGGTCACGGCGAACGTCAGAGAATTATCAAGATTGAAACAGCCAATTGTGGTGGACTGGTCACGTTGAGAATTCGGCGGAAACCGAAAACGCCGGCCCGTGGCGATTCCTACCTATTCCGTCCGGCGTGAACTGCCGATAATCCACTGGACGGCTCACTCGTCAGCGTCGCCACTAATGAACTTCAAGCCTCATACCCTACTCCTCCTTGTTGCGGTGGCGTGCCTGGCGCCCTTGCGCCTCGAAGCAGGGCTTGATCCTTCTAAATTACTCACCCAGTATGTGCATGACACTTGGACCACTCAGAATGGTCTTCCCCAAAACTCGGTGGTCGCCATTGCCCAAACGCCCGACGGCTATCTTTGGCTGGGCAGCGAAGTCGGCTTGGTTCGCTTTGATGGCGTGCGCTTCGTCACCTTCGATCAACGCAACACTCCCGCTCTCAAAACCGACGAAATCAATGCGCTGTTAGTCGACCATCGCGGCGATCTATGGATCGGCACGCAAGGCGGCGGCCTGGTGCGTTTGAGCCATGGCGTCTTCCAAAGCTTCACCAAGCAAATCGAGCTTCCGAACGATTCGGTGTCGTCCCTCTTTGCCGACGACGCCGGAAACCTCTGGATCGGCACCGACGGCGGCGGTCTGATTCGCCTTTACAACGGCCGCGCGGTGACCTTCACCCGTAAGGATGGTCTTGCCGATAACACCGTATTTTCGCTCTGTGGCGACCGGCACGGCGGTGTCTGGATCGCCACCAATGGCGGCGTGAGCCATTGGGATGGCGCGCATTTCACTTCAATGACCAAGCAGGATGGTCTCCCCAGCGACGATATTCGATCCGTCTATGTGGACCACGCTGGAACGGTTTGGATCGGCAGCAACCACAGTGGCCTCGCTCGTCTGGATGGTAAAAGCATAAAAACGTATACCACGCAGGATGGCTTGTCCGATAACGGCGTCTGGTCGATTTTGGAGGATTCGGCGGGTTCCGTATGGCTGGGCACTGGAGGCGGCGGGATCGACCGCTTTCAGGCTGGCTCATTCTCCCGCTTCACGACCAAAGAAGGTCTGGCCGGCGGCGAAGTTTGGGCGATTTTCGAAGACCGCGAAGGCAGCCTTTGGATTGGCACCGCGGGCGGCGGATTGAATCGCCTGCGCAACGGCACATTCAGCACTTTGGGCGCCCCGGAAGGGCTTTCGAGCGACGTCATCATGTCCATCTTTGAAGACCGGGAAGGCGCTCTGTGGGTGGGAACCAGCGCAGCCGGGGTGAATCGGCTCAAGGATGGCAAAATCAAGGTGTTTACTAAACGCGACGGCCTCGCCGACAACCGGATCTTCTCCATAACCGAAGACGGGCACGGCGATCACTGGTTCAACACGCGCCGAGGTCTGACCCGGCTCCGCGACGGCCGATTCACCCATTACGTCGGCAAAGACATGCCCGACACCGTCAGCCGGTGCTCCTTCACCGACAGCAAGGGGGAGCTTTGGGTAGGAACGCGTGGCGGATTAAGCCACTTCAATGGGCGCAGCTTCGCAACCTACACCACCCGGGACGGGCTTTCGAATAGCGATGTGCTGGTTATCGCCGAAGACCGCCGCGACGGCACGCTTTGGATTGGAACCAGCAACGGGTTGAATCATTTCGTCAACGGCCGTTTTCGCGCCTATACTAAGCGCGACGGTTTGTCGAATGATGTGGTCTGGGCTATCACGAGTGATACCGATGGAACTTTGTGGGTGGGCACCAACGGTGGTGGTTTGAATCGCCTGCGCGACGGTGTATTCACCAGCTTCACCACTCACATCGGCCTCTTTGACGACGTCATCCTGCAGATTCTCGACGACACGCAAGGCAAGCTATGGTTCAGTTCTAACCGTGGCGTATTCAACGTGGCTAAGCAACAACTCAACGCCTTTGCCGCCGGCCAAATCAACCAGATTTCAGTGCGCTCCTTTGGGGTGAGCGACGGCATGCGCAGCGCCGAATGTAACGGCGGCTTTCAGCCGGCCGGCGTGCGGCTGCGCGATGGTACACTGGCGTTCCCGACCATGATGGGCGTGGCCTTTGTAAACCCGCGGCACGTCGTGAAAAATGCGTTGCCGCCGCCCGTTCTCATAGAGAAAACCACGATTGACGACTATAACTTCAACATTCAGAAATCGGTTACAGCGCCGCCCGGCAAAGGGCAGCTTGAGTTTCAATACACTGCGTTGAGTTTTCTTGCGCCCGAGCGCATCCGTTTCAAATACATGCTCGAACCGTTTGACAAAGACTGGGTAGACGCCGGTAGCCGCCGTGTCGCTTACTACACCAATATTCCGCCGGGAGACTATCGCTTTCGCGTCATCGCCGCCACTGCCGATGGCGTCTGGTCAACCCGCGAAGCCGGCGTTTCCATCGTCCTGTCAAAACACTTTTATCAAACCCCGGTATTTACGCTTTTTGAGGCGCTGCTGTTTTATGGCCTGTGCGCGGTCGCGTACGAGATGCGGGTCAAGCAGTTGCACGCCAATGAAGTAAAGTTGCGGGCGCTGGTGCAAGAGCGCACCCAGGCGCTGAGCGATAGCGAGAAAAATTTGCGTCAGCTCGCCTCTGAACTGGAACAGCGCGTGAGTGAACGTACCGCCGAGTTGCGCCTGTTAAACGATGCGCTACAGGAGGAAAACGAGGAGCGCCGCCGCACCGAAGCCAAGCTCAAGACCGCCAAAGAAGCCGCCGAAGCCGCGAGCAAAGCCAAGAGCGAGTTCCTCGCCAACATGAGTCACGAAATCCGTACACCCATGAATGGCGTCATCGGCATGACTAGGTTGGCCCTCGCCACTGAACTCAATCCCGAGCAGAAGGAATATTTGGATATCGTCAGTTCCTCGGCCAGTTCATTGCTTGCCATCATCGACGACATTCTTGATTTTTCCAAGGTGGAAGCACGCAAGCTCACGTTGGAAAAACTCCCTTTCGATCTGCGCCGTTGTTTGCGGCAGGTCATTCAATCCCTCGCCGGCAAAGCCGACGAAAAGGGGCTGCAGTTCGATTATTCCGTCGAAGACGGCGTACCCGCTACTCTGCTCGGAGACGTCGGCCGTTTCCGCCAAATCCTGATCAATCTGCTGACGAATGCCATCAAGTTCACTTCCGACGGCAGTGTCTCAACTACTGTGTCTCTAAAGGACGCGGATACCTCCCACGTCACGCTTGAGATTCGCGTCGCCGATACCGGCATAGGCATTCCCAAAGACAAGCAAGCACTAATATTCGAGCCATTCAGCCAAGTCGATAGCTCATTCACCCGCGAGTTCGGCGGCACTGGTATGGGCTTAACTGTCTGTTCGCAATTGGTGGAATTGATGGGCGGCCGTCTCTGGGTGGAAAGTGAGCCCGGTGCCGGCAGCCGCTTTTATTTCACGGCCGTATTCGAGACCGCCGGTGAAGATGTCGCAGCCGAGGCTCCTCGGCCCGAGATCCCGAGCGTCAAACCGCTCGGCATTCTGTTGGTTGAGGACAACCTCATTAATCAAAAGGTGGCCAAACGCCTGCTTGAAAGGCAAGGCCACCAAGTGACCGTCGCCAACAACGGCCGCCACGCATTGTCCACCCTCGAACAAATGGATTGGAAATTTGACGTCGTCCTTATGGACATCCAGATGCCCGAAATGGATGGCCTCGCCGCCACCCGGGAAATCCGCCGCCTCGAGTCCCTGAACGGCAAGCGCCTGCCCATCTTCGCCCTCACCGCGCACGCCTTGAAGAGCGACGAAGAACAGTGCCTTGCCGCCGGCATGGACGCCCACTTTACCAAACCCCTGCAGCCGGAAACTCTGCTGCGGGTCTTGCGCGACCTCGCCGCCGGCAAATTCACTCCCGTCTCCTCGCGCCGCGAATAAGCTTTTGCTACACTCCACAAACGGGCCCCGACGCCCTACACGAAATGAAGCGCAACAAAGCCGTCTCCTCTCAAGGAGATCGTCAAGTCTTCTCCCAAGCTTTGGAAGCCCAGCTAACGCGCCTCCTCGCCAGCGATCTGTTTAAATCCCCGCGCCACCAGCTTCTCTTGCGCACCATCGTTTCCGAGTCCTTGGCCGGCCGCGCCGACGCCCTCAAGGAAGTCGTACTGGCTCGCGACATTTTCAACCGCCCAGACTACGACCCCAGCCGCCACACCCTCGTGCGCGTCGAGGTCAACGCCTTGCGGCGCAAACTCGCCGAATACTACACCACCGCCACGCCCGCCGACCACATCCGCATCCACATTCCTCGCGGCCACTACGTCGCCGAATTTTCAACTATCCCCGAAACATCCACTGCACCCAGCCGCCCGCGCTGGCATTACCTCCTCGTCCTTGGTCTCCTCATTCTCATCTCTGTATCAGCTTGCTGGCTCGCCCTTCGACCCCAGCCCTCCCGCCAGGAAATTCCCTCGCAAATCACCTTCGACACCGGCTGGACCGCCCAACCTGCCGTTTCCCGAGACGGCGTCGTTCTCGTCTACAGCTCCGACCGCGGACCTCGGGCGGACAGAGACATTTGGATTCAGCAACGCGGCCAACCCGCCCGTCAACTCACCAACGGTCCCGCCCACGATATGACGCCCGATATTTCGCCCGATGGCGCCCAAATCGCCTTTCGCTCGTGGCGTCAACCGGAGGGTATCTGGATTATTCCCGCCGCCGGCGGCGAAGCCAAACCGCTGGCGAAAGGAGGCTATTCGCCTCGCTACTCGCCCGATGGCAAATGGCTGACGTTTTACGCCGCAGGCATGGACGAAACCGCCCACATTTTCGTAATTCCGGCTGCCGGCGGAGTGCCGGAACGCATCGACTATGGCACTCGCGAAGCCGGCTGCCCGGTATGGTCTCCCGATGGCAGCGAAATTGTTTTCGAAGCCCGTAGCATTAATAAAGGCGAATTCGATTTCTGGATCGCAAATGCGCAGGGCGAGCGGAACCAGTTGTCGCGCCAACTCGGCCTGCAGGCCATGCTGGCGGCGGAGAAGCTCCCGCGTATCTATTCCAATGCCGATTGCGCGCAAGACTGGATCGACGGCCGCCTGTTCTTCGTCACCCACCGCGGCCAGACAAGCTTTCTGTTTCAGGCTTCTTTGACGCCGGCTGGCAAGATCAGTCGGTTAGAGGCTGTTCCGTCGGCGATCGGCGCAGAAGGCGTACGTGCAATTCACCGACCGGTCGGCCCCATCGCACTCCTGTTCGCGATAGAGCGCCGCCAAGCGAATATCTGGACGACGGATCTGTCTGCTGCCGCGCCGCTTCAGCAAACGACCCACGACAGCTCGTTGATTTCCGGCTTTGACGGCACATGGCCCGCGCTCTCGGGCGACGGCAACGTACTGGCCTACATCACGGAACGGAGCGGTTCGCCCGATATCTGCCTGAAAAATCTCCGCACCGGCGCCGAGCAACTTTTGTCTGCTCCGACTTTCAGCCAAAGCCCACTGTTTCTCGATAGGACCGGCAGCCGGATCGTGTTTGTGAGTAGGCGCGGTTCCCACCCCCAGATTCTGCTGCGCAATATCGCCCAGAAGACTGACCAAATTATCACCAGTAACTGCCCCACGCTTCACGACTGGTCCCGCGATGGCGACTTACTGCTCTGCGCCGACGGTGGCAGCCTTTTTCAGTTTCAAATCGGCAAAGCCAAGGAAAAACCGCTGCTGGCTCTACTCCAGGCACCGATGCGCGCGCAGTTTTCACCCGATTGCCAATGGCTCTCCTTCGTAACCGAAACCGGCCAAGGCGAGGCCACTGCCGGCTTTGTCGCGCCGCTAGACGGCTCGAACCGGCGGATAGCCATTTGCGAAGGCATCTATGGCTTGTCTTTGCACTGGGCGCCCGACGGCAACGCCCTTTATTACTGGAGCCTGCGCGACGGTTTTCGCTGTCTCTACCTCCAGCCGCTCGACCCAAAAACCAAAATACCGCTCGGCGATCCGGTTGCTATCCTGCATCGCCACGCCTCCCAACGCTATCCCTGGTCCGGTGGCACGCTGTCCGTCAGCTCCACTCGTATGGCCATGACTCTAAAAGACGAATCCGCGAATATCTGGGAAATTGATTTGCCCCGGTAACCAGCATTACTGATTTATTTAACCGTTAAGCACCACGAAATTAACGCCGCTAAGCTTGATCGCAACTCAATAATCCGCTAAAACCAGTGAAGCACTCGACGAGGTAACGTAATTAATAAAAAGACGTAGGTTTCAAAGGGCGGGTCGTGCAGAGGGGCCGAATCTGAGCCGGTAGCGCAAGTGACCTCGCTTGACAGTCGTGCTGCTAAGCAAAGGAGAAATTGGTGCCCCACCCTCAAAAGCCGCGGGTGGCCTTCGTGGATGATGAGGAAGACTTAGCCGCCAGTTTGGCCGCCAAATACTCCTCCGACTACGAGACCAGTGCCTTCACTTGCCCGCGCGAGGCCCTTCGCTCCATTGATGAAAACGTCGCTGTAGTGGTCGCCGACCACCGCATGCCAGGTATGACCGGCGTCGAGCTGCTCGCGAAACTCCGCGTGAAAACGCCCGAAACGGTTCGCATTCTTCTCACCGCCGTCGCCGACATGATCCCGCTGATGGAACTCATTAATGAAGCGAAAGTTTTTCATTACATTCCCAAGGAGCCCCTCTTCCCCGAACATATGAGAGTCGTGATCGCGGATGCTGCCGAATTGTACAGTCTCCGCCAGGAGCGCAAGCGCGCCTATGCCGTCTTGCAACAACAGAACGCTCAACTCAAGGCGCAGTTGAACGCCAAAACCGGCGAAGAGCGCTTGTTCGAGGATCTACTCGGCAAAGATCCGCAGTTGGAGGACGCCCTCAAACTCGCAAAGTGGGCCGCCGGCAATGATCTGCCCGTTCTCATTACCGGCGAAACCGGCACCGGGAAGGACGAATTAGCGCGCGCTATCCACTTTGGAAGCAAACGGCGTCAGCGAGCCTTCGGGATTGTGAATTGCGCCGTCTTCCGCCCGGAACATGCTCAATCCGCGCTCTTCGGCAACGTAAAAGGCGGTTTCACCGGCGCGGAGGGCGATAAGGGATTATTACGCGCAAGCGACGGCGGCACGCTGTTTCTCGATGAGGTCGGCGAGCTTTCTCAGGAAGTGCAAGCATTCCTCCTGACCTTCCTCGATCATGGCCACATCCATCCAGTCGGCTACTCGGGTCCTATCCTCAAAGTAAATGTAAGAATCATCGCCGCGACGAATCGCAATCTCGAATCCGAGATCGAGGCCAGGAAATTCCGCTTGGACCTCTTCCATCGGATCAACGGTACTTCGATCCGGCTGCCCGCCCTTCGCGAGCGGCGCAATGACATTCCCGCCCTGGCAAAACACGCCGTGATGCTGGCATCCGCAAAACTCAATCTTTCGAACGTCGCTATCAGCACGGAGGCGATGGCCTGCTTCGAGTCGGCTTCGTATCCCGGGAACGTGCGCGAGCTGAATCATCTTGTCGAGCGCGCTCTTGGATTCATGCAACGCGCCGGGGCAACCACTCTACAGGCCGAGCACGTCGGTGCCGCCTCGCAAAACCGCCCTCAGCCGGCGGCCGAGCCGGCGTCTTTGGATGAAGCCGTAGACGCTTTTACCAAACAATTCGTCGAGACCGTCCTGAAACGTCACCGCTATAAGCAGGTTCCATCGGCCATGGAACTGGGAATCAGTGACCGCTATCTGCGCGATCTGATCAAGAGGTTTGGGATTTCAAGGGAAGTGTGACAACAGCGATCGCGCCTGGGTTTCCATTGGAAAATTCAAGCGACCCTCCATATCTCTCTAGTACTCCACTCGCCACGGCAAGCCCCAATCCCATTCCTCCCCCCGGCTGCTTGGTCGTGAAGAATGGTTCCAGCACTTTGTCAAGATTGCCGGTAGGGATGCCGGCTCCGTCGTCGCGCACGCAAACCAGGATCGAACCATCCGGCTTCGTTCCCGTCGATACCCAGACGTTGCCACGTTCTTCCACCGCGTCGCAAGCGTTTTCGATCAAGTTAACGAACACTTGACTCAGGCTTTGCGAGTCGCAATCGAACGGCGGCAGATCCTTGAATTCCCGGTGTATCGACACTTCTTTGCGTCTGGCGGTCATGGAAACCAGCGAGATGCTCATTTCCACCACTGAGTTGACGTCGGTCGGCGTTGCCCGTCTTGTCGGTGGAGTCGAAAACTGTCTGAGTAACTCGGACACTACCGAAGCGCGGCCCAACGCGGAACGCAAGCGCTGTACCCCATCGCGCAATTTTTGAACGCTGGAGTTCGCCTGGTTGCCGTCCGCCAGTTGGTTAACCGCATCCTGTATCACGCTGAGATTCGTACCAATGACGAAGAGTGGATTGTTCAATTCGTGCGCCACTCCGGCGGTGAGCCGGCCGAGCGCCGCCATCTTCTCGCTTTGCACCAGCTTGTCTTGCGTGGCCCGCAGTTGCTGAATCGTCTCCTCCAGCGTGGCGCGTTCCACGAACTCCCGCCGCCAGGCCACTTCCACCAGATTCGCCACATGCCTTCCCGTCAGGAAAATAATGAAGAACGGCACTATGTTCCACGCCGCGCCCCGGTAGTCCACTGGTCCTCCCGACAAAAAGTAAGTCGCCAATTGAATGAGAATCATGGCTGCTCCCACCATCGCGGCCCATCGCGTCGTGGCCGGTATCAGCACGCAAAACGATCCGAATACCAGCTCAAAAGCGTCTCCGTTAGATGATCCGAAGCCCTTCGCATGCCAGACCAAAGCGGTGAATGTAGCTTCGGCTACCAGAAAGCCCAGCGATGCCAGGTAAATCGCGCGGCTCCGGCCCCACGCGCTACGCGCCAGCAGGAATAGAGCGAACATCGCCGCCGTGGCCGTCAATCGCGCCACCAATGCAAAGGGCCGGTCCCAAGGGCGCTCGCGCCAATCGACCACCACGAATAGCGGGTACAGAACCGCCAGGTAGAACAGAATGAAACCCATCCGCGCGAACAGCAGATCGATTCGCTGTCGTGAGATGTCGCCTGCCGGCTCGGTTGTCATAGTAGATCGTAGCTCCATTCCGAGCCGCGCGCGAGCATGCGGTTTAGCAGCACGCCGCCCGCCAAAGCAATCGCGTTGCAGATCAACATCGCTGAATCTCGGAATCCGGAAGCTTAGCTCCGCCAAGCGGAACTGCTCTTCCGCCCTATCCCGAGCTAGCTGACCGCAACGGACTGATTTTATTAGATCACCGCTTCTGGCTTTGCGCGTGCTCACCTCCCCGCATATGTTAATGCACCGCCAATCGAAACTTCTCGCTTTCTTTCTCACACTGGCTCTGGCCCTCGCGGCTCGGGCGGACGAGATTACTTTCACCAAGACCAGATATTCATCCGTGAAGCAGAAATCCGAAACTCCCGTCGATCTTTCGATAGCGGACTCGAAAATTCTCATTAAGGGTAGGGGAAAGAAGGCCAGGGAAGTCGGCTTCGAGATCCCTTTTTCGTCCATTACCTCCATGTCCTATGAGTTCACCGCGCGTCACAGGGTAGGGGAAGGCGCAGCCGTGATGGCTCTCTCGCTCGGCGCGGGAGCCATCGTGATGGCCACCAAGACAAAAAGCTACTGGCTTTCGATCGAGCATCAGAATGGCAACTCGAACGCCTCAACCGTTCTGCGCCTGGATAAGTCGGAATATCAGGGCGTGCTTTCTGCCTTGGAAACCAGAACCGGTAAGCAAATTGCCGTGGTTGACGCAAAGACCAACGTCATCAATCCCACGGCAGGCAGCCAAAACACCGATGAAGTGGTTCCCTTCGAAATGGCCAAGGTAAGCGCCGCCCTGAAATCCGCCATGCAGAGCGAGGGCTGCAACGTAACGAACGAGTCCGCCAGCCGCATCGAGTGCAAGCGCATCAAAGGGTATTCGGAGCTAACTGGCGCGGGCGGCGAAAAGATAACGGCACGCCTCGCGGCCGAGGGTATCCACACTCGCGTCCAACTCTCGACCGGCAAAGGCGCCAGGCGCGGCCGCAGAAAAAATTGGTCCACGCCTATTTATCAGGAAATGCTCAAAAACCTGCAAAAGCCGGCCTGAGCGGGTGCCGGCGCGTTTCACGAGTCAGTCAAATTCAAATTTTACGGAGATCAAATGAAAATCACATGCTTTGCCGTGTCCGCCATCGGGCGCGCCACTCTCGGAGGTTTAGTAATTGGATTTCTCACGCCGCTCATGGCGGCCCCTCCCACCGAAACCGGCACCGTTGAACTCGCCGGTATGTTCGGCGCATCCCTCAATCTCCCAAACCTGACCTCCAGTCTCCAGACCGCCCTCAATCAGGAATTAGGATCGGGTTTCACCGTTACCAACGGCTCGGATTTCAAATGGTTCACCGGCGGCAGCGTCGGTGTCGCCGTCGCCCCCACTATCATGATCGTCGGCGAAACAAACTATAACTACGCCGGTCGGTCGAATGTTTCCTACAACTCGGGCGGCGTATCGCTGGCCCTCTCGGAGAAACTCAGCCTCACCGACTTCACCGCCGGCGTCCACCTTCAACTGCCCGTCCCGAGCCGCCGAGTCATTCCCTACGTCGCCGCCGCGGTTGGCGGTGTCCGCATCAATGCGAGCGTCAGTGACTCAGTCGTTCCCACCGTCGGCGTCAGCAGCACCGACCTGACCTACAATCTCGGAGGCGGCGTCCGCATCCGCGTCCGCCAGCGCTGGGGCTTCCGGCCGGAGGTCAAGTGGGTCAGAATTCCCGGCCAAAACTATATACGCCTCGGCGTGGGTGTGTTCTGGCAATCGAGAGGTTGATTTCGCAGGACCATTCTCCATTCCGAAAGGTAATCATTATGCAAAACATGAATCGGATCGTCGCGCTTGTGAGCATCCATTCGATGCTCCTCGCACTTTTCGCCCCGGGTGTCGCGCCGGCTCGAACTCAGGAGCCGCCTGGCTGGGATCGCGTCCTCGCCTTAAAACCACGAGATACCGTCATCGTCAAGCTCCTCGCGCCAAAGAAAAAGAATAGGGCAGGCAAGGTCGAGAAGGTGGAAGCGTCCGGCATCACTCTAACCGTAAAGGGCGAGCCTAGGCTGCTTCGCAAGGAAGAAATCAAAAGCATCTCCTATATTCAGAGACCCAAGGCGAACCTCGTTGGCGGCCTCATAGCAGCGGGAGGAGCCGCCCTCGCAGCTACTGCGGAGACTCTCGGAGCTGCGCAGGATCTCAGCCAACTCAATAGCGGGCAACTCACCCGTTCCACCGGCAAGCACAACCTCGGACTCATAATCGCGGGCATTGGAGTCGCCGGTGGCGGACTCTTGGTTCTCCTCCTGGCAGGACGCTCCAAACTGATTTACCAGGCATGATGGCCAGCCCAATAACTAGGTCGTAACGAAAGGATACAAAAATGAATTACTTCAGAAAAACTGACGCGCAGCCATGCCCCCTGTTTCGCCGAACCATTGCGCAACTGCTCGTTCTTGCCTTAATCATAGGCTTCTTGCCGCCGCGCGCCGAGGCTAAATTCCAGGATCTCAGTGGCACCCTCCCCGGCGTCATCTCCGGAAAGGAAGTAGCGGCGATTGCCATCGCTGGCGGCGCGGTAATCGGCGTAGCCATCTTTTTCCTCATCAAGCGGCACAAAAAACCGCCGAAAAGCAATTTGAATGCCGCGCCCCCGCCCGCGAAGTTCAACGACCCATCTTCCGCGCCCTCGACAAAAGTTCCCGCGCCCGTCACCAATCTGCTCAGCGATCCCGTCAGCGTTCCCTCTTCACAAATTCCGTGCGCTGGATGCATGCAAAAAAGCAAAGGAGATTTGCCATGACTTTCCATTCAGGTCCACCACCATTCGGTTCCGGTACATCGCTTAGCAAGGCCATTATCGGCGTTGCCGGTCTTGTCTGCGCGGCATTGGCAACGCTAAGTCCGCCACCATGCCAGGCCACCCCGATCGTTATAACTTCCGTTAGCGATATTTCGACTCAACAGGATCAAACAATTGCACTCGCCGGGAGCGGGTTTGGCACCCTTGGTCCGTATATCGGCAACTCCGGCGATATTGCCTTCTTCGACTTGGATCACAACGCACCCGACGGCTGGTCTGCCGGCTTTGCCGGACTTTTTCCCGGAGGTCTTCTACCAGGGGTGCCGTCTCCGGTTTTCGTTAATGATGCGGTGACTCTTGTCGTGACCTCCTGGACGGATTCACGCATTGTCCTGGGCGGATTTTCCGGCGCTTGGGGCGCAAACGGCTGGCTACTGAATAACGCCGATGATATTGAGATTTTCGTTTGGAACGCTCAGTCGGGAAACGGACCGGCGTACATAAAAACGCAGGTTGGCCAACCTGTAGCAAACAGCCCCGAACCAGGCAGTGCGGCTCTAATGCTCCTGGTCGTCGCATTGCTGGCTGCACTACGCCCCAAGCAGCCACTCCGCAGCCACTAAGCGGGTCATCCCAGCGGCCGGAAAGCACTTGGCGGAAGCTAATGGGAGTCGATTTGACCCGCGCCATTGATTCCACGAAGAGCACCCACAAGGCTGACACATTGCCGAAGATCGCATTCTTGATCTTCTCGTCCAGCTGATAGAGGCCTTGATTCGCGAGCGTGAGGCACAGCTTGAACGCCCTCGCTTCGGAGAGGATCACGTCAAAGGCGGACGTCTGAAAATTCTGGAATTCGTCCACATAAAGAAAACAGGGAATGCGCTCGGCGGGATTTCTCCGGCGGAATGCCGCTTGCTGGATCTTCGACATCAGGAGACGGCCAATATCGTTGGCGTTCGATTTGCCCGCGCCAGCAAGATCGACCAGCGGGATCTTCCGCTCCTGCATCACATCATAGAGGCTCAACAATTTCTTGCCGGGTGGCGGCGTGGACCTTCCGAGCAGCGTAAGCAGCGGGGCAGAATCCATAAATTGCCCCATGCGCGTCAGGATCGGAAACGCCGCGTCAGAGGGGTACTTGGGAAAGACGTTCTTCCAATAGTGGATAGCGCGCTCGTCCTTTACCCGCGTGAGGATGTTTTCACGATAGGAAGGGAACTCGATGAAATCGTTGATGTCGAGGAATGAACAGCCCCGCGCGTCGAGGAGCGTCGTGATCGTCTTGCGGAGGACGGATACCCAGCGGTCGCCCGGTGGCGATTCGCTGAAGCTCATGAAGGTCTGGTAGATGTCGGTCGAAAGCGTCTGCCGTTCGGTGTCCGTCTCCCACGACATGAAATCGATGGGCACGGGCTCACCGGCGTCGAGATGGATCGTGCGATGCACGTGGTCGTAAGGGACGTGGTCGAGCACGCTTTGCGCCAGGTCGCCTTTTGCATCGAGCAGGATGACGCCCGCGCCGTTCTCGATGTCCTGCATGATCGCCCGCTCCATGAGCGTCGACTTCCCGTGCCCCGATTTGCCCAC
>Ga0302320_10011969_pt1 | contig 18283 bp, 15 predicted proteins | sample Bog_T0_3_FD_202130 | JGI IMG/M metagenome (GOLD analysis project Ga0302320, IMG submission 202130) | Peat permafrost microbial communities from Stordalen Mire near Abisko, Sweden - Bog_T0_3 | ecosystem: Environmental > Terrestrial > Soil > Wetlands > Peat | place: Sweden: Abisko, Stordalen Mire...
TCCGGTCGCCCTTCGGGCTCCCTACACCATGTCCGCCCCCTCAGCCTTGTAGCGTATTGATTCCCAGCTTTGAGGTCACGAACTCAGAAACGGCGGGCGACGATCTCCTTTGAAACAAAGGCATTGGCCAGAATTGCCGCAACCGTTGTTGCTTTGAGCCAGGTCATCGTTTTCATAGTCCCTTTCACAATAATTAAGACTGAACCGCTGGCCGCCGCCCCTTTCGTAATCGCCACGGCAGTTACCGTTTTTGCCAGCGCCGTCGGCGCGGCTTGAACCGAGTTGGCCGAAATCGTCCCGACGATGATGGCCGTGGTCAAACTCACGCCGCGTTTGTTGAAATAACGTTGCAGCTTTTCAACGGCGCGATGCCCCCGGCTTTGTGCCGCCGCTTCCGTCACCTTCAATGCCGCCGCGACTTCGCACAGATTCTTCTCCTTGAAAAACCGCAGGACAACAGCGTCACGATCTTTTTTCCCCAATCGTGACATGGCTTCATCCAGCAATGGCGCAAGCTGGGTCCAAATTGAAACATCATTCGATTCTTGCAGAGTGGTTTGCATATATGCCTCCTGCTCGCGCCTTTGACGCCGCCGTTCCCCGCGCAAAAAACTTGACGAGGTCAGCCGCGCTGTTTCATAAAGCCAGCCTTCCAGAACGGTGTCTGGGTGCAAGCTGGCGGCTTTGCGAACGAGGATGACAAAAACCGCCTGCGTGATTTCCTCGGCATGGGCGGCAATTCCGACCTGCCGAAGCGCAGCCGAATATACCAGGTTGATATGCCGCCGAACCAACTCGGCAAAGGCATCTTCCGAGCCTTGCTGGTCGTAACTCCGCAACAGTTCCATGTCGCCGACATCGTGCATTTAATTATTTATGGCCGATGAACGCGAAATCAGGCATTTATTTTTAGTTTTTTTATCACCGGTGCTTCATTAACGCGTTTGAGCACGGTTCTCACAAACTCGCTCAACCCACGCGCGAATTTTCAAAGGGACGCGGGCGATTCTCCGTTTCCTTGAACGATTGTTTCATTTGGCCGGCGATTTCTTCGAGCATTCGGTAGCGGCGTTTATACATCTGCCGTTTGTTAACCTTGAGTGTGGCAATGTCGCGCGGGACAAAGGTGGCCGGCAGGTCAAATATGCCGTCCGATGCCAGCCGTCCGCCGGATTCCCGCCACCATTCATCGTAACTGGCCGCCAACTGCTTCCGCTTCCGCCAATGACGATAGATGTGCATTGCATCACTGACCGCCCGCAGCCGGGTGACACCCCAAATGCCGGCAAGGGTTTGCAGCGCAAAGAGCAGCAGAGCCTTGGGCCGCAAACCATGACAACCCCGGGTGATGGCGACGATCACTTCCTTGCTGTTTGGCATTTTTCTTCCTTGCAGTCCGCCAATGAATATCTCCCGGGGTTCCGATTCCCATTGCGTAATGGAAAAGGCCAGCCTGAAAAGTTCCTTCCCGGTATCCAGGTTTACGAGGCCAATCGTCAGGTCGCCTTCTTTCTCCAGCTTGCTGCAACTAAGGCGCAGTCCAAATTTCCCCACTCCCTCCAGTGACAACACGGCCAGCTGCTTGCCCAGTGTGCCGTAGATTTCCTGACGGACGACCGGGGAAAACTGGCCGGCAACAAACTGGTAATGTTGTTGGAGCGCGCGAAACCGCTGGCAGGTGTTCAAGGTGCGGTTGAGATACGGCCGCTGGAGCTTTTGAAAGAGATAGGGATGATGCGTGGCCACGACCGCCAGTTCGGGACGTTGCAGGCTTTGAAACCATTCCTTGGTATGCCGGATAAAGACCAGGCCGCGCACGCAATGCTTGGCCTGTTTGCAAAATGATATCAGGCTGTGGCCGGGATGGATCAGCGGCGCGGTCTTGACCAGCGTTTTAAATGTATTTATCACAACTTCACCGGCTCGATTGTGTCACACTAACTTCTTGGCAATGTGCTCGTCGAGGATTTCCTGCACGGTCAGGGCGGCGATTGTAGTGTCCGGCCTGTGGCCGGATCTTTCGAGCCACAGGCTCGACGCTACACCCATGTCGCCGATCTGCACCTTGTTGGGGATGCCGCCGAGGGCGATGACGGCCCAGTTCTCAAATTCTCCATGATGTAGGAGCCGACGTGAGGAGGCTCTAATTAAAAACCTGTAATGGGATTAAAATGAGCCTCGTTACCTCGTCTCCTACAAAATCAAGGGCGGACGACGAAGCCGCGTCCAGCGCGCCAGAGCGGTTCGCTTTCCGGCAGGCCGCAAACGTCGCGCAGGCGTTTGGCCATGACGCACAGGCATGGGCGAAATATCAATGCCAATGCCGGCGCGCGGGTGAGGAGAAAAATCACGTTGGCGGCGGCGGGAGGCTGCCACTAGCGGCGATCATTTCCCCAAGCGCCTTGTGCAAGTCTTCCAGTCCGGTGCTGGGGATGATGACGGTCGTTTGCCGGGTATGGGCCTCCTCGGTCAACCGCAGGAAGCGGCCCCGTTCATTTTGCTTTAGCGCGAGCACGAACAGCTTGTGCTCGACCTGAACAAACAGCTCCTTCAGCATCACTTCCGGGACGCGCGGCTGATTAAGTGGTGGACGTTGGGGATAATTCCCGTTGGGGCGCGACGGTTGATAGCCATACGCCGAGGGATGGTTATTTGAGTTCATAAAAAATTATTCTTTCGTTGCGTGATGGTGGTGATGACCGGCGCGCCGCAATGCGGACACGTCCGCGCATGGTCGCTGACCTGTCCGCTGCATTCGTGGCATGGGATGAGGGACATAGTCTGTTATTTGGTTTTCATTCTCTTCTGCAATTGCTGAACGTGGCCTTTTAACGCAGGACTCGTGGCATAAAAAGAGTGGCCGCATTCAGTTTTCGCAAACGCCTTTTCCACTTTAACAAATCCTTCGCCAGAAAATACGGCCATCCACGCCCATGTCGCCCACTTGCACCTTGTTCGGGATGCCGCCGAGGGCGATGACGGCCCAGTTCTCAAATTCAAACGGCGGGATGACGCGCAGCCTCCCCACCGTCCACGGCAGGTCGCGGACGACGAAGCCGCGTCCTGCGCGCCAGAGCGGTTCGCTTTCCGGCAAACCGCAAACATCGCGCAGGCGCTTAGCCATGACGCGGCAGGCGGTGGGCGAAATATCAATGCCAATCCCGACGCGTGAATTTTCATTTGCCTATTTATTAAGTTTGCCTCCTCCTCCTAGCAATTTAGTAAAAATGGCTTCTTGCATCTTCTTATCTTCGAGGTTCGGGTCTTCGATTTGAATATATTCAATGTCCTTAAAACTGGTATCCCCACGTTTCCGGTTTTGTTTCGGTTCGAGTCCTTCAATGAGCAATGCCTCCATTGTTATGATAATGTCGCTGGCAGTTGCGGTGGCAGTTTTTAACCCCTGATCGGTTATTTTTCCATCCTCCGATAGATTTACCAACCCGAACCACGAAAACCTGTTCCACCTACCTTTTAACCGGTCGAACGTGTGTTCAAATAGGCGAGTTCCAAGCGGACGCTCCAAGGCTCGCCCAACATAGATAACCTCGCCTCCGTCGTGTAAAAAATAAACACCGCGTTGGTTGCAAAAATCTACCGCTTCTCCCGCCTTGTCTGAAAGGCCGCCCAAAATTCGCAGGGAACTTTTCCACTCAATGGCATCGCGATTCCAATACATCCCAAACGCACGAATTATTCCAATATTCTTTTTCGGCTCATCTTCATCGTTTTTGGGAATGTTACCGCTGTTCGCTTGTTTCGATTCTCCGGCAGAAACTGGTGGTTGTTTGAACGCAAATTGATTTGGAGCTGGTTGAACAAACGAAGATCCTTCCCCATCTCTTTTCATTGAAGTATAAATTTGAGCCCCGACTGTTGCCTCTGGCGTATTGCCGGTCACATTGCGCAATTTACGCTCTTTAATCGCGGCAACAATCTCGACAGAGGACATTGGTTTGCTGGATTTTTTAAGGACTTCAATTATCGCCTCGCGCCACGAGAGATTATTTTCACCGCTCGGTTTTTGTTCCATAATTTTATTTTGGTTGGGAATTTATTTCGTGACGGAATTAAACATCCATTATTCAAAGATTCAAGCTGGTTTACCTATCTTTAATGCTTTCAATAATTCCTCATCCGAACGATCCTGATCTTCCCGACAGGCAGCAAGACCGCGCCGTAAATATCTGAACACTGATTCCATGCTGCCGTTTTCGTTGATGAATGTCCCCAAATCGTGAACTGCGTGGCGGCGCGTTTTTGAATCAATTACCCCGCGCTTGAGGTCATTGATTCAAAAACGCGCCGCACCATAGCCCAAAAGAACGGTGATTGATTGACTTCGTCCTCATGCATCGCAAAGTGCTCGCGAAGTTGTTTATGCATTCGCAGCAACGCTGGAGCTTTTACAATGTCGTCCGAAAGGCGTTTCAGAAGCTTGTTGAAATCAATGTCGCCCGATATTCGAATTGGTTTAGCCATTTGAAATCAGTAATAAAAGCTGCCGGTCTTTTTGAGGACGCGGGCGAGTTGCACGCAGCGCGGGCGCAGGTAGTCAATGTAAGCCTTGGTGTTCTCGTGGCGGTCTTCAAAGGCGCGCTTCTCCTTGGTCTCGCCCCAGAAGACTTCGTAGTTGCGGTTGGAGTTGAAGGGCGGGTCAATGTAAATCAAATCCACGCAGGCGTCGGGCAGCTTGGCGAGCTGTTCCAGATTGTCGCCGCAGTAAACGACGCGGGTGTCCAGGAGGGAGGAGGGACGTTGCCGTGTAGTGTCCGGCCTGTGGCCGGATTCATCGAGCCGCAGGCTCGACGCTACAGCCGCGGAAGGTTTCGCGCCGGAAATCTTTTTTGCCATGCCCGGAGATTAGAGAAGCGGCACGCCGCCGTCAATTCGATGGCGGTCAGTTCAAATCTCAAGCACCTTCTCAAACCGCGTCAGGTTGCGCGCGCCATTGTTCGTGACCAGCGCGACATCTTCCAATCGCACGCCGCCGATTTCCGGATAATAAAGCCCCGGCTCGACGGTGACGATCTGGCCGGGTTTTAAAATCCCCGTGGAAGTGGCGCCCACGCGCGGTGATTCGTGGATTTCCAGGCCGAGTCCATGGCCCGTGCCGTGAAAGAATCCTTCCATGCGCCCGTGATGGCGGCGGGTTGGGTAACCTTGTTGCTCAAAATAATCCTGCACGGCGCGATGGGCGTCAGTGGTTGGGGTATTCGCGCGGATTTTTCGGAAGCCGATTTTTTGTCCCTGATAAACCGTGTCGTAAAGTTTTCGCGCGGCTTCGCTGGCGCGCCCGCGCACGACGGTGCGGGTGATGTCGCCGAAGTAACCGGTCTTTTGGGAGCGCGGGAAAATATCAATGATGATCAGCTCGTGCGCGCGGAGCGGACCAAAGCCGCGTTCGTGCGGGTCGCACGCCTGCCGTCCGCCGGCGACGATGGTGTTGGCGGGCAGCCCGCCGGCTTGCAGGATGGCGCAGTCAATGACCGACCGCAGTTTTTCCGAGGTCAGCGGGACGTTATGATAAAGCAGTTTGCGGTCGCGCCCGATTTTGGAGCGGCGCAGAACTTCCATGCCCTCGGCCATGCCGACCTCGGCCATCACCAGCGCGGCGGAAATTTTCCGGACTTCGGCGGCGGATTTGATTTCGCGTTCCGGGAAAAAATTACCCGGACGCGCTTTGACGGATACGCTGAGTTTTTCCAGGTCGGTCGCCAGGCCGAGGGGGAAATTGTCCGGCACGATGACGCGGCGGATGCCTTTTTCACGCAAAATCTGCCGGATGACGTGGGCGAATCCGGGGCGTTTGATTCCCCGGGCGCGGAGTTTTTGCTGAAATTGGCTGAGCGACGCGACGCGGCAGTGCGGGGCTTGGGCGCGGGCGCGGTCAATTTCCAGGTCGCTCATCACGAGGAGCGGCCGGCCGGTCGTGCGCAGGTAAATGAACGGGTCGGGCACGAACAGGCCGGTGGCGTACAGCATGTTCGCGTCGCGTTCGCTGTCCGCGACCATGAGCAATGTTTCCGAATACTTCATTTGATCAAGGATGCGCGGCAGCGCATCCCTACCAGTGAACGGTAGGGCGGCGCTGCCGCGCCGCTTAGTTTACGTCCCAAACAACCGGTCCCCCGCGTCGCCGAGGCCGGGCAGGATGTAACCTTTTTCGTTCAGCCGGCGGTCAATGGCGGCGGTGAAAATCGGCAGTTTGGGGTAACTTTTTCGCACGCGGCGAATGCCTTCCGGCGCGGCGACCAGATTCACGAGCCGCACGTGTTTTGCGCCCTGTTCCGTCAGCAAATCCAGCGCGGCCACGGCGCTGCCGCCGGTCGCCAGCATCGGGTCAATCAAAATGACTTCAAACCGGCCCAGGTTTTTCGGCAGGCTTTGGTGATAAAACTGCGCGCGCAACGTCGTTTCCTCGCGCTTGAGGCCGATGAACCCGACGCGGGCGTTGGGAATCAGTTGCAAAATGGCGTCGAGCAGGCCGAGGCCGGCGCGCAGCACGGGCACGAGCACCACTTCGCGTTGCAGCCGGGCGCCGTGTGTGCGTGCCAGCGGGGTTTGCACGGAAGTGGGACGGGTGGCAAACGAGCGCGTGGCTTCGTAAAGCATGAGCGCCGCGATTTCACCCAGCAGGCGGCGGAATTCCTGGGACTGCGTCCGTTGGTCGCGCAACCGCGTGAGGTTGTGCTGCACCAGCGGGTGCGCGATGACGGTGACGCCCTTCACTTTAGTTCACGTAAGTCGGCGAGAGAAAATAAAGATAACCCGCCTGCAATTTCGGCAGATCCATGCCCAGATCGAGCTTGATGTCGTGGGCCGAACCGCTTTGCCCGAACATCGAGAACAAATCCGAAATGTCGTAGCGCTCGCGATATTCAATCAGGTTGGCGGTGTGGATGCCGGCGATTTTCTTGGTACGCTCCACCGTCTTGTCAAAGTCGCCGAGTTCGTCCACGAAGCCGTACTTGAGCGCATCGGAGCCGGACAGCACCCGGCCGTCGGCGTAGGTTCCCCATTCCGCGATGAGCGCCTGGCCTTCCTTTTGGTTTTGCTTGTGTGCCTGGCCGCGGCCCACGCACACGACGTTGGTGAATCTTCCGTACGTTTCGTCAATGAGCGCCTGGACCATCGCGTGTTCCTCCGGCGGAATTTCATTCGTGCTGCGTTCGCCGCTGAGCATGTCCTTGAACTTGCCGCTTTTGTAGGTCATCGGCGCAATCCCCACCTTGTCCATCAGCCCGCGATAATTCCAGCCGTGCATGATGACACCGATGCTGCCGGTGATGGTCAGTTCGTTCGCCACAATCCAGCGGCAGGGCACGGAGATGTAATAACCGCCCGACGCCGCCAGGCTGCCCATCGAACACACCACCGGTTTGCGTGACTCGTCCTGGAATTTGGCAATCACCTTGTTGATTTCGTCCGAGGCCATCACTTCGCCGCCGGGTGAATCCACTTTGAGAATCACCGCTTTGACCCGGTCATCCTCCTTGGCGCGGTCGAGCTGCGCCTTGATCACGTCCACCATGTTGTTGCCCGACCGGTCAACCGTGTGGTCGGTGATGATGCCGTCCACCGTGACCACGGCGATTTTCCGGCGCGAGTCATTGTCTTCGAGCACGCATTCATCCAGCCGCGGCCCGACGTCGCGGGTGGCGGTCCGGAAGCCGCTTTTCAAGCCGGAGCTGAATCCGGAAGTGATGGCTCGCGAAATGAACTGGGTGAAATTCCCCAGCAGGCTGATGGCCAGCAGTGCGAACAAAATGATGGCCACTATCATCCAGCCGCGGCTCTTGCGCGGTTTGGCCGGTGGTGGTGGCGTGATGATCGGTGGCGGTACGCTGCTCGGCGGCAAAGGTGGTGTTTCCATGTCCATAACGCCCGCAAACTAGCTTACAACTGGCGGGGGAGCAAGGTGGATTGGAACGTTGTAATGTCGGCGCTGTGCGCTGATTAAATCGAGCCGCAGGCTCGACGCTACACCTTCACCAATACGGATGCACCAGCGGTTTGATCTGTGCGTCGTAAAGGGCGCGGATTTTTTTCATCGCGGCCGGGGACAACGGTTTGAGGTTTGAAGCGGCAATGTTTTCCGTGACCTGGGCCGGGCGTTTGGCTCCGGGGATGGCGCACGTCACCGCTGGAAATTCCAGAATCCAGCGCAAGGCCAGTTGCGCCAGGCTCGCGCCGGCGGGAGCGAACGCCTTCAATTCTTCAACGACGCGCAGGCCAGTCTCGAAATCCACGCCGGAGAACGTTTCGCCGCGGTCAAACGCTTCGCCATGGCGGTTGAAATTCCGATGGTCGTCCCTGGCAAATTGGCTCGCGCGCGTGATTTTGCCGGACAACATGCCTGACGCCAGCGGCACCCGCGCGAGGATGCCAACCTGGCGGCGTTGTGCCTCCGGGAAAAACAATTCCGCCGGTCGCTGCCGAAAAATGTTAAAAATGATCTGAATCGTCTGAACGTTTGGAAATTCAATCGCCTTCAACGCTTCCTCAACTTTTTCCACGCTTACGCCGTAATGGCGCAATTTGCCGGCCTTCACGAGGTCGTCGAGGATGCCGAACACTTCGGGCAGGTAAAAAACCGCCGGGGGCGGGCAATGCAGTTGCAGCAAATCAATCGCGTCCGTGTCCAGGTTTTTCAGGCTGCGCTCGATGAACGCCGTGAGATTTTGGCGGTTGTAACCTTCCGCCGTGTGCGGGTTGAGCCGGCGGCCGGCCTTGGTGGCGATGTAGAATTTTTCCTTCCGCTCCTTACGCAGCCTGGCCAGCAGCCGCTCGCTGTGGCCGTCGCCATAGACGTCCGCCGTGTCGAAGAAATTCACGCCGCCATCGAGCGCGGCGTGCAGGGCGGCGAGCGATTCCTTGTCCTCGACGGGTCCCCAGGTGCCGCCGATGGCCCACGCGCCAAAACTGATTTCAGAAACCTTCCAACCGGTACGGCCAAGAGTTCGGTATTTCATGTATGCATTTTACAATAGGCATCAAATGAAATTTGCCAAACAAAATCCGCTGTTCCGCCCGGTCCCGACTTGATTTGCTTCGACAATCTTCAGCAATCTTCGTAAAAAAATCTGATGCCTCGTATGCGTCTCATCGCCATGGTGCTCCTGCTGGTCACGCTGGCGGTTTATTTGCCGGTGAGGTTAAATGGTTTTGTATATGATGACTACGATTACGTCGTTGACAACCACACGGTCCAAAACGGGCTGACTTGGTCCGGCATCCGGTGGGCCTTCACGACCCTGCATTCTTGCAACTGGCATCCGCTGACTTGGATTTCGCATATGCTCGACTGCCAATTGTTCGGGTTGAACGCCGGTCCGCAGCATGTCGTCAATGTTCTCTTTCACAGCGCCAATGCGGCTTTGTTGTTAATGTTGTTGTTCCGGTTGACGGGTTATTTATGGCCGAGCGCCCTGGTGGCCGCGCTTTTCGCCTGGCATCCGTTGCACGTGGAGTCGGTCGCGTGGATAGCGGAGCGCAAGGACGTGCTGAGCACGTTTTTCGGGCTGTTGACGCTGCTGGCCTATGCGCGTTACGCGCAAAATCAGTCGAGCGCCGGGCGTCGAGCGTCGAGTGCAGGAAGCGGTGGTTTGGCCCTCAGCTCACGACTCTCGACCCTCAACTATTCATTGGCGCTGTGTTTTTTTACGTTGGGCTTGATGGCCAAGCCGATGCTGGTCACGCTGCCGTTCGTCATGCTCTTGTTGGACCTTTGGCCGTTGCAACGATTTTCAGCCCTCAATTTTCGACTTCCGATTTTCCGCCGTTTGTTGCTTGAGAAATGGCCGTTCTTCGTGCTGCTGACCGCTTCGTGCGGGATCACCTTTCTGGCTCAGCGTCATGGCCATGCCATGTCTTCGTTCGAACAAATTCCGCTGAACCTACGCCTGAAAAACGCATCCGTTGCCTACGGGCTCTATTTGCTGAAAATGATCTGGCCGGCCAACCTCGCGGTCCTTTACCCGCTGTCGGAAAAAATATCCAGGCTGGCCCCGGTGGCATCCACGGTCGTCTTGGCTGGCATTTCCGTCGCCGTTTGGCTCGGGCGCAAATGCAGTCCGTGTCTGCTCGTCGGCTGGCTTTGGTTTTTGGGAACCCTTGTGCCAGTTATCGGTCTGGTTCAAGTGGGCTCCCAAGCCATGTCTGACCGCTACACTTATTTTCCTCTCATCGGTGCGTTCATCGCCATCGTGTTCGGTGGACGCCAACTGGCCAATCGCCTTCAGTTTCCCCAAGCCATCACCCTGGGCCTGACCGTCATGGTGCTGGGAGCCTGCGTCATCATCACGGAAAATCAATTGACCTATTGGCGGAACACCAAGTCATTGTTTGTTCACGCTCTTAATATAACACCTGATAATCCCATCGCCCACCTTTGGGTGGGCATGGCCTTGCAAGACGAAGGCGATTCCAGCCGGGCGCTGGCCGAGTACCGGGAATCCGAACGATTAAACCCGAACAATTTGTTCACCCATTTCACCTTGGGCAGTTTGTTGGATAAACTGGGCCGGCCGGCCGAAGCGATGGTTGAATATCGCCGGGCATTGCAGATCAACCCGAAGGAGTCGGCGGTGCATGATCGTTTGGGCGCAATCCTGGTCGAGTTGGGACAATACGACGAAGCTTACGGTGAATTCAGAGACGCCGCACGGCTGGATCCGTCCACCCCCTGGCCGCATTTTTACCTGGGCAAGGCCCTGGCCATGCAAGGTCGCGACGGCCCGGCGGTGGCCGAATTCCGCGAAGCCTTGCGAATTGAACCAAACAACTTTGAAATCCTTGCCTATGCGGCGCAACTCCTTTCTGCGAGTAAAGACCCGCCGGTGCGTGATGGGCAAACCGCGCTCGCCTATGCACTGAAGGCAAACACTTTGACGAAAGGCACCCAACCCTTCGTCCTGAACGCGCTCGGCATGGCCTATGCCGAAACCGGCCATTTTGAGGAAGCCCGGCAAGCCGCGCAAAAAGCCGTTGCTCTCGCCGCTGCGGCCAAAATGAATAACCTGGAATCCTTCCAGCAACGGCTGGAATTTTACCAGGATCACAAGCCCTGGCGCGAATCGTTCCGGGCCACCAACGCGCTGCCGCAAAAAAATCAACACCCGTGAAATTTGTGTCCGGAAATTTGTAATTGTCTGCGGCTAAAATTTCCCGGACTTGACGCGGCGCGCATTCAGTCTATTTGATTAGCCATGCAAATGGAGAAATTGACCCTCAAATCGCAGGAAGCGCTGTCGGAGGCGCAACGCCTCGCGCGCGAAATGTCGCACCAGGAAATGGACGGCGAACATCTGCTGCTGGCCCTGCTCGGCCAGTCCGAAAGCCTCGTCCCCGAACTGCTCCAGAAAATCGGCCTGCCGCCCGCGAAGTTGCAGTCCGAACTGGAACACGAATTGTCCCGACGCCACAAGGTCGAGGGCGGCGCGGAGGTTTATGCCAGCCCGACCCTGCGCAAGGCGCTCGACGCCGCGCAATCCGAGGCCAACAAGCTCAAGGATGATTACGTCAGCACCGAACATCTGCTGCTCGGCCTGCTGGACGATGGCGGTGCGTCGCTGAAGAAAATGCTTTCGGCCGCCGGTCTCAAACGTGACACGGTGCTCAAGGCGCTCGCCGATCTGCGCGGCAACCAGCGCGTCACCGACGAAAATCCCGAAGCCAAATTCCAGGCGCTCGACAAATACGGGCGTGACCTTACTGCGCTGGCGCGGCAGGGAAAGATTGACCCGGTCATTGGACGTGACGAGGAAATCCGGCGCGTCATGCAGGTGTTGACGCGTCGCACGAAAAACAATCCGGTGCTCATCGGCGAGCCCGGCGTGGGCAAGACGGCCATTGCCGAAGGGCTGGCCCGGCGCATCGTGAGCGGCGACGTTCCCGAATCGCTCAAGAACAAGCGGCTGGTGGCGATGGACCTCAGCGCGATGATTGCCGGCGCGAAATATCGCGGCGAATTCGAAGACCGGCTCAAGGCGTTCCTGAAGGAGATTACCGCCAGCGAAGGCAAAATCATTTTGTTTATTGACGAACTGCACACCATCGTCGGCGCGGGCGCGGCGGAGGGTGCGACGGACGCGGCTAATATCATGAAACCGCAGCTCGCGCGCGGCGAACTCCGCTGCGTGGGCGCGACCACTCTCGATGAATATCGCAAGCACATCGAAAAAGACCCGGCGCTCGAACGCCGCTTCCAGCCGGTGCAGGTAAACGAGCCGACAGTGGAGGCGACCATTGCGATTTTGCGCGGGTTGAAAGAACGTTACGAGGTGCATCACGGCGTGCGCATCCAGGATTCGGCGCTCGTGGCGGCGGCGACACTGTCGAACCGCTACATCACGGACCGTTTTTTGCCGGACAAGGCGATTGACCTGGTGGACGAGGCGGCGTCGCGCATCAAGATGGAACTGGATTCCAAACCAACGGAACTGGACCAGCTGGATCGGCAGATTTTACAGTTGGAAATCGAACGCACTTCCCTGGCCAAGGAAAAGGACGCCGCGAGCAAGGAACGGCTCAAGCTCATTGACAAGGAAACTGCCAATCTCAAGGACAAATCCAAGGCGCTCACCGTCCAGTGGCAGAATGAAAAGGCCGCCGTCAACGCCGTCAGCGTGGTTCAAACGCAACTGGAACAGGCAAAGATTGAACTCGAACAGGTGCAAAGACGCGGTGATTTGACCAAGTCAGCGGAAATCCAATATGGAAAAATTCCCGACCTGGAGAAAAAACTGGCAACCATCGAAAAGCAATCCACACAACACGCTTCACGCTCCACGCTTTTGCGCCAGGAAGTCACGGACGAGGACATCGCCAAGGTCGTGGCGGCGTGGACGCACATTCCCGTGAGCCGGATGCTCGAAGGCGAACGGCAGAAGCTGGTGAAGATGGAGGAACGGCTCGCGCAGCGCGTGGTCGGTCAGAAGGAGGCGATCAAGGCTGTGTCGGACGCCGTGCGCCGCGCCCGCAGCGGATTGCAGGACCCGAACCGGCCCATCGGCTCGTTTATTTTCCTCGGCCCGACCGGTGTCGGCAAGACCGAGACGGCCCGGGCGCTGGCGGAATTTTTGTTTGACGACGAGAACGCGATGATCCGCATAGACATGAGCGAATACATGGAGAAGCACACCGTGTCGCGGCTCATCGGCGCGCCGCCGGGCTACGTCGGTTACGAGGAAGGCGGGCAATTAAGCGAGGCCGTGCGTCGCCGGCCGTATTCGGTGGTGCTGTTCGACGAGATCGAGAAGGCGCATCACGATGTGTTCAACGTGCTGTTGCAGGTGCTCGACGACGGGCGGCTCACGGACGGGCAGGGGAGGACGGTGGACTTCAAGAACACCATCGTCATCATGACCAGCAATCTCGGCTCGCAAATCATTCAGGAATATTTCATGGATGGTCACACGGACAAGTCGTCGCATCAGACAATGGAAGACAAGGTGATGGCCGAGTTAAAACGGCATTTCCGGCCGGAATTCCTGAACCGCGTGGATGACGTCATCATTTTCCAGAGTCTCGACGAAAGCGAAATTGAGTGCATCGTGGACATCCAACTGGAGAAACTGAAGAAGCGGCTCGCGCAGCAGCAGCTCACGCTGGACGTGGACAACGCGGCGAAGAAGTTGCTGGCCAGCGAGGGCTATGACCCGCAATTCGGCGCGCGCCCGCTCAAACGCGCCGTACAGGAACATATTCTCAACCCGCTGTCGATGCGTCTGCTCGAAGGTGAGTTCAAGTCCGGCGACCGGATCAAGGTCACCGCAGATGGCAACGGTTTGGTGTTTAAAGTGAAGTAACGCCATCGCTCGACCCACATGGCGATGTGAATCCTGGCATGAAGCTGGAACTGATCACCGCGGAAGGGCCGGCAACTTTGTGGATGCGCAAAGGGCGGCTGATCCGGTTTCCGCAGTTGACCATGCCGCTCCTCGCGGCCCTCACGCCGGGGGACGTTGAAATCCATCACACGGATGAAATTGTCAGCCCGGTCAACTTCAACCGCGCCGTTGACTTGGTCGGCATTACCACGACCACCTGTTCCGCGCCCCACGCCTATGAAGTGGCCGATGAATTTCGCGGGCGCGGGATAAAGGTCGTGCTGGGCGGCCCGCATCCCACACTGCTGCCGGATGAAGCCGCCCAACATGCGGACAGCATTTTGATCGGCGAAGCGGAAGGCGTTTGGCCTGCGCTCATATGTGATTTTCAGGAAGGCCGGCTCAAACGCTTCTACCGGGCGGCGGCTCCGCCTTCGTTGGCCGGGTTGCCCTGGGCACGCCGCGACCTTATCGAACGCCGGGCCTATGGACGCGGCGTTCTCATTGCCACGCGGAGTTGTCCCAATGCCTGCGGCTACTGCATGTTGCCCCATTACTATCATCACCAATATCGTTGCCGCCCGAGCGCGGAGGTGGTTGCGGAAGCCGCCTCGATTCAGGAAAAGGCGCTGATCTTCTGGGACGATAATATCATCGGCAACCTGGACTACGCCCGGGATCTTTTCCGCCGCCTGATTCCGTTGCGCAAGCGGTGGACCAGCCAGGCCACCTTCAACATCGTGGATCACGATGATCTCATCCAACTCGCCGCCGCGAGCGGTTGCGAGGCGCTCTTCATCGGCCTGGAATCCATCTCGGCGGCCAGCCTGCGGGAGACGGGCAAGGCCTTCAACCATCCCCGGCGCTACCTGGATGGCATAAAAAAACTTCACGACGCCGGCATCGCCGTCCAGACCGGGCTGGTCTTTGGTTTTGACCACGACGACGTCACCGTTTTTGAACGCACGCTGGAGTTCCTGGAACAGGCGGGAGTGGATGTGGCCTCGATTGGCAGCCTCACGCCGTTTCCGGGAACGCCGATCTTTCGCAAGCTGGAGGAGGACGGCCGGATTCTCACCCGCGACTGGTCGAAATACAACGCGCGGACGGATGTTGTTTTTCAACCGCGGCAAATGACCCCGGATCAACTGCAGTCGGGAATCGAGTGGGTGACGAAACAGTTTTACTCGTTGAGTTCCATCTCCCGGCGGCTGCTGGCCGGGTCCCGGACCGGCCTGTGGTGGAACATTCCCAGGAATTTGGGCTACAAGATCGCCTTCGATAAGCTCGGCAGGCGCGGATACAATCCCGCCGGTCAACGCAGCCCTGCTTTCCATCCGCCAGCTGAGTTGATCAAAGTCAGTGCGAGGGATGAAGAACTGGTTTTGGAGAAGGAATAGACCGCGGCGGCACGGAGGATTTCACGCGAAGATGCAAACAAATTCCGCCGGCGATTCTCTCACGCGACCGGCACCGCTCCCGGCAACCGCAACAGGCAGTGACCGAAGTCAACGTGCTGTTTATCCGGCGCGGCGCGGAAATGCGCCGGAATCTGGTAAAGGCCGCCTCGGCCGCACACCACCACGCCCGCGCGCCGCAGCACCGCCATGTGTTTGGAAATCAGCGTCGGCGAACGGCGCAACTGTTGCGCGATTTCCTTGACCATGCGCGGTTCGCCCGAACCCAGTTCCGCGAGAATGGCCCAACGCAGCGGCGCGCCGATGGCTGCCAGCAGCGCATCAAGCGGCGGATGCGGAATATTTTCCGGACTCGACAATGGTTTGATGGTTGCATTCATAAAATAGACCCGGTTCGACGGTCAATAAACCGTCACGCACAGGAATACAATGGAATCTGACGTGAACACAATAGAAAATATCAGGAAATATATCACATCTGACAATATATATATTTCATGTGACAAGATATATGGTGTATCTAACGATAAGAATATAGTATCTGATATTATTTATATCGCAGCTAATAAGAGTTATATCGCATCTGAAAAGAAATATATTGCATTATACGATAATAATATCGCATCTGGCGGGAAGTATATCGCATCTGCAAACTGAAATAGGCTTCCGTTCAAGGCTGTTATTACGAATAAAACCCTTATAAATGCATCAGATTGTCAAAAATGAAGCATTTTATGTGGTTTGGGATGTAGTAGTGTCGGCAGCCTGCCCCGAAAGCCTTCGGTGCTATGCGCCGAATCTTTCGAGCCGTCCGCCTCTATCTGCGGATCATGGCTTCCAGTCAAAGGTGGCGGCCTTGATGGCCTGATAATTTTTGTCCAATTCGGGCTGAAGCAGAATGAGGGCGGCGATGCGGCGGGCCATGTGCGTGACTTCGCGGGCTTCGTCTGGTGTGAGCGCGCGGCCGAGCAGTTCAAATTCCCGATACGACAGCCACTTCTTGATGACCTGGTATCCGCCGATGGTGTAGTCCCAGACTTTTTCCGGCACGTTGCGCCAGTAGGCGGTTTCGTTCAGGAAAACATCATGCGTGGCGGGGCCAAGGTAGGGCGCGTCACTCCGTGCGCGCCGTTCTTCGCCAACCCGAACGCTCTCGTTGCAATCGGCGGCGGGCAGAGGACTGCCCGCCCTACCTGCTGCCTCGTCCGCCGTGAACGGGCGCGTTTCCAATTTGCCTTTGCCGGGCATCGTCACGCCGTTCTGCCCCGCGTGGCCCCAGCCGGCGGTGAGGGAAAGATTTTTCGTCGAGGACAAGACGGCAATCGTTTTCAATTCCGCGCGCACATTTCCATTGGCAACGCCGGTCAACAAAGTTTCTGTGTCGAACAACGCGGCGACTTGTTTGCCCAATTCGGCGGATGCCAATAATGCTTCGCGCGATTTTGGCAAGGGCACGCGCGGCCAGTCCTGCCGCAATGCGCCGGAATTTTCCGCGCGATACTCCGGCGCATGAAGCACGGCGAGCGTGTGGTAAAACAAGGTGTCTGGTTTGACGCGCAAACCTGCGGAGTAAGCCGCCGCCTTGTCGGACAAATTGGGTTTGATCGTGGTTTTTGATGCGCCACCACCACCGCCGTCGCTACGCGGAGAAAATAAATCGGGCGTTTCACGCAAAGCCGACACAGACAAATCCACATTCTCACGCAAGAAAAGCGGGAACAAATTTGCTCCTCGCTCAACGATATGGCGACAGCCATAACCGACGATTGTTACAGGTGGATCAAAATCTTTTCGATTCTTTTGTACAGCGGCAAACCAAACATTGCCGTCAAAAACTTGCAGGAAATAATCCATGCGTTTTTCGTCGAGCAGTTTTGTTTCCGGCTCCCAATAAAGCCAGCGGACATCAAACGGACGGTAGTGATAACGCACGACATTCTTTCTCAAGAAGCCGTGCTTGCGAAGTTCTTCACGAACCAACTCGGCTTTGAACCTGGCGGAGTCATCCATCACGCCAGGAGCAATGCGCTTCATTTCCTCGTGGCTGATTTCGGGATCAAAGTATTTTTCCAGCCGTTTGATGAGCGCTTCCTTTTCTATGCTAACCAGAAAATCATCTCGTCCAGTTTGAATTCCTGGGAACGAGACGGGCAGCAGTTCCGTGAGCAGCGGCCATTTGAAATAGCCGGATTCCGTCTGCATCGGCAGAAACGGCAGGCCGACTTCCAGCGGCGGTTTCAGCCGCGTGTAAATTTTCTTCGACGGCTGTGCGAGCGATGTCAGCAATTCCGCGCGCTTGTCCTTGCCCCACAAATGGCGGAATTGAATTTCACCCGTAGGAGACGACGTGAGGAGTCTCTGACTTTTCTTTTTGGAAGTTTGAGCCTCCTCACGTCGGCTCCTACGAACAAGAGTGGCGATGGCGGTGCCAATACCAATGCCTTCACGGTTCGATTCAGTCGAAAAAACACTGGGATCGGGGTTGCCTTCGGGCGTGACCTTGCCGGTCTTGAACTTGTCGCCGTTCAAACAATCCACGGTGATGGAATCAAAAACCTCCAGATACTTCTCGCGCATTCCGGTGAACGACAAACCGTCCAGCCACGAATAGTTGGAAATGAAACTGATGATGCCCACGCCGGACTTTTCCACGATGCGCCGCTCGGCCATGCGGAAGAAACGGATATACAAATCATTCAAGCCCTGACCCTGCGGCGCAGCAGCGCGCTTGGTCGTGCGATAGGCATTGCTCAAATCACGTTCTTCTTCCACGGCCAAGCCCGCGAAGCCGTTGTAAGGTGGATTGCCGAGGATAACGATGATCTTCTTTTCCTGCTTGATGCCGTCCGCCGCTTCCTTTTCCTGTTTGAATTCAGGAATGGCAAACGTAAGTTGTTTCTTCGCTGCTTCCGACGGCGGCTCCCAACCGGTAAGCGCGTTGGTCAGATAAATGGCGGCGCGTTCGTTCTTGGCATCGTCCAGCGGCACGGCGAGATTTTGCAGGAGCAAACCCATTTGCAAATGCGCCACGAC
>Ga0302320_10011970_pt1 | contig 18283 bp, 22 predicted proteins | sample Bog_T0_3_FD_202130 | JGI IMG/M metagenome (GOLD analysis project Ga0302320, IMG submission 202130) | Peat permafrost microbial communities from Stordalen Mire near Abisko, Sweden - Bog_T0_3 | ecosystem: Environmental > Terrestrial > Soil > Wetlands > Peat | place: Sweden: Abisko, Stordalen Mire...
ATTTCACCAGATCGCTGCGATCGATAAGCGGCACCACCTTCACGCCAGCCGGAAGAATCGTGTCGTTCAGTTCCTGTACTTTTTTGTGAATCCCCTGCAGCGCCAGGTCGGCGTCGGCCCCTTTGCGCAGCAGCGCGATCCCCGACACCACATCGTCGTTATCGATGAGCTTGCCATCTTCGTGCCGAATAGCCTTGGCGAACTGGCCCAAACGGATTTTCGGACCCTGCGAGACCACGGCGATATCCTTCACACGGATGGGAGTGCCATTCTTCGCCATGATGACCGTGTTCTGGATATCCTGCACACTCTTCACCAGACCCACTTCCTGAATGTTGATCTGCTGCAGGCCGGCTTCGACAAAGCTGCCGCCCGAATTGGCGTTGTTGTTCGAAAGCTGCTGCTCCACCTGACTGATGCTGAGGCCGTAGGAAATGAGCTTCTCCGGATCCACGCGAACCTGGTATTCCCTGGTGGGGCCGCCGAAACTGGCCACATCCACGATGTTGGGAACGGCCTTGAGGTTCTTCTCGATCACCCAGTCTTCGAGCGATTTCAGTTCCATCACGTCGTACGCCGGATTGGTGCTGTGCAGCGTGAAGAAATAGATCTGCCCGGCCGGGCTCCAGTCGGTCTGTATTTGCGGCGCCACACCGGCGGCAACGGCGGCAGGGGGCAGACTGACGTAGGAAAGTCGTTCGAGAGCCCGTTCGCGGTCCCACGCATTCAGCTCGTCGTCGTCGAAGATGATCTTGATATCGGACAAGCCAAACAGAGAAAACGACCGCAGGTGAGTCACATGCGGCATGCCGTTCATCACGATCTCGAGCGGGATGGTGATTTGCTGCTCCATCTGCTCTGCGGAGATTCCCGGCCACTGCGTGACGATCTCCACGTAGTTATCCGCCACGTCCGGATACGCTTCGACGGGCAGTTGATGGAAGGAAATCCCGCCCCAGATGAGCAGCAGGATAGCTCCCACCACTACCAGAAAGCGGTTATTCAGCGCGAAATCGACAATCTTTGCAATCATTTATTGCGACCTCTCATTGTTCAACCGTGTTCTGAAACACCAGCGCATTCAAGATGAACCGATCGCCTGGCTTGATGCCGCTGATAACTTCCTGTTGGCCGCCGGGAAGCATGTTCCCAGCCACCACTTCCAGGCGGCGGAAATGGCCGTTGCCGATCGGTGTGTAGACCCACTCCCTGTCGTGCAGATGCAGAATCGAGGTGGCCGGCACCATAGCATGTTGTTCCGTCGTCAGCCCGTGGAAAGTCGCGGTGACAAACATGCCGATGCGCATCAGGCCCGGGTTTTCGACCTCCAGACGCACCTTCGCCGTGCGGATGTTCGGATCGACGATGGGCAGAATATTGCCGATCCGCCCCTTCAGCACGCGGTCCGGATACGCCACCAGATGAATATCCGCATACTCGCCTATGTGCACCTGCGACATATTGTTCTCCCACACGTCGCAGACCACCCAGACCTTCGACAGGTCGGAAATGGTAAACGGGGCGGGCGCCGCATAGGACTGCACGGCCGATTGATCGGTGATTTCCTGGTCCGTGATGGTCCCCGACACCGGAGCAAAAACGCTCACGAGACCCGTGGGGTGGTCCGGATCGACACCCAGCAGCCCCAGTTGCTCCTTCGCAGTTTCGAGAACCACCAGATTGTCGTCTTCGGCATTCTGAGCGATTTCCTGCGCGCTCTTCGGATACGCCCCGTTTTCGAACAGCGTGTTGGCGCGCACCAGTTGGAGCCTTGTCAGTTCTTCATTCTTGACGGCCTGCCGGTAATTGGAAAACGCGCCCGCAATGTCCGGGCTTCTTACCTTGAACAGAAGTTGACCCTTCTTGACTTCATCGCCGAGCCGCGAGTCGATTTCCACGATTCGGCCCGTGGCCAGCGAGGGCACCGGAACCTGCCGCGAGACATCGGGGTTCACCACTCCGGTCACATTCAACTCAGGCGCGGCCGTGTGCTCACCCGCCGTCGCCAGCGGAAACTGATCGGGATGGTCCACTCTGAAATCGTTGGGATCCATATCGGACACCACAGTGGTGGGGACTGTGGCTGTCCCCATGGTGCTCGCGTCCGCATTGGCCTGGGCCTCGACTTTCCGTGCGCATCCCGCCGCCAGCAGACTCAACCCCAGACACACTGTCGTTTCGAATATAAGTAGTCGATTCATTGAATAACCTCCATTCACCGTGCGACCTCCCGAGCAGTCGAGATGACCTCCCGGCCCGCGGCCATGTCCATTTGCGCGGCCGCCGTTAAGTAAGAAGCAACCAAATTCACGTAAGCCAGCCTGGTATCCCGATAAGATTTCTCCGCATCGAGGAAATCCAGCAAAGAGGCGCCGCCGTTCTGGAATGCGAAGGACATTTTGTTACGGATATCCGCCGCCAGTTCCAGATACTTGCTCTTGTACGGCTTAAGAAGATTAATGTTCTGCTGCAACGTGTAGTAAGCGGAGTCGACGTCGTTGAAGACCTGCGCCTCGGCGGCGTCCCGCAGCTTTTCGTTGCGGCCGATATCCACCTGCGTTCTCGCTTTCTCGCCCTGATTCCTGTCGAAGATGCGCAGAGGAATATCGACGCTGGCGCCGATCGTGTTCTGGTCGTATGGATTATTAAACGAAGGGTTATGCGTCCACCACACGCTGTAAGTCGGGTCGGTCGAGCCGTTGGCGACAGTCAGCTTGTAAGTGATCTTCGCAAGGTCCACGTTCTGCATGGCGACCTTCAGGTCCGGCCGCGCATCCATGGCTATCTTTCGATACTCTTCGAGAGGCTTTAACTCGTCGTTGAAATCGAACGGCCCAGTCACGTCGAACTTATCGATCGGCGTCCTGTCGTTTAAAAGCATCAGAAGCTGGATCTTGGCCGTACGCAGATTCACAATCGCCGTTTCGTAGTCGGATTCGAATTGCGTACGCTGCAGCACCAGCCGGTTCACGTCCATCTGCGCCAGATCGCCTGCATTGAGGCGCAACTGGTCGATGCCAATTTCGCGATCCCAATACGCCAGGTTCTCGATGGCGTTCTGCAGAAACGCTTTGGCTTGCAGGACGTTGACGAAGGCAGTCTGCAGGTTAAACAGCAAACCGCGTTCCTGATCCAGATAGGTCGATTCCGCGATGGCGGTCGACTCTCTAGCCTGGTCGCGCCGCAATTCCCGCTTCTGCTGGCGTTCGTGCAGATAACTGATGCTGGGTGAAATCTGCGTGCCGGCGAATGGCCGCCATACTCCCAGATAGCGGGTCAACTGAGTCCCGTCCGCTGCCAGGCCGAAGTCCGGGTTGGGGCGCAGAAAGGCCGTGATCTCGGCAGCCCTCGACTCATCGATGTTGAGGCGAGCGGCTTTCAGCGTTGGGTTGGCCTCCGAAAACTTATCTTTTATCTGTTGCCAGGTAAAAGTTGTCGTCTGCGCGTAACCGATTGCGGGCAGCAATGCGCCGGCGAGAATTAAGATGAGGCGCGAACAAGTGGAGCTCGGGTTGCCTGCTTGACTCTGTATTGCTGGCATACTGAATTCGACTCTAACCGTTTTCGCCGCTCACGCTCGATTATCGTGAGTACAGCTTGTGGTGTCTTTCGATAATCGAAAGATCGATTCCACCTCGTGACCAGCCAGGGAAACATTCTTTCGGCTGACTCAACGACTTTCGTCTCTGTCTCTATATCTTTCGGATGAAGGCTTGGCAGTCTGGGCGACTCACCGTAAGATGCAAAGCATGGAATCTCAGCCGCGCCGCGAGAATACCAACCGGATTCGCCTGGTTCTGCTGGAGCATAATGCCCTTTTGCGAACCAGTCTGAGCCGCCTGCTCGCCTCGGAGCCGGATATCGAGCTGGTGGGCGAGTGCGCCGGCAATGGCGAAGCGCTGGAGTTAGTAAGAAGGTCGGGCGCCGATGTCGTCCTGCTCGATTTCGACTCTGGCGCCGACTCCTGTAATGAGTTCCTGACCGTCGCCGGTCGATCGGTCTTCTCCGGCCGCTTCCTTGTGATGACGACGGATGCCGATGCGAGGACTTCCGCCAGAGCCCTGAAGCTCGGCGCCTCCGGCGTCTTTCTCAAATCCGAAGCTGCCAGCCGCCTGGTTCACGCCATCCGGATGGTAGCCAACGGCGTGATCTGGATCGACCAGAAAGTTGTGAAGTTGCTGGTCGAACGCTATCCGCTGGAATGGGATTCGAACTACGGCGAGGATCTCAAGGAGCGTGAGCAGGAGGTGCTGCAGGGGATCATGGGAGGCCTTTCCAACCGTATGATCGGCGACAGAATGGACCTTTCTGAATCGTCGGTCAAGGCCATTGTTCAGCGCTTGTTCAAGAAGGCCGGAGTGCGCACCCGCAGCCAGTTGGTGCGCATCGCACTCGAGCGCTGGCCAACCAGCCAGACCGCGTGCCATTCCTGAGATTGGCAGATTAATCGTTTGATTATCGCCCGAAATCCGCGTGCGTGCTACCAGGCACATGAGGAAATAATGAAACCTAGAGGAGATTTCTATATCGTTCGAGCGCTACCCGAACCAACTGACTGCGCGTTCGCACTCCTGTCCTGCCGAACAATTGCTGCAATGTATTCTTGACCGTACTCTCGGAGATCTCCATGGTACCGGCGATCTCCTTGTTAGCCAGACCCTGCACCACGTAACGAAGGACTTCTGTCTCTCGATCGGTCAACGGAGTCAGGTCCCCATGGTCAGGGCCAACCCCATTGGATGCTGTCTGCGCGTCGTCGCTGACGTCTGCGATAATCGCCGCGAGCTTGGGACGCGAATCCGCTATGTAGGTAGAGAACCACACGTCGGCCGTAAAAGTCTCGCCGTCGTCGCGATGGCCGCGGCACTGCATTGAGGTACGGAATTGCGGGCCTTCTTCGCGCCGCAGGGCATGATGCAATTCGGGCAGGTAGGCGGCGATCGGATGACCGATCAGATTGCCCGCGCGCCGAGCCATCAGTTCAGTCGCGGCGCGATTGGCCAGCTCGATGAAGCCACGGTCGTCGATCGTGACAATGGCGGCAGGGCTGGTTTCGACAAGGATGCGCAAGCTCTCCTGCGCTTCAAGACTGAGACGGCGGTTGCGGCTCATCTCCGCCACCACCAGTCCCGAACCGGCCAGCGCCAGGGCTTCGAAAGCGAGGCGGATGTAACCGCCTTCCGGGTTCAGCGAACTGAATAATTCGCTCAACCCGGCACAGCCGATTCCGAGTAACACGAGGGCCCACCGAGGCAGAATTCCGGCGGACAACATGATCGGAAAGAGATAGAGAAATCCCAGCGAGATGTAGGATTTCGTCCACCAGTCCACCACCGCGAGGATAAGGATCATCGTGCCGCTCAGCAGCAGCACGGACGTACGGTGACGTTTATCCCAGATCTGCTCGAAGCGCAGCATTCCCTTGAAAGTTCTCGCGTGGTATCGCAGCGTTCATTCTCCCATCGATTGGAGGAGCTGGAAGCAGGGTATCGAACGATTGACCGTAAGATATTTCGATCCACGCTACAAACGGCAATGAGCCCGCAAAACCGGATCGTAATCCTCCACACACGCATAAACAGGCCCCAAAGCCGCCCGCTCCACCGGAGTCACCCAATCCCCGACCCGATCCGCACCACCTTCTCTCTAACCGAACAAAGCGCGCTTATTCGACTCCCCATATCGGGTCATAGCCTTCCCCGCCCGCCAAATCGCTAACGCCAGGGCAATCACCAGATCGTCATGCTGCCCGGTCCCATCCGCCCCAATCCGCACCCCGCCGCCTCTTCGATGTGAAATCTGCACGTCCACCAGTTCCTTCACTAAAGCCCCCGTCTCCGCCATCCCCCGCGGCACCCGCAACCGCCCCTGCTCCAGCAACACCTGCACCCCGGCCAGCAGATCTTTCTTCGGCACATGCCACATCCCGCCCGTCTCATGCTCCCGCTCGCCGCTTGTGATCGTCACCGGCGTCAGCGTGCAACCCAGCCGCGCCGCCCGCAGCATCTCCACCACCGGAGCCCCCACCCCCGTCGCATCCACCGCCAGCGCGCTCCGCCCCTGCATCTCCGGCTGCGCCCCGATCCGCCGCACCCACTCCACCACCTGCGGATACGGCGTCCCCAGCCGAACCCGCTCCACATACCGCACATAGTAAGGGCCATCCCCCGCCCCCCGCTCCACAATCACCATCGCCGAATGATCCCGCACCTGCCCCAGATCCAACCCCGCAAAATTCATCTTGATGTGGGACAGGCGCTTCCGCCTGTCCATCTCCTCTCGCAGCCCGGTGGGGCAGATTTCCGATCTGCCCAAAACTTGTCTTGCTTTCTTCCTCTCCCTCTCTTTTCCCTCACCGCCACAACCCACCAAACTCAAACGCCACCGCCGAACTATCCAAAGCCGCCTCCACCAGGTCCCGCCCAAACATAGCCATCCCGTGATCCATGAACTCGCACAAATACTCCTGCCCGAACCAAACCCCCTGCACCCGCCGCTCCTCCTCCAGAAACCTCTTCGATATCCGCGGACACTCCGTAGCCGGAACCCGCACCCGCATCCAATCCTCCCCACCCCCGAACTCCCACGTATCGTAAAAAAATCCCCGCTTCCCCCACGGCGTACTCATCAACCACAAATCCCCATCCCCCACCGCCAGCATGGGACGCAGCGCCTTATACATCTCGTCGTCCACCCGCGAAGCCTCGTCGATCAGCATCAGCGACGGTGCCGAAAATCCCCGCACCGTCCCCTCCACCCCAGGCAGCGCAATAATCCGCGAGCCATTCGGCAACAACACCGACGGATCCGCCCCGCCATCCCCGCAAGGCCGCAGCCCCAGGCGCCGCAACATTCCCCGCGCTTTCTTCAGCAACTCCGTGGACTGCCTGTCCGAAGGACTCGCTAACAGCACCAGGCTCTCCGGCCGCGTATACGCCCGATGTACCGCCTTCGCCGCCGCCAGCGTCGATTTCCCCCACTGCCGCGAACAATTCAAAATCCCCCGCTTCGCATCCGACCGCAGCACCTCCATCTGCCGTGCATCCGCATCCAGCCCCAGCCGCGTCCGCGCGAACTCCGCCGCATCCACAGGCGTGTCATCGGCCCTCGCCGCCGTTTTCAAAATCGGGATTTTGTCCTCTGTGTAATTCACGATTAATAACTAACACCACGCCGCGTGATTCAAAGTCGGGTCACACAAATAACAAAAGTATATTTGTGTTATTTTCATGTACTTAATCGAATAAAGAAATATTTGTGGCGGCTGTGACTGTAAATATACGGGCAGGAGATCGTTCAATGACCACCGAAGCAAAAATCGCCGCCAACCGGGCCAATGCCCAACTGTCTACGGGTCCCAGGACCCCTGAAGGAAAAGCCGTCTCGTCGCAAAACGCGCTGCGCCACCACAACCTCGCGAAGGCCGTTCTGACCCGCGCCGAATGCCGCCGCCGCTTCAGCGAATTCGTCGCCGGCTTCCACGCCGAATACCAGCCCTCCACCGCCACCGAAGTTGCCCTGGTCGACGCCCTGGCAACCGCTCGCTGGAAAGCCATGCGCATGTCTAACTTCGAAGCGGTCCAGATCGACCGCCAATTCGACGCCCAGCAGGACCCCGCCTTCGAAACCATGGATAACGACGTCAGGACAGGAATAGCCTACGGAGAGGCCGTAAACCACGACCGCACCATGGCAGGAATCGGACGCGCCGAAACCCGCCTCCAGCACCAGTTCAACAGCGCCTTCGACCGCCTGAGCAAATTAAAAAAATCGCAATCGAAACCCGCGCTTATGCGGGAATGAGTTCGATTGCTGCCCGATTCGCCGAGTTCCCGGGGAGCAGAAGCTCGACCCTCCGATCGAAGTTGGCAAGCTTACCGCCATTCCGGATCGCCAGATCGAGCAACAACCCGTCCGCAATCTGATGATGACCGGCGATGCGCTCTCGGATCTCTCCATCGATTTCGGCAAACGTCCGGTCGAGCGGCCAGAACACATGCTCGGGCGCGCTCAGGCTGTTCGTCAGAGCCTTGAGCGCGTCCGCAAACCCGATCGTCGTCTTCACCACCGCCGGTTGCATGGATAGCTGTATAAAACCCATCTACGTATGGACGCAGCTGGCCAGCCCTCTCCCCGGTTAGCCGCAAACCACCGAGTCCAGCAGAGAAATCATCGGCTATCGGGCTTCAAAAAATCGCGGCCGCTGCGCGCGTCCTCGGCATCGAGCGTCGCCTGCACGTCTTCAAGGCCAAACTTCACCTGCGAATCGCCAACCGGAAAGACGCTGAATCCGTTTCGCTCACTCAGAGGGACGGTGGCGAGGGCGCCTTTGCGCGCCAGCGCCGACAGTGCCTTTCCCACCGATATCCGGCGGGCATCCGCAAGGGATTTCGCCAGATCCAGAACGTCTGGCTCAATGTCGAGTGTCGTGCGCATCGTGATTCAACGATGACATACGACACATTTGATGTCCAATATGCCGATCGCCAAAACCATCGCCTGAACGCGCACCGGGTGCCGCACAGGAGTAAAATCGGCCTCATGCCCAATATCACGCTTGAGATCACCAGCCAGGGGAATACTATTGACGACACCATCGAGCTACTCTCCGTGACCGTGAATTCGGCGATCAACCGAATACCCTCGGCGGAGATCGTGGTCGCGGACGGTGACACGGCGAATAGCGCTTTTCCTGTAACCGACGGCGACACCTTCAAGCTCGGTACTGAGATCGCAATCCGCGCTGGTTACGATGGTGCCTCACAGCCGGTCTTCAAAGGCATCGTGGTTCGCCAGGGGATCAGGATCGCGTCCGATAACTCCCCCTCCCGCCTGGTGGTGGAGTGCCGGGACAATGCCATCGCCATGACAATCGGGCTGAAGAGCGCCAAATACGTCGATCGGACAGACAGTCAGGTGATCCGTAGCCTGATCGGGAACTATTCCGGCCTTTCATCGGATGTGAGCGATTCCGCTGCCACGATCCCGGAATTGGTGCAGCACCAATGCACGGACTGGGATTTTCTGCTCTCACGCGCGGAAGTAAACGGTTTTGTCGTTGTCGTGGACCAGAACAATGTAATCGTGAAGGCCCCGGTAACCAGCGGCAGCGCGGACTTGAAGTTAAGCCGCGGCGAGTCCCTGCTCGAGCTTCAAGCGGATCTGAGTGTGGTCTCCAATCCGCGTGGACGGGTGAAGTTTCAGGGCAACCCGAAGGTAAAACCGGGCCAACTGATCGAGCTCGAAGGCGTGGGCGCGCGCTTCAGTGGAAATGTATATGTGAGCGCGGTCAAACATACCGTGGCAGAGGGGACCTGGAACACTGAGGCCGCCTTCGGCATGCCGCCGGACCGCCTCGCGTAGCGGCGCTGATCCGGCGACTGCTCCGCCCTCCGGGCTGTGTGTGTTATCTCTATGATTTTTTCGGAGCGGGTGTTGCGACGTGGACGACCGATCGAGTCGAGTTTATTCCTCAGCGCTGCGGGACAGTCGGAGTAGTTACGCGGTGCCGATCGACGGCGGCCGATCTCCGGTTTCGACAAAGAGCCTACTCCACGGGGCTTGCAAACTATTGATTCTTAGTTGTGGAGTAGGCGTTTTCGCCTGCGCTCTTTGGCCTGCCGATTTACTTTTCTGAGTTAGAAATTCGTGACATATTCCGAGGCTCGGGCGAACCGGGAGATTTGAGGGACATGCGGCGAAAGCCGCGTTTGGCCGTTTCCCGAACCGGCGTAACTTTCGCAGCGGGTCCGCTGGAGCGGTCCGATTTATTAAACGAATTTCCAATTCGGGACACTAGCGAGAACGAGAGGCCAATGCGTTTCGCAAGGCGGTCACCCAGGGAACGGGTCTTTCCGCGATCCAGACCACGACTCCCCGGCGAACCTCTGACATCCTGCGATATTCATCGCCGGAGTTGTCGTAGAGAACCGCGCGGTCAGAAATGCGCACGGCGGCGGACATCCTCGTCGGACACATCATGCCCACCCTGCAGAACTCTTTCGTTCACGCGAAGAACGCTGCGTTCCGGTGTGTCGAGACAGATGTAGACAAGATCTATCGGGAATCCGTTGATTTTCGCGTACCGCATTGTTTCGAGAGTCCGTCGGCTCGCCAGCGTCGTCTCGACCGCGAAACTCACCCGGCTGGCCAGGTAGTCCTGAATCCGGCGGACAACCTCGCGACCGCTGGCGATGGCGGCGTGGCGCGGATCGGACGGGCTCAACCGGCGCGCAATTGCGTCGGGTCAAGCAGGTTTTCGCGTCCCGCAAAATCTAACCCGCTGGTAAGTGTACTTTTGCCGGATCCACTCGGCCCGGCGATGACGGTCAGGACCGGCAACGATCGGGCAGAGGCCCGCGCTAATTCGCGGATGATCTCGAAATTGCGCCCGCGCGGAGCGCCGGGAATGAAGCGGATCTCGAAGCGGCGACCGTCCGGCTGCTCCATGATCTCGAGCCCCGTCCGGTCGTTCCGATAGAATACCGGAACACCTCGGGCCAACGCCTGATTGCGGGCGCGGTCCCAGGCTGCTTCGGCCTCGCGCGTGAATTCGGGACTTAGGATGTCGAGTTCGGCCACGGAGTCGGCTCCCTTTGTATGGTAACAGCGAAATTGCTTACGGTCTCGAGCGTGTCGGCCGCCTCACCCGGAATCGGCGAATTTGGCAAACCCCGATTATAGAGCGCGGTGAGGGCGCTTGCCGCAACAGGGGCTCGCGTCCGAATTCCGCCGATTCGGGGTCGCAGGATGACTTATGGGTACCTATTTCCCCGAACGCCGTTGGTGGCCGGCACTCTCCTGGTGGCCGACGAACGAGTGCCTGGACAGATATCGGTAAGCAGCCTTTGCACCATGGCGTCGAGTTCAACCAGCGAAATGTGCTTCGGATTTTAAGGTCTTCTGCGCCGAACTGAAAATTACCGGGTGCGCTGCTCTTTTCACTCTCTTCGTCATACGTTTGCGGTTAATTATTTGCGGGCCACGGCTCGCACATGAAGCGCCGAAACTGCGGGCATGCTGATCCCATCCGTTGGTGAGCAGGACGCCGCCGATATCCACGAAAAGACAAGTGATGGCAGGGGCTTTTTTCATGGCGCCTGGGTTAAGAAGGCCGGAGCCGAATCGGATCGAAGCCGGTATCCCACGCCCGGTTCGGTAACGATCGGCAGAAGGCAGCGTGAATCGCTGGCCAGTTTCCGGCGCAGATTACTCACGGTGACGCGCAGCAGATGCACGGCATCCTGATACTGCGTGCTGCCCCAGACCTCGTGAATGAGTTGATGGTGCGTGCGCACATGTCCGGCGTAGCGAACCAATACGTTCAGCAGATGATACTCAGTCGCCGTGAGTGCGACCTGCTCATGTCCGACGAAGACTTCCCGCCGGGTGCAATCCACTCTGAGGTCACCAGTGGTGAAGACTTCGCTTCGCATGCCGCCGAAAGCCCTCCGCAGAGCAGCCCGAATGCGCGCCAGCAGTTCTCCCATGGTGAATGGTTTCGTAAGATAATCGTCGGCTCCGGAGTCGAGGCAGGCGATGATTTCGGCTTCTTCGTCCCGCGCGGACATCACTACAATCGGCGCCGACGTCCATTTTCGAAGGCGCCGCAGAAGATCCTTGCCATCCATATCGGGCAGCATCAGGTCCAGCAGGATCAGCCCGGGCTGAGTCGATTGATACTTCCGCAAAGCGTCTTCACCGGTATAGGCCGGATAAAGGTTATAACCAGCGGACCGCAGCGCGACACCCAGCATGTCGAGCATCGAGTTCTCGTGGTCCACCAGCAGGATTCGCAGTCTGTCGCTTTCCGCATGCCCGCTTGCGGAGGTATTTTCACTCAAAGGCCGCAGGCCCCGCGCGTACTCTGGCATGCAATCTGACAGTGCAACTCGCTGGCCGAAAGCAATTCTCGGGCTAAAGTAAGTCCTGCGTAATTACCTGATGCCGCCAGCCTTGCCCGCGGCCGATCAAAAATGACCAAATGCGGTCGCATGCGCATTCGCATCAAAGTGTCGATATCGTCGCCAAAACGCTTTTGACGGAGATTTGACCTTTTTCCCGCTACGTTTAAGATGCATCCTGCAGGTCGGCCCGGCGCGTGCTTTCAGGAATGCTCCGGAGGCCAAACGCAATGATCGAAAGCACCCTTGAAATGCCGGCTGCAACGCCAGCCTGGGCTTCAACCGCGGCGGCGCTTCCCTTAACGCGAGAACTACTGGGCAAGATGAACGCGTATTGGCGAGCCGCCAACTATCTTTCCGTCGGGCAGATTTACCTCTACGACAATCCGCTGCTGAAGGAACCTCTGAAGCTGTCTCACGTCAAGCCGCTGGTGGTGGGCCATTGGGGCACCACTCCCGGCCAGAACTTCATCTACGTGCATCTGAATCGGGCGATCAAAAAATTCGACCTGAACATGTTCTACGTGGCGGGTCCGGGTCACGGCGGCCCGGCGATCGTGGGCAACGTTTATCTCGAAGGCACCTGGAGTGAGATCTACCCGAACGTTACCCAGGACGAAGCCGGTTTGAAAAAGCTGTTCAAGCAATTCTCGTTTCCCGGCGGAATTTCGAGCCACGTCGCCCCCACTACGCCGGGGTCGATTCACGAAGGCGGCGAACTGGGATACTCGCTCAGCCATGCCTTCGGCGCGGCGTTCGACAATCCCGATTTGGTCGTGGCCTGCGTCGTTGGCGACGGCGAGGCAGAAACGGGTCCGCTCGCGACCTCTTGGCAATCGAACAAACTTCTCAATCCGATCTCGGATGGCGCGGTGCTGCCGATCCTGCACCTTAACGGCTACAAGATCAGCAATCCCACCGTGCTTGCGCGTATCGAGCCCGATGAACTGGAGCAATTCTTGCGCGGCTGCGGCTGGACGCCATACTTTGTCGAAGGCGACGATCCGGATACGATGCACCAACTCATGGCCGCCACGCTGGACAAGGCGATTGAGGATATCCGGCGCATCCAAAAAAATGCACGCGAAAGGAACGACACCACGCGGGCGCGTTGGCCCATGATCGTTCTCCGATCGCCCAAGGGATGGACCGGGCCGAAAGTGGTCGACGGGCTGCAAATTGAGGGAACATTCCGGGCGCATCAGGTGCCGCTGCTGGTCGATCCCGAACATCCAGATCATGTTCCGCTGCTCGAAAGCTGGATGAAAAGCTATCGGGCCGAGGAACTGTTCGACAAAAATGGCCGGCTCATGCCGGAACTGGCCGAACTGGCGCCAAAGGGCGACCGGCGCATGGGTATGAACCCGCATGCCAACGGCGGAATCCTGCTGCGCGATCTGCGTATGCCGGACTTTCACCTCCATGCGGTAACGGTGCCCTCGCCTGGCGCCGTCAATGCCGAGGACACCCTTGTGCTGGGCAAATTCCTGCGCGATGTCGCGCGGCTGAATCAGGAGCAACGCAATTTCCGCGTGTTCGGCCCCGATGAAACCCTCTCCAACCTGTTGGGCGCGGTCTTTGAAGTCACCGATCGTCAATGGGAAGCGCGCACGGAAAAGAACGACGAATTTCTGGCGCCGGCCGGACGCGTGCTCGATTCCATGCTGAGCGAGCACCAGTGCGAAGGTTGGCTCGAAGGATATCTGCTCACCGGCCGCCACGGGCTGTTCAACAGCTATGAAGCTTTCATTCGCATTGTGGACTCCATGTTCAGCCAGCACGCCAAGTGGCTGAAGGTGACGCTGGAACTTCCGTGGCGGCGCAAGATCGCATCGCTCAACTATTTGCTCGCCTCGCACGTCTGGCAGCAGGATCACAACGGATTCACCCACCAGGACCCGGGCTTTCTCGATCATGTGATCAACAAGAAGGCGGATATCGTGCGCGTTTATCTGCCGCCCGACGCCAATTGCCTGTTATCGGTTTTCGATCATTGCCTGCGCAGCCGGCATTACGTCAACGTGGTGGTGGCGGGCAAGCACGCCCTTCCGCAATGGCTGACCATGGATGCCGCGGTGGTGCACTGCACGGAAGGAATCGGCATCTGGCAATGGGCCAGTAACGACCAGGACGCCGCTGGGCCGGATGTGGTGATGGCCTGCTGCGGAGATACGCCGACACTGGAGATTCTGGCCGCCGTCTCCATCCTGCGCGAATACTTGCCCGATTTGAAGATCCGCGTGATTAATGTGGTGGATCTGATGAAGCTGCAATCGAGCAGTGAGCATCCGCATGGCCTTACCGATTGCGATTACGACTCGCTGTTCACCAAAGACAAGCACATAGTCTTTGGCTTCCACGGATACCCCTGGCTGGTTCATCGCCTGACCTACCGCCGCACCAACCGCAATCTGCATGTGCGCGGATACAAGGAGGAGGGGACCATCACCACCGCGTTCGATATGCGTGTGCAAAACGACCTCGACCGCTTCCATCTGGTGCAGGACGTAATCGACCGCCTGCCTCATCTGGGTTCAAAGGGCGCTTATCTCAAGCAGACGATGCAGGACAAGCTGATCGAACACAAACATTACATCGACGAGCACGGCGAAGATTTGCCGGAGATCCGGTATTGGAAATGGCCGGGGACGCGCGTATGAGCGCAAGCGCGGATCGATCGCAGATCCCTTACTGGAAACGCGCGCATCACGACTGGCGTTTTTGGGTCGGGATGGCGGTAACGTTTGCGGCCATCGCGATGTACGTCATGAGCGACAACCTGGCGTATCAGCCGCGCATTTGAGAGCAGATGGTTAACAAGGGTGCAGTAGTTTCAGTCCGCGGTGGAGTGGTGGACGTGCAGTTCGCTCGCTCACTGCCGCCCGTCTACCGGGTGCTGCGCGCGGGAGCAAAGGGAAAGATCGTCATCGAAGTGCTGGAGCAACTGAATGCGCGCCGCGTACGGGGCATCGCTCTGACGCCTACCCAGGGTCTGGCGCGCGGGATGAGCGTGGAGGATACCGGCGTCGCCCTGCAGGCACCGGTTGGCAAGGGAATCGTTTCCCGAATGTTCAACGTATTCGGGCGCGCCATCGACCGCGGCCCGGACCTGACAGACGTCGAGTGGAGAGACATTCATCACGATCCGCCTTCGCTCGAAGAACGCTCGACCAAATCGGAACTATTCGAAACAGGCATCAAAGCGATCGATGTGCTGGTCCCGCTGGAACGCGGTGGCAAAGGTGGATTATTCGGTGGCGCGGGTGTCGGCAAGACCGTGCTGCTGACGGAGATGATCCACAACATGGTCGGGCGCCAGAAGGGCGTGAGCATCTTCTGCGGTATCGGCGAACGCTGCCGCGAAGGCGAAGAGCTCTATAGCGCCATGAAGGAGGCCGGAGTCCTGAAAGACATGGTGATGCTCTACGGCCAGATGAATGAACCGCCCGGCAATCGCTTTCGCGTGGGGGCGGCGGCACTGACCATGGCCGAATATTTCCGCGATGACGAACACAAAGAAGTTCTTCTGCTGATCGATAACATTTTCCGCTTCATTCAGGCGGGTATGGAAGTGTCGGGCCTGATGGGACAGATGCCTTCGCGGCTTGGCTACCAGCCTACGATGGCGACGGAATTGTCGGGGCTCGAAGAACGCATCGCCAACACCCATACCGGAGCGATCACCTCCATCCAGGCCGTGTACGTGCCCGCCGACGACCTCACCGACCCGGCCGCGGTGCATGTGTTTTCGCATCTCTCGGCGTCCATCGTGCTCTCACGCAAACGGGCGAGCGAGGGGCTCTATCCGGCGATCGATCTGCTCCAATCCAGTTCGAAGATGGCGACGCCCGGTATTGTCGGCGAAAAGCATTACGAACTGGCGCAGGAAATCCGCAAGACGCTGGCGCAGTATGAGGACCTGAAGGACATTGTGGCGATGCTCGGGATGGAGCAGCTTTCGCCCGAGGATCGCAAGGTAGTCGCGCGCGCGCGGCGGCTCGAACGCTTCCTCACGCAGCCGTTCTTCACCACCGAGAAGTTCAGCGGGATTAAGGGGCAGATGGTAAGCCTGAAAGACTCGCTTGATGGCTGCGAACGCATTCTGCGCGACGAATTCAAGGATTATCCGGAGAGCGCGCTGTACATGATCGGGGCCATCTCCGAGGCAAAAAAACCGGAGGCAAAAAAGCCGAAAGCAAAAAAACCGGAGGCGAGAAAACCGGAGGCGGCCCATGCATCTTAAGATCCTTGTTCCCACCGAAGTCTTCGCCGACGAAACCGGCGTATCGGCCATTGTCGCCGAAACCGGCCAGGGATCGTTCGGATTGCTGGAGCACCGTCTCGACTGCGTGGCGGCGCTCGCGCCCGGCATCCTTACCTACACGACGGAGCACGGCGTGGTTTATCTGGCGGTCGATGAGGGGGTGCTCGTGAAAACCGGTGCGGACGTGCTGGTTTCCGTTCGTCACGCGATCGGCGGAACCAACCTCGGCCAGTTGCACGACGAAATCAAACGAAGATTTCTAACGCTCGATCGGGAAGAGCGCACGGTACGGGACATGGTCGCGAAGATGGAAAGCGGCTTTGCCGGGCGTCTCGCGGAGTTTCAACATGGGCGATGAACATGATTCGCTGTTCGCGCGCAAGATTGCCGCGGATGAGGCGCGCAAGCTCCGCGTTCAGCGCGCAGGACCCCAGGGCGTGTGGTTCGGCCTCGGCATGTCGGGACTGATCGGCTGGTCGGTGGCGGTGCCGACGCTGGCCGGCATCCTGCTCGGTGTCTGGCTCGACCGGCGCTACCCGGGAGCTTTTTCATGGACGCTCGCATTGCTGTTTGCCGGACTGTTTATCGGCTGCGCCAATGCGTGGTATTGGGTCGACCAGCAGGATAAGGCGATGCACGATGAATGAAAAGACAAGCGTATTAGCGGCCGTGTTGACGGGCATGCTGCTGGGAGTGTTCTTCTTCGGTGGGCTTTGGTGGACTGTCCGGAAAGCGCTTTCGTCCGGGCAGGCCGCCCTGTGGTTCTCGGGCAGCTTTCTGGCGAGAACCACGGTCACACTGATCGGATTTTACCTGGTTGCGCAGGGCGACTGGCGGCGCGTGGCGGCCTGCATCGCGGGATTCCTCGCCGCGCGCCTTCTCGTGATCCGCTTCACACGGCTGAAAGAAGGCGCATAGTGGATCTCACCTCCGATCAGCAGATTCTCTGGCAGCATGGCTTTGTGAAACTCAACGGCACCATTGCCACCACCTGGGGCCTGATCATCGCGATGGGCGCCGGCTCGAAGCTGGTGACGCGCCGCCTCGCGACCGAGGGCGCCATCCCGCGTTGGCAGGGACTGCTGGAGATTGTGGTCACTTCGATCGAAAAGCAGATTGAGGAAGTGGGGCTGAAGCAGCCGGAAAAATACATCTCGTTTCTGGGCACGCTGTTCCTTTTCGTAGCCGTTTCCGCGCTGTGTACGGTGATTCCCGGTTTCACGCCCCCGACGGGCTCGCTTTCCACCACCGCGGCGCTGGCTCTGTGCGTCTTCGTCGCGGTGCCGCTGTTCGGCATCGGCGAGCAGGGACTGGGTGGCTATCTCAAAACCTACACGCAACCGACCGTCATCATGCTCCCGTTCAACATCATCAGCGAACTCTCGCGCACGCTGGCGCTGGCGGTTCGTCTGTTCGGCAACATGATGAGCGGCGTAATGATCGTGGGCATTCTGCTGACCATCACGCCGTTTCTGTTCCCCATTTTAATGACGACGCTGGGATTGCTGACAGGTATGGTTCAAGCCTATATCTTCAGCATTCTGGCAGCGGTTTATATCGCCGCGGCAACCCTGGTGCATAAGCCAAATACCGGACCCGCTCCGGCGAAAACGTAAAGCGTAAAGGAAGACCTATGGACAGCAGCACACTGATCGCAATATTCTCCATCGCCACTGCAGGCATCACCATCGCCGTCGGCTCCATGTGTCCGGCGCTGGGCGAGGGCCGGGCCGTAGCCACGGCTCTGACATCGCTGGCGCAACAACCGGACGCCTCCGCCACGATCACACGGACGCTGTTCGTCGGCCTCGCCATGATCGAGTCGCTGGCGATTTACTGTTTCGTCGTATCCATGATTCTGATCTTCGCCAATCCGTTCTGGACCAACGCCCTCTCGCACGCCGGAGGCAAGTGAACGATGCTCATCGACTGGTTCACGGTCGGTGCCCAGGCGCTCAACTTTCTGGTTCTGGTCTGGGTGCTGAAGCACTTTCTCTATAAGCCGATCCTCGATGCCATCGCCGCGCGAGAAAAAGGAATTGCCGCCAAACTCGCCGACGCCGATGCTAAGACGAAGGAAGCGCAAAAGCAACGCGACGAGTTCGAGGGCAAAAAC
>Ga0302320_10011971_pt1 | contig 18282 bp, 9 predicted proteins | sample Bog_T0_3_FD_202130 | JGI IMG/M metagenome (GOLD analysis project Ga0302320, IMG submission 202130) | Peat permafrost microbial communities from Stordalen Mire near Abisko, Sweden - Bog_T0_3 | ecosystem: Environmental > Terrestrial > Soil > Wetlands > Peat | place: Sweden: Abisko, Stordalen Mire...
AAGGGGGCTCGCCGCGGTGAGCCACTCGACAGTGACGGCTTCGGTTTACACCAATTCGGGAACCGCTGTAGGTGTACTTGTAAAGTTGGACTGTACGGTTCGCCAAGGTTTTTTCTTCTGAAACCAAATACTTGGTTTGGAGAAGACTCAGGCTGTTTTTTTGCAAAATACGCCAGGAAGACTGTTAGGGAGCCCCCCAATCCGCTCATAAGCCGATTATTTCAAATGGATTACGATGAGTTTGGTGCGAAAGGGGGGACTCGAACCCCCATGGGTTACCCCGCCAGATCCTAAGTCTGGTGCGTCTGCCAATTCCGCCACTTTCGCTTGGTGAAAACAAATGACTTAAACTAATTCAGCACATCGTCCGAAGCTGCTGGTGTCAGTTTTTCTGGTGTCAGTATCCGGTTCTGGGTAGTCGCTCATCATGGCCACGATCGCCGTTGCTGTGTTGTCGGGTTGGAGATGACTGCACACAATGGTTCGATTGATCGAGGAGTGTCCAAGGTAGCGCGAAACAACGGCGAGCGGGACACTATTCATGACCCACCTGGATGCAGCCGTGTGCCTCAGACAATGCCACGTCAGATCTACGATTCCAGCCTCTCCTCCTGCTGGATCGAACCAGTACCTTGCCTCATATAATACCGCGCCTTCCGTGTTGGTGCAGAGAGGTTCGCCCTGGGCAATCGCATGAACAAAAAATCGCACAACGCGACAGCCTCGTACTGCCCCTACGGCAGTTTCATCTCTTGATCCAGCTTTCCCAGGACTGCGTCCGCCGCGGCGGACTGGTCATGGGCTATTTTCGACTCGTCCCGTCGGGGCGACGGAGCAGCGTGCCCGATGAAGTGGAGAAAACGAGCCAGTTTGGTCAACAAAACAGATTCATGCGATTGCCCTGTCTGGAGGCCAGGCTCTACCAACTTCTACAGGTTTTGAGTGTTGGCCTATTCGAGACCCCCCATCTTATGGGCACTTCAGATAGACACCTCTCAAAACAACTTATATGACTCGCGCAACCAATTGAATCTGTTCGACTTTTGACCGGGCAGCAGTGCGGCTGGCCCGATTGTGCTTGAACTGCAGATGAAAACCCTTCGTCACCTTGACCAGACCCCTTTCTCTCAACCTCCCTGGTACAGGATCTGCCGGACAAACCAGCCTCGTATGCAGTACTCTCCCGTCAACCACCGATGGCTTCGTCATCCAGGTAAACCTTGAACGGCTACTGCCTCTTCCGCAGGGCCACGGAAACTACCGTCACCTCAGGAGATGTGCACCTCGATCCATTCCAGAGGCTTGCCTTCCGCGTTTCGTTCTTGCGCGCTAACCTTCAACTCGCCATCCTCGATCGGCGCCTGGCTCCGGGTTACCTCTCCGCCAAAGTAGTGGGAGACAATCTCCGCCTTTGTCCCCAGGCTGCGGCGGAGAACAACCTCCCCTGCTCCGTAGGGAACCATGGCAAGATCTCCGCTGGAAGCAATGCCATCGCCGGTCCTGGAGGCAACCACTACAGGCATGGCGCAAACCACCGCGCCCTTGACGCGCGGATCGTCTGTCTGGCGGGCGAGCATCCTGGGATCGCCGGGCACCGGCGGCCGATACGCCAACAGAACCAGTTGCCCCGCTTCAAGGCGAGCCCAGGTCCGCGCATGCGCCCCCAGCGTAGGCGCTTCCGGAATGTAGTCAAGCGGCAATATCTCGAAGTTGACGGTAGGCCGTAACACATGCCGCAAGCCGTTGTATCTTGCCGCTAACTCCGGTGTGCATCCCTCCCCTTGCTCGTCGTCCTTCAAGTCATTCATTGAACCAATGGTTCCTATGGCGGCGGCGTCGAACCAGATATTCTCTGCGCACGCCCAATCGTAGCCGGTCGAGCTATAGGTTGGAACTCCCAATCGCCCCAAAAGGCTGCTGAAAAAGAAGCGGCGATTCGCTTCTACGTCGTACTCCCCGGCATTCTCGAACAGATCGTCGGGGCTGAAAAGGTCAAAGTAATTCAGGAACAGCGGCGACAAGTTGTAATACATCACCACAAGATCCGGATTCTCCTTCCTCATGGCAGGGATCAGCACGTCAAGCCCCTTCCACATCAGCCTCTCGCCGGTATATCTCTTGTCGCGCGGCGCGGCGTTGGCAACCGAAGGCATCTCATAGCCAAAGTCGAACTTGAGCAGGTCCACCTTGTAGGTGCGCACAAACCTCCGCGCCACATCTTCAAGCACCTTGGCCACCTCCGGCTGCGTAAAGTCCAGGATGTAGTACTTGGCATAGGACTCCCCGTCGCCCACCACGAAGGGTTGCCCATCCGGTTTCTTGAGCATCTGCTCCGTGGTCAGGCCCATCTCGGCCGGGTGCTCGCAGCGCATCAGCGCCGCCCAAAGACCCACCAAGTATCCCTCCTCATGCACCTTATCGAGGAACTGCTCAAAGTGAGGGAAACGATCGGCAGAGGCTTGCAGGTTGCCGTAACTCCCTTCCCATTTATCGTCGATCGAGAGCATCCCTGCCTTCAAGCCAGACGCCTTGAGCTCTTCGAAGATGCCTGTAACAAACGCCTCGTCCTGGTGCCCGCCGGCCTTGTTCCGGTCCACCTGGGCCGTCCAGGTGCAGAATTGAGGCTTAAGGGCGGCAGCCATCTTCTTCGCGGAAGGCTGCGACCTGTGAATCACGCCGGCCTGCAGCAGCCCTTCGTAGTACCCGGCAATTGCATCGTAGTAATCCGGCGCGATAGACCAATAGAGCGTCGCGCCCAACTGGATTGCCCCTGGCCCGCGCATATGCTGCCACAGGTCGCCGCGATAGTTCACCCACGGGCTGCCCTTGCCGGAGTCGAGCTGCAGATACAGATCGCCGCCGGGCAGATCCGCAAGGCCACAGATAAAAGCTGCCGATCTGCCTGCGGTAAAGCTGTTCCGGCCTCCCTTTGAATCATCCACGCTGAAGCCGCAGAAGTAGTGCACCGGCAAGCCCCACTGCTGCGAAGGCCCCGGCGCGGAACTGCCCCGGCCCAGCCATACGCTTTCATTGAGAGAGATTTGATCTCGCACAATGGGGCTCACCGTTGAACCTTCGCTGATGCCTGGAACCACAAGAAAACTGGCATGCAGCGATGGGATTGGCTTGCCGTCTTTCACCTCGCTGAAGTAGTGCACGCTCACCACATCCTGGCCCGCGGGCGCTTCATACACAATCGGCTCGGTCCAGATGCCGTGCTCATCGAAGCGCCAGGTCAATGCCAGGCGGCCGGCGCCGTTCACGCCCTCATAGTCCACCGTCACACGGCCCTTCTCAGAGCGAGGAGCAGAAGGCTTTCCCTGCGTGCATTGCCGCGCTGCCGGCTCGCCCGCGGCGGCCACAACCACCGCCGGCTGCATCCGTCCGCTGACGATAACCCGCGTCGCGGAGTCGCACAGCTTGAATGTGTCATCGTTCTGCGAATACTCCCAGGTATAGTTCGAGCCTGTTACGCGGAGCACTCCGCCCTGGTTTGCGATTGAGGGCGCCTCCGTGAGGCCAAAGACACGGCGCGATGCAGCGCCCAGAGCAGCCCCTGACGAGAGTTGCACAAAAGTTCGCCGATTCAAGCTAAGCATGGTTCTCCTTCAGCAAAGACTGCCTGTTGACAGGGGTTAAATGAACCTCAGGCTCTCACAACCGGGAGAAACCTGAGCATGGTTACAAATCCCTTCTATCGCCCCACCCCCAGCGGTGAAAGGCGCACCAGCATCACGCCGTGCCGCGCCACCTCAGGGGAGTAAGACCCGGTCAGTTCGCCGATCTCTTTCTGACGCCATAGATCGTGAATCTTCTGCCCGCGGCTCAAGCCAAGGTCCGTCAGGCTGGCGGTTATCTTCCGCGAGCCGTCGCTCAGGTTAAAGAATCCCACCGCGACCGAGCCATCTTCCAGAGGCTTCTCCAGAATCAACTCGTCCGCTGAGCGGCGAATCACGCGCGCCTGCCACCCCAAGGCATCCTGGTCCACATCGATGACCTCGCTGTTGCACAAAAGTCCCAGCGTAAAGTCGTCAAGCGCCGTCATATCCCCGGCAAAGAACAACGGCGCCGCCATCAGCGACCACATCGACACATAGCTGTATTGCTCGTCCGGAGTCAGAGAGGTCGGTTGACGCTTCGGCGCCTGGTCCCACTTGAACGCGTCGCCTACATTGCCGATGAGAAGATAATCCGGGTCGTTCCAGTGGCCGGGCCCGGCGTAGCTTGAAAGCGACGCATTGGCAAGTCCGATAGCGTAGAACCCCGGCAGCCGGTCGTCCTTCGTCATGCCCAGGTCGCCCGTGGTCCGCCACGAGTTGCCGCCCGCATCCGCGCCCCAGGTCCACACGTCGCCCATGCCGTACTGGCACATGTTAAACACGATGTCGCGGTACTCCTTCTTCAGAATTCCGCCCATCAGGTCATACGGCTTGCGCATGTCGGCCAACGTCGGCTTTGCCGGAGCGACGTTCGTGTACGAACACCAGTCGTACTTCAAGAAATCGAACTCCCAGGCCGCGAACGTCTTTGCGTCGGCTGCCTCGTGCTGATACGCGCCGGTGAAATCCCCGCAGTCCACCGGACCGGGTGAGGTATACAACCCAGCCTTCAGCCCCTTGGTGTGGATGTAGGCGGCCAGCGCATGCATGTCAGGAAAGCGCCGGTTGGAGTTTATGTTTCCTTCGGCGTCCCGCGCTTCTCCGTTCACTTCCGGGTCCTTGCCGGTGGTATTCACTTGCCAGGCGGCATCGACGTTCACGTACTGATAACCAAAATCGGCCATGCCGGAAGCGATCATGCTGTCGGCAGCCTGCCGCAGCACTTTGTCCGTGACCTGCACGTAATACGAATACCAACTGTTCCAGCCCATCGGCGGAGTCAGCGCGAGCGTCTCGCCCACCACAATCCGGAACAGGCGCGACGATTTTCCTTTGGAGTTTTCCGCCAGCAAGGTAACCGCATACGTGCCCGGCTTGTCGGGCGTACGCCCGGTGATAATGCCGGTTGCGGGATCGAGGTGAAGCGATGCGGGCAGCCCCTGCGCCGCGAACCGAATCGGCCGCTCGCCTGTGCAAGGGATCCGGTAGAGGAACGCATGACCCGGGCGTGCCCCATAAATCGTGGGCCCATTCACCTTGGCCGCCACGGGCGGTTTCGGTGTAAGGATCGGGCGAGAACTCTGCGCGGAGCCCAATTGGGACGCGGAAAGCACAGCGAGCAGAAGTACCATAACTGAAACGCGATTCATCGGAATTCCCTCTCTTCTCTTTTCAAGCCGCTGGCCAAGCGCTGCGGCGTCGCAATGCATCTCTAGGAGATGCGCACTTCGATCCACTCCAGCGGCTTCCCTGCCAGGTTGCGTTCGGCCACCATCACCCTCAGCTCGCCATTCTCAATCGACGCCTGGCTCCGGGTTACCGCATCTCCAAAGTAGTGAGACATCATCTCCGCCTTGGTCCCCAGGCTGCGGCGGATCACGATCTCTCCACCGCCGTATGCAACCAGGGCAAGACTCCCGCTGGAAGCGATGCCATCGCCGGTCTTCGACGCAACCACCACCGGAACGCTGGATTGTACCGCGCCCTTGATGCGTGGATCGTCCGTCTGGCGCGCCAGAATCCGTGGTTCGCCGGGCACCGGCGGCCGATAGGCCAACAGAACCAGTTGCCCTGCTTCCATGCGAGCCCACGTCCGGGCATGCGCGCCCAGCGTTGCCGCTTCAGGAATGTAATCGAGAGGGAGTATCTCGAAGTTGACGGTGGGCCGCAGCACATGCGTCAGCCCGTTGTATTTCGCCACAAATTCAGCAGCGTCCCGCTCTCCCTGTTCATCGGCTCTGAAATCGTTCAACGAGCCCAGTGTGCCCACGGCTGCCGAATCAAACCAGATATTCGGCGCGCTCGCCCAGTCATAACCCGAGGAGCCGTAGGTCGGAACTCCCAACTGGCCCAGCAGACTGCTGAAGAAGAAACGCCGGTTGGCTTCCACGTCGTACTCCCCGGCTTCCTCAAATAGATCGTCCGGGCTGAAGAGGTCAAAGTAATCCACGAACAGCGGCGACAAGTTGTAATACATCACCACCAGGTCGGGATCTTCCTTCCGCATCGCACGGATCAACACGTCAAGTCCCTTCCGCATCAGCCGCTCCCCGGTGAACCTCTTGTCCCAGGGCGCGGCGTCCGCAACCGACGGCATCTCGTAGCCAAAGTCGAACTTGAGCAGGTCCACCTTGTATCTGCGGATGAACGTCCGGGCAACATCCTCCAGAACCTTCGCCACCTCCGGCTGCGTAAAGTCCATGATGTAGTAGGCAGGACTGTCGATCCAGCTTACGGTGAACGGCGTTCCATCCGGCTTCTTGAGCATGTGCTCGGTCGTCAGCCCCATCTCAGCCGGATGCTCGCAACGCATGAGCGCCGCCCAGACGCCAATCTTGTAGCCATCGGCCCGCGCCCGCTCCAGGAACTGCTCAAAGTGAGGCAGCCGCTCGGCAGAGTGCTCCAGCTTGCCGTAACTTCCCTCCCACTTGGCGTCAATGGAGAGCATGCCCACCTTCATCCCTGAGGCTTTGAGCTCGTCGTAGATCTCGGTGAGATACGCCTCGTCCAGATGCCTGTCGTCTTTCCTCCGGTCCACCTGGGATCCCCAGGTACAGAACTGCGGCGCCAGGGCCCTGGCAATCTTCTTCTCCGAAGGCTGTGACTTGTGAATCACGCCTGCGCGCAGCAGCCCCTGATAATAGCCGGCAATCGCATCGTAATAATCCGGCGCAACTGACCAATAGAGCGTCGCGCCCAGTTCGATCGGCCCCGGTCCGCGCATATGCTTCCACAAATCGCCGCGATAGTTCACCCACGGGCTGCTCCTGCCCGAGCCGAGCTGAAGAAACAGGTCGCCGCCCGGCAGATCTGCCAGGCCGCAAGTAAAGGCAGCCGATCGGCCCTCTGTGAAGCTGTTCCGTCCTCCGCTGGCATCGTCCACGCTGAAGCCGCAGAAGTAGTGCACCGGCAAGCCCCACTGCTGCGAAGGCCCCGGTGCGGAACTGCCCCTTCCCAGCCAGACGCTTTCGCTTAAAGTCACATCGTCTCGAACAATGGGGCTGACGGTAGCGGCTTCGCTGATGCCGGGAACCACAAGGAAGCTTGCATGCAGCGCCGGCACCGGATTGCCATCCTTGACATCGCTGAAATAGTGCACACTCACCACATCCTGGCCCGCGGGCGCTTCATACACAATCGGCTCGGTCCAGATGCCGTGCTCGTCGAAGCGCCAGGTTACTGACAGCCGGCCGGCGCTGTTTACGCCCTCGTAGTCTACCGTCACGCGGCCCTTCTCCGAGCGAGGCGCGGAGGGCTTGCCCGGCGTGCATTGCCGCGCCGCGGGCTCGCCCACCGGCGCCACCACCACCGCAGGCTGCATCTTTCCGCTCACAATGAGCCGGTTCTTCGAATCGCGCAGATTGAACGCATCGTCCTTCTGCGCATACTCCCAGGAATAGTTCGAGCCGGTCACGCGAACAACTCCGGGCTGGATTGAAACTGAAGGCGCATCGCTGAGTCCCAGCATTCGCCTCGATGCAGCGCCGAGAGCGGCGCCCGACGACAGTTGCACAAAAGTTCGCCGATTCAAGCTAAGCATGATTCTCCTTCCACAACGTCCGTCTCTTCCCGAGCGTGAACGAAACCCTCAACCAAACAAACCCATCCCCTTCATCGAAAGCCTGCGTAAACCGAAATCCAACTGCTCTTAACAGGCCGTGGTGAAAATCCAGATCGGGCGAAAAACATCCCTCAGGGGCTAAAGCCCATCGTCCATTTTCAGCTATTTGCGGCACGTCCAGAGCGTGCCCTTTCAAAACCCGACTTTTACCACAGGTTGTTAAGCCTTTCCATGGGCCCAACTGCTTTCAATCTCCTCCAGCGTCCGGTTCTTGGTCTCCGGCAGGCGGGCAAGGATGTAGACAAACGAGGCCGTGCAAAGCACCGCGTATCCCATGAAAACTCCGGATGCCGTAAACATCTTGATGAGCGTGAGGAAGGTCGCCGTCACGCACGAGAGCGTGAACCAAAGCACCATGTTGGCAATCGACATGGCGCGTCCGCGGATGCGGTTCGGGAAAAGCTCTGAAAGGCAAACCCACACTCCCGTGCCGAGGCCGAATGCATAAAACGCCACATAGCCCAGCACCGCCGCCAGCAAGAGCACCGAGTGGCTGGGCATGTAAGTCAGCAGGCCCGCAAAGGCAACCAGGCTCAGAGCCATGCCGCCTGTTGCCGTCAGCAGCAAAGGCCGCCGCCCAAGCTTGTCAATCAGCAGCAGCCCCAGAATCGTAGCAGCCATATTCACCACGCCCACCATCACGTTCATGCCAATCGCCTGCGTGGCGCTGGCGCCGGCGTGTTCGGCGAAGATGATGGCGCCGTAATACATCACCGTGTTCACTCCGGTGACCTGTTGGATGATGGCCAGCATCACCGCCAGTGCCAGCGGCCTGCGCAGCGCACGGCTAAACAGCTCGCGGTAAGTTCCAGACTCCTCGCGGATGGCCTTGCCAATCTCATCCAGCGTGGACTCAACATCGGTCCCCGGCGAGATCCTTTTCAGCACCGCGCATGCCCGCTCCCGCTGCCCTTGCTGAAACAGCCAGCGTGGGCTTTCTGGAATGCGCAGCATCGTGACGCACAAAACAACGGCAGGCAGCGCGCCCAGGAAGAACATCAACCGCCAGTTGCCGTGAACGAGCACGGCCAACTCGTAATTGACCACAAAGCCAACCAGGATTCCGCTGACGATGGCAAGCTGGTTGAGAGTCACCAGCATCCCTCGCTTTTGCGCGGGCGAAATCTCGGCAATGTACATGGGTGCAATCAGCACTGAGGCGCCAACCGCCATGCCGGCAAACAGGCGCGCCGCCATCAGTTGCCAAAGATGGATTGAAAACGTGGCGCAGAGAGCGGCGGCACAGAAAACAGCGCCCGCGGCAAAAAGCACCACCCGCCGCCCGAACCGGTCACTGGCCCAGCCGCCGGCCACAGCCCCGGCCGCGCACCCAATGAACAACAGGGTGGTAAGTATTTCAGTGGGGACGGGCCCCAGGTGAAACTCGGCCCGCAAAAATACCAGTGCGCCATTGAAGACGGCCACGTCATATCCGAAGAGCAACCCTGCCGACGCCGCGCTCGCCGCCACCACAACTGCAAACAGAGACACCCTTTCACCTTGCTGCATGATCGCCACTTTCTCCACAACGACTGCTGCCGCTTCAATGAGGCGCAAGAGACAATGATCGCTTGCGCCTCGCAGAAATGAAAGGCTCTAACCCGCTCACCGCCCCGGCGGAACCGGAGAAGCTTACGGCTTGATCAACCGCACAAAGGCAACGTCATGCGCAGCCACTTGCGCTTTGAAGCTGTCAGAGAACGAGCCAAGATCCTTCTGCCGCCAGACATCGCGAACCGTCAGCTTGCCGCTCTTCGCCACATCCTTGAAATCAATCGAGATCGAGAGCGGCCCTTCGCTGAGGTTGAACAGGCCCACGGCAACGGAGCCGTCTTCGAGTGGTTTGGCCAGAACCATCTCCTGCTTGTTCTTCCGCACCAACTTTGCCTGTTTGCCCAATGTGTCTTGATCGATGTCGATCACTTCCGCATTGCACAGAACATTGAGCGTGAAGCTGTCAAGCTTCGTCATGTCCCCGGAGAAAAACAGCGGAGATGCCATCAACGACCACATGGACATATAGCTGTATTGCTCCACTGGCTTCAACGGAGTCGGCTTGGCAGCCAGGTTACTGTGATGCGCGTCGCCAACCGTGCCAATGAGAATATAGTCGGGATCGTTCCATCCCCCCGGCCCCGCGTAAGCATCCAGCGGCGCATTGGCAAAGCCCACGGTATAGAACCCAGGAAGAGTGCTGCCTTTGGCCACGCCCAGATCGTCCGTGGTGCGCCACGACATGCCGCCCACCTGGCGTCCCCACTTCCACACATCGCCCATGCCGTATTGGCACATGTTCAGGACGATGTCCCGATCCTGTTTCGCCAACTCGGCGCTCATCTTGATGTAAGGCTTTTGAAGCTCGGGAAGACTCTTGTCCTTGGCTACCTTCGTATAACTGCACCAGTCATACTTCAGTAAGTCAAATCCCCACACCGAGTATTGATGCGCATCGGATGCCTCGTGTTCATACGAAGCCTCCAACCCCGCGCACGTCTTTGGTCCGGGGCCTGAATACACTCCAGCCTTTAATCCAAGCGAGTGGATGTAGGCTGTGAGGCTGGACATGTCAGGGAAGCGGCCATTCGGACGGATCGTTCCGTCAGGATTTCGCATCGGCTCGCCCAACACGGCATCGGAAGATCCAGGCTTCCTGGCCCAACCATCGTCGATGTCGACAAACTGGTATCCGTAGTCAGCCATTCCGGACGCGAGCATGGCGTCGGCCGCGCTGCGAATGTCGGTGTCCGTGGGTCGCTCGTAGAGCGTGTACCAGCCGTTCCATCCCATCTGCGGCGTGAGACTGAGCGTATCGCCGACCACAATCTTGAAGTCACGAGTCGCCGTGCCTCGTCCGTTGACAGCCTTCAACGTGACCGGATAATCGCCTGCGGCAGCCGGAGCGTTGCCGGAGATAATTCCTTTGGCTTCATCCAATGTCAGCGAGGCCGGCAGGCCCTCAACCGAGAAGCGGATGGGACGCTCGCCCGTGCAAGGGATGCGATACAGGAAAGGATGGCCTGGTCGCGCGCCATAGATCTTGGGCCCGTTAATCCGCGGAACAGCCGGCGCCTGGGGCGTCCTTAACTCCGGCAGGCCTTCTCCGAAGAAGGCCGAGCTCGGCAACCAAAGCGCCATGACAACTGAAGAAACCAGAACAAAGCGAATCACAAGACGAACCATTGAGTCTCCCGTCCTCTCCAAAACCTGTGAAACTGCGCGGATACACCGGCGCTGGGTCAGCTCAACATCAACTCCCAGTCCCCTCTTTCAGTTCAACAATCCTGTTAATACCTTCGACCGCAAAGGTCTCTTTCTTTCCGCCGGGCCATCGCACCTCGACCGCATCGACCTTTTGCAGGCTGCCCAATCCAAAATGAAGCCGCATATCGCTCTGTGAGAGGTAGCAGCAGCCGCTCCTCACCTCTGCCATTTGATCGAGAGTCCCTGCCATGACATTTACCCGAGCTCCGATTGCGTCTCGATTGCTGCTTGTCCCAACAAGCTTTACCGTGATCCAGTTCCCCTTTTTGCCGCGGTTCACCAGCAGGTTCGGCGTCGAGTTGAGATTGTTGATCACAAGCTCCACCGAGCCATCGTTCAGCAGGTCCCCGTAAGCCAATCCCCGCGCTACCGTCTTCTCCATCGTCCCCGGCCCCGATTGCTCGGTAATATCCGCGAATGTGCCATTGCCCAGGTTGTAGTAGAGATTCTTCTCTTCGCGATAATGACTTTCTCTGTGCAAGGCCTCCACGTTGGGGTAGATGTGCCCATTGGCAATGAAGATGTCGAGCCAGCCTCGGTTGTCCAGGTCTACAAACGCCGTTCCCCAGCTGACTTGATGCGTGCGGAAGCCCAACCGGGCCTTGAGATACACATCGCTGAACTCGTTGTCTCCCTCATTCAGAAACAGTCCAGGCACATCGTCGTCGAAGGTTGTAGTCACCAGATCCAGCCGGCCCGTATGGTTGTAATCTCCCGCATCCGCGCCCATGTTGGCCTGCTCTTCGCCGTCGTCGCTGAAGGCCGTGCCGCTCGGAATAGCCACATCCGTGAAGGTTCCATCCCGGTTGTTGTGGAGCAGAATATTCGGCGTCGAGTCACAGGTTATGAACACATCGGGCCACCCATCTCCGTCAAAATCGCCTGTGATCACTGAGAAGCTATAGTGACCCGATGGTTGATCGAAGTGAGAGGCCGCGGACACATCTTTGAATGTCCCATCTCCCATATTCCGGTAAAGAATGTTCTTTGCGCCGTTGAGTCCGCGCGGTCCGCAGATGACGGGAAGGCCTTTGTACTGACAAATCATGTTCTGCCCCGGCAGGGGCGATGTCTTGGGATCAAAGTCCACGTAATTTGCAATGGCAATATCCAGCTTGCCGTCGCGGTCGTAATCGAAAAACGAGCATCCTGTGCCCCATCGGGTTCCCTGTGTCGGAAGCCCGGATCGGGCGGTCACGTCGGTAAAGGTTCCGTTCCCGTTATTGTGGTAGAGGATATCGTGGCCGTAATAGGTGACAAGCATGTCTTCGTGCCCGTCGTTGTCATAGTCGCCAACACAAACTCCCTGGCCCCATCCGCTGTGTGTCAGTCCTGCCTTTGCGGTCACGTCCTGGAACTTCAGGTTGCCCAGGTTCTTGTAGAGTCTGCTGGTGGGCTGGGACTTGGTCGCGAAGCTATTCCAAACAGTGGCATTGACGAGGAAGATATCCTCCATGCCATCGCCGTCATAGTCGAAGATCGCAACCCCGCTCCCGATGGATTCCAGAAGGAACTTCTTGTTGATGGGCTCACCGGACTCATGCTTGAAGGTGAGGCCCGCTTCAGCGGCAATATCCTCCAGTGAGATATCGGTCTTGACGATTGCAGTATTGGCGGGATTCCGTTGCGCCGCGACGTGATGAGAGCCCCCCATACCCTGAGAAGAAGCAATCGTATTTGCACCGGCAAACAGCAGAATCAGGAAGACGATCTTCAATGGCCTCCACTTCGACCTGCCCTGATTTGCGCCTGCTCTATCCATCCCAATCCCTCTCACCGTGCTGAGTACTCTGGAGTCCAAACCATTTGAGCTATCGTGCCTCTGATGTTGTTTTCAACCTCGTAGCTCTCTCTTCCTCTTTGCTGACCTCTTCTTTCTTCATCGCGGCAATCTTCTCGAAGAGTTCCGCGGCGCGCTTTGGATCTCCATGCCTCTGCTGCAAGCGTGCCAATTCGTAATAGCTCAGTTGGAATGTTGAATCTTTCTCGATGGAGGTTTCCAACATGGAAATCGCGTCTGAGTAATTGCCCAACTCTTCTTCGCAGCGGCCCAGGAACATCCACGGCAGAGGGTCCCGATCGTATAAGGCGATGGATGCTCTGAACTGCCGGCCGGCCTCGGCAAATTTTCCCTCCTTGTAGAGCACCAGTCCATAATCGTAGGCGTAAACGTTATATGCCTTGTTCCCGCCTACATTGCCCATTTCCACGGCCTGGGCGAGGTACGGCTCAGCTTTCTCAAATTGGCCTTGCGTATACTCGATATTTCCTAGAAAGAAAGAAGCGGAGGCTTTGAATTGAGGCTTCTCGACCACTGCCATGAACTCATTTCTGGCGGGCGCAAAACTGCCCTGGCGAAAGAGACTGAAGCCCCGGCTGAAATGCCATAGGTCCGCCAATTCAGGGTTGGGATGCGCGATCTGAAGAACGCGCAATGCCTCTTGATCGTTGCCCTTCTTCTGCAAAAGCTGAGCCAGATTCAGGCGAAATTCGGTGTCGAGAGGCTTGAGAGCTATTGCTCTCCTGTAGTGTTGAATGGCCGCGTCTTCCTGGCCTGCTTTTGAATCCACTTCAGCCAGCGCAGCCTGGTAATCCGCATCCCCGGGTGCAAGCTTCACGGCCTCCTCCAACAACGCCTGCGCGTCTTGAAGCCGGCCTTCTTCATACGCCTTCCATCCAGCCACTGCCTGCGCGGCAGCCCGTTTGGGCTGCTGCGCAGGCAGCAGTGAAATGCAAGAAAGAACCATGCCTGCGAGAACTGCAATTCGACAGAATGCCGATGGGCGGCTGCCGTACCGGAAAAGGATTCCCCTTGGACTCATCTGAAAACTCCAGCGCGGAGTTTATCAGACCGGAGCGTCCTTTTGCGGGCGAGTTTGGTTACGACATCCATTGCTCGCCCGCATATCCGGCTGCCCGGCAGCCCGGTCATACCGTGAATTCCTGCCGTCAGAAGCTAAGCCGCGAGCCGAATTCTACGACGCGCGGATTGCTGGCGGAGGTGATTGCACCAAAGTTGCCCGAAGTAAGGTTGTTTGCCGGCCCGCCCAAATTCGCGTGGTTGAAGGCGTTGTAGAAAGAACTCCTGATTTCCAGGCCGATTCTTTCTGTGATGGAGAAGTTCTTTTGCAGGTTGATATCGAAGTTGATGTAACCGGGGTTGCTGAGAGTGTTCGGGCGCAGCTGGCCGAAAGTCCCGATTGCGTTTTGCGTGAAAGCGGCCGGGTTGAACCAATGCGCGAGTTTATCTGCTCTGGAGCCGTTGTTTTCCTTCCATGATCCCACGATGTCTGGAGAATCATTTCCAATCCCCGTGAGGGAATTGTCATGACCGGAATACAGGGTGAGGGGAGTGCCCGATTGCAGGGTCGAGATGCCACCGATTTCCCACCCTCCGACAACCAGTTTGACGGGGCGGCTCATCGCAAAGCCATCCAGCGGTTTCCAAATGACGGACGATACCCACACCTGGGGCACGCTTCCAGCCAGTGGGCTGTAGTCGGCGCGCCAGTTGTTGGGATTACGCGGACCAGAACCGCCCGCGCCTTCGCCGCTGTTCACGCCCAGGTTCTTTGACCAGGTGAAGGCGCTCTTAACCATCAGTCCCTTATGCAACTGCTGGTTATAGACAATCTGCAATGCGTTGTAGTTCGAACTCAGAAGGTCCGCATCCAGTTCGATCGGCCCGATGTCGTTGTAAATCCTGCGTTGCTGCAAATTGCTCTCAGTCGGCGTGCCATAGGTTGTGATGTATTGGCCCCAGTTGGCCTGGGCCGAGGTAAACATGTGCGAGGAGGAGGAGCCGACATAATTGGTTTCAAGCACTGCGCTCTTCCACAGCTGCTGTTGAATCGACATGCTCCACATATTGCTGGATTGCGTCTTCCACACGGTGGGCAGAGTGGTCTCGCTGCCGTCGGGAACGAAGGGTACGGTTTTGAGGCCGGCAGCCGAGCTGGCGATCGGGTAGGGATCTACCCCATTGAAGGGAGCTTGCGCCCAGATGTGCTCTGCATCGCCTGCGTTGAGAGAGACCTCAAGGCAGAAGGGTTGGATGAGCGTTTGGCGGTTGAGAGAGATGCCCTCGGTCATGGGCACAAAGAAGGTGCCGAATCCGCCCCGTAGCGAAGTCTTACCATTCCCGAAGACATCCAATGCGAATCCTAAACGCGGTCCGAAGTCATTCCATCTGGTTCCAATGACGTCAGCGGGCACGCCACTGTCGCCGGCGAACTCCAGACCCTGGGTTGCCAAAGGAAACACCGTGGATTGCTTACCGGGCTGAAGGGTCATGAGCTGACCGTCTTCAGAGTGATATCCGGAGACAACATCCCACCGAATGCCGGCGTTTACGGTGAGGCGGTGGGTGAGCTTGAAGTCGTCCTGCACGTAGCCAGAGGGCAGTTTTTGATGCAACCTGGAACTGAGCCCGCTGATCTGCGTGTAGTTTGAAAACTCGCCCAGGAGGAAGTCGGCAGCGCCAACGCCGGAGAACTGGCCGTTGAAGCTCATGGCTCCGCCGGTCCAGAAGTTCTGCAGTTCGTTGATGCGGTTGTTGTAGATCTGGAAGCCGACGTTGATGCTGTGCTTGCCCCTGATCCAGGAGAGGTTGTCGCTGATATCGTAGGTTGGCATGATATCGCGCGTGGGAGCGCCGGGATAGGCGCCAAATGCGCCGCTGATGCTCAGGGACGAGTCCGGCGTAAGGCCATAGTTGCTGTAAGCGCTCTGGGTGTTCACGTCATAGCCGATCGCGCTCAGAGAGAACGGAAGGCTTGTGATTTCTCCAAAGGTGCTTCTTTGATAGGTGATGTGAGCGTCGTTGAGCATGCTTGGAGAGAAGGTATGAACCTCGCCGATGGTTGTGTCCTGGTACCGGTAGGGGAAATTCGAGATCCAGCTTGTGCCCAGCGCCGAACCGGTGCCCGAACCGTAGCCCGTGGAAGGAACGTCGTCGAAGAAATAGCGCACGGATACGAGATCTTTGCCTGTCCACTGGTAGTCGACTTTTGCGACTGCCTGATGCTCTTGTTCGGTGGCAACGCTGGGATAGTTGTAGGCGTTGTCTCCCTGGTTGGGCTGGGGAAGGAAGTTGGTAAAGAAGTTCTCGGCCTGCTTGGTGATGCGGTTGTTCGGGATGGTGTTATTGGGGAACGGCTTGTTGGTCAGGGGATCGATGACTGCTGTGGGGAAGACGGCGTCAGCCCCGCTCAGCCCTCTCTCGACCATGGGAATGGTGGTGTAGCTGGCGACGCCGGGGCTTCCCACTTGCTGGGTGCCTTGATAGCTGCCAAAGAAGAACAACTTGTTCTTGATGACGCGTCCGCCGGCTGAACCGCCGAATTGGTTGCGATGGAAACCGGGAATCGTGGTCGAGAAGAATGGGGTGGCGTCCAGGTCGGTGGTTCTCATGAATTCAAAAAGCGACCCATGAAAGGTGTTGGTTCCAGACCGGGTAACCGCGGATACGTCTGTCGAGCCGCGTCCGAATCGGGCGCTGTAGTTGCGGCTTGAGACTGAAAACTCCTGCAACGCATCGGGATTCGGGTAATTGTTTGAAATCGCGTAGAACGGGTCCACATTGATTCCGCCATCGAGAGTGTAGTTGGTGTCGATGTCTCTGCCGCCGGAAGAAGTAAACGAGACCTGAACCGCGCCAAACTGGCCGGAGGTGCCTGTGGACACGATGCCCGGCTCGAGCGCTTCCAGTTGCAAGGCATTTCTGCCGTTGAGGGGCAACTGCTCAATCTGTTGGGATTCGACAACCCCAGACAGCGAGCTGTTGTCGGTGGTAAGGAAGGCGGCTTCTGCGGTGATTTCAATTTGCTCGGTAGCTGCGCCCACTTGCAGAGCTGGGTACAACGTGATGTGCTGGGCCACGGTCAAGGTGATCGAGGGCTGGTCCCAAGCCTTGAACCCGGTTTTGGTGATCGATACCTTGTATTCGCCAGGGGGCAAGTCGGTGAATTCAAACAGGCCTTGCGCGGAACTCGTAGTCGCGCGAACTTGCGCGGTGCCAGTGTTGGTTAGCGTGACTTGACTGCCGGCTACGGCAGCTTGTGAAGCGTCTACAACCGTGCCGCTGATCGAACCAGTACCTTGCGCGATCGAGTGGCCTAATGCGATGACAAAGAACAGGCCTGCAAACAGTATTGCGGCCCTTCCCAATGCATAGCTGCGTCTCATCGTTCCTCCAAATACAACCAATTTGGGACACATGGACTGTGCCCCGGCACCACACCATTGAGTGGGGCATCTCAAACAAGTATGCCCCCACAAATGAAGCGTGTACGATACCGACAAATCTATACAGGTTCATAACGCGATTGTCAAGATGTATTTGTGACGATTCCGTTCATCGGCTTGAAGGACCTGGAAGATTCCGCAGCCTGGAACATCGATGTTGATTACAAAAGCCTTATACAGAGACTTCAAATCTCGCTAACCTCACGGATTGTGGTCAATTCTGGTGAAAGCAAGCTTGGCCATGACCTTCAGTCGCCGGCGGGAAGACTCGATGCAAGAGCCGAGAGCGCGGATTGAACGATCCGGGCGCATCCCCCGGAGAAGCGGCAAGAAGTCCGAACCGCCTGGGCTGGAGTCGGAGAAGATGTTCACACCGATCAGCAGGATATCCTTTATCTTGTTGATTATACAATCATTTCTACCCACCGAGACTCATGGCATCCCGCCGGATTGCCCGCTCCGGTCATAAAAATCTGTCCGGGTTTGCACGCAGTTCTTGCGCCATCCTGGGTAGCCGCCCAATCTGAGTGTGGACCTCCGTGTACCTGCCCGGTCTTATACAGTTTTGCCCGATGACCTGCCCAAATCCTCACCCGCATTCACACCGCACCACCAACCTGGCTCAAACGGAAAGATCCATTCTGCTGCTTCAACCGGAGACAAGTCTCGGACCTGCCGCTCCAGGCATCGCCGTCAGCCGGCCGAGGCCTTATCCCACTGCATCGGGACCTGGTCCAGCAGGTCGGCCGCGCCGCTGTGGTTGATGTCCATCTCCAGAACTTCAAGCAGCAGCGCTTCCGCCTCGCTGGTGCGTCCCAGGGCTACAAGCGCCAGCGCCCGCAGAAAGCGGGCCTGCATCCTGTTGCGCTGCGCCAGGTCTTCGTTCAACAGCAACAGGGCAGGCAGGGAGGTGGCAAAATGGCCGATCGCCGGCCGGGCCGCTTAAAGCTGCCCTCCATCTGTCTTTGCTGCCGGCCATCGAATCCCACGAGTTGCCGGCAGACGCCTACCGGGCGGCGTTGGATCTGTTCAGAATGCATCCCGATCTCGGCGGCT
>Ga0302320_10011972_pt1 | contig 18279 bp, 17 predicted proteins | sample Bog_T0_3_FD_202130 | JGI IMG/M metagenome (GOLD analysis project Ga0302320, IMG submission 202130) | Peat permafrost microbial communities from Stordalen Mire near Abisko, Sweden - Bog_T0_3 | ecosystem: Environmental > Terrestrial > Soil > Wetlands > Peat | place: Sweden: Abisko, Stordalen Mire...
TGGCAAATCGAGCCCGATGCCACCAGCTTTTTCGTTATTTCGGAAAGTTCGTGGCGCTTCGGAGCCATGGGCGCCACCAGTCCGATTCCGATAGACGTCCCGGAACGAATCGGCGAGGGCGTGCAAATCTCGGCGCTGGCGGCGAACGTGGCAGGCGACGAAGCGGCATACGGGCTCTCACCGCTGACCCGGTGGGTGCTGGGCCAGTCCGATGGGCTCTCCGCCGATTCCAGCGTGCCACCCGCGCCGCGGTTCAGTGCCACCGTTTCCCCGTTATTCGGCGGCCTGGATTTTTCGGGCGTGGCCTTCGCTGCGTTGGTGAACACAACCAGCGTTATCGCCGGAACGTTCAGGACCTTCTATTACGACGAGGTCAATGGGGCCGCGCCGGTGGCTCTGAATGCGGCGATTGCCGCGACTGACCAAACCGTGCTCCTCACAGGAGCGGTGGCATCGGGGGCGCTGCTACAAATCGACCAGGAGGTGCTGCTTGCGGCCAATACCGATGCCGGAGGAAACACTTCCGTGCAACGCGGGATGCAGGGGACTACTGCCGCTAATCACCTGGTAACCGCCGTGGCATACGTACTTCAGGAGAAAATCGTTATCGTCCCGTTCGTCAAAAACTATTTCGGCACGCCCGCCGGTGGAGACTGGAAGTACACTCTGGAACTGCCGGACGTGAGAGTAGCCAGTGTCGAGCTCATCATGACTAACGCTCTCGGTAATGGCCCGGCTGCCGTCAACTCGTATACCGCGACGAACGACTCCGGCCTGCGGACCAATGGCGGCGGTCAGTTTTCGTTCCAGATCACCGGATATCTTGCCATCCAGACGGGTGCCGCTCCGCTGGTAATCGTCGATTCCGGCCAGTCGGTACGGGATATGTACGCCGTCCTGATCACGCCATCGTCAGGCGCGGGAGTAACCCTGCAACTCAACCGCAACGGCGTCGCTTATGCAACGCTGCAGTTCGCCGCGGGAGCCACCGTGTCGAATGTCGTCAACGGTTTCGGATTGCCGGCGCTCAATGCCGGCGATCAGTTGAGTCTGGATGTCGATGGTGTGGGGACAACCAACCCTGGCAGCGATCTAACCGTCATTATGCGGCTATAGGAACCGCTACACTGATTAATTGCTGCTGGTTCAGAACGTTTCCAAACTCTATCGGCTCTACAAGACTCCCTTCGACCGCATCCGTGAACTCAATCCCTTCCAGACCGGCCCACTGCACACGGATTTCTGGGCGCTCCGCGATATCTCGTTCAGCGTGGATCGCGGCGAAGTAGTCAGCCTGGTTGGACCCAACGGCTGCGGCAAGAGCACGCTGCTGCAGGTGGTCAGCGGCATTCTTCAGCCCACCACCGGACGCGTGGTGACGCGAGGGCGCATCGCCGCTTTACTGGAACTCGGCGCGGGATTCAACCCGGAGTTCACGGGGCGCGAAAACGTATTTATCAACGGCGAGATCATGGGGATCGGCCGCAGTGAAATGGCGAAAAACCTGCCGTCGATCGAAGCCTTCGCGGAGATCGGCGAATTCCTTAACCGGCCCGTCAAGGAGTATTCGAGCGGCATGTATGTGCGGCTGGCTTTCTCCACCGCCATCCATGTGAATCCCGATATTTTGATTGTGGACGAGGCGCTGGCCGTCGGCGATGCCGTTTTTGCCAACCGCTGCATCCGCAAATTCGAGGAACTGCGCGAGCGCAAGGTCACGGTTCTGTTTGTATCGCACGATCTGGGTCTGGTGAAGCAGTTATCGCAGCGCGCCATCTTTCTCCTTAACGGCCGGATCGAAGCCGAGGGTGAGCCCAAGCACGTTATCGATAAGTACATCGGTCTGGTACTCGAGCGCCAAAAGGCATTCGACCAAAAAGACAAGCGCTCCAATTTGATTTCGAGTAATCGCCACGGCGACGGATCGAGTGAGATCCTCGAAGTCTCCCTGCTGGACGAAAGTGGGCGCCACTGCGGAGTGGTTTCAAGCGGTGAACAGATCACCATTCGCATCCGCACCGTTTTCAATGACCACCGCGCCGAGCCGATGGTCGGAATTCTGATTCGTAATCGCATCGGCATGGATGTCTACGGGACGAATACGAAGATTGAGCAAATCGACCTGGGTAAATTCGACCGCGGCGAAGAACTCGAAATCGATTTTTCGTTCGAATGCTGGCTTACTCCGCACCAATACACCATCACCGTGGCGACGCAGTATCTGGATGGCTCCAGCCACGATTGGCTCGACGATGTGATCACGTTCGATGTTCTCGCTCGCCGCCAGGCAGCCGGCGTAACCGACCTGCGCGCCAAAATCAACTGGCGAAAATCCGTGGCTCATGAAGACGCGCCTCACTCTTAAAATCCGCGCCGGAGCCTCCAAAACAGAGTTCATGGGAAGACTCGGAGATGCCTGGAAACTCCGCGTGGCCGCACCGCCGGTGGATGGAAAGGCTAACGAAGCGATCGTCCGTTTCCTGGCGAAAATCGCTGCCGTTCCCCCATCGGCAATTCGAGTCGTAACCGGCTTCACCGCAACATCGAAGATCGTCGAGATCGAAGGCATCGACTCCGCCGCGCTCGAACGCGCTATTCTCGAATCGCATGGACCTCGCTCGCATACAGGACGCTCTGCGCCGGGAAAAGCTTGACGGCTGGCTGTTCTTCGATCACCACATGCGCGACCCGCTGGCGTATCGCGTGTTGGGAGTCAATCCGCACCGCCACGTCACGCGCCGCTGGTATTACTTCATTCCGGTGGACGGCGAGCCGCGCGGCATCGTGCATCGCATCGAAGCGGGGATGCTCGACAGCCTGCCCGGCGAAAAACTCAAATACTCCAGTTGGCAGGAGCAGCATGCGCGCCTCGCCGAAGTGACTAAGGGCGCGAAACGCGTTGCTATGCAATACTCGCCGAGGTGCGCCGTGCCCTACGTGGCGATGGTCGACGCCGGCACCGTGGAACTGGTGCGCGATCTCGGCATTGAAGTGGTAACCTCCGCAGAACTGATTCAGGAATTCGAAGCCTGCCTCAACCAAGCCCAATTCGATACGCATCTCGAAGCCGGGCGGCGCGTGGATCGCGTATGTGCGGGAGCCTTCCGCTTCATCGCCGAAAAGCTCTTCTCCGGCGTCGATGAATTAGCGGTCCGCGACTGGGTGCTGGCCGAATTCCGCAATGCCGGTCTGGTGACCGACAGCGGCCCCATCGTCGGCGTGAACGCCCATGCCGGCGATCCGCATTACGAACCGCGCGCGGAAACCAACGTTCCGATCCGGCCCGGCGACCTTGTATTGCTCGACATGTGGGCAAGGCTCGATCAGCCCGGCTCCATCTTCTACGACATTACGTGGACGGGATTCTGCGGCGAGGCTCCCGAAGAAATCTGCGGCGTTTTCGAAATCGTTCGCGACGCACGTGATCGCGCCATCGAAAAAGTTGCGCAGGCCGCGGCCGCGGGCGAGGGGATTCGCGGCTATGAGGTTGACGACGCCGCGCGCACCTGGATTCAGGCGAAAGGTTATGGGGATCGGTTTGTCCACCGCACCGGCCATTCGATCGGTGAGGAAGTACATGGCACGGGCGCCAATATGGATAACCTCGAAACCCACGACGACCGCCGCATCCTGCCCGGCGCACTCTTCTCTGTCGAGCCAGGGATTTATCTGGAACGCTTCGGCATCCGCTCGGAAGTAAACGTTTTCGTCTCGGCATGGAAAGCGGTTACTACGGGAGCGGTGCAACGCGAGTTGGTGCGGATTCTATAATTTCCATGGCGTGGAGGAACAGTTCATCCAGCATGGTCTGGGTGAGTTTCCCCGTGGATGTATTCTGCTGGCTCGGGTGGTAGGAGCAAAGCAGCGAGGGCTTCAGATTGTCGTAGAGAACGTTGTGGCCAAAGCGGAAGTCCGCTCGCCGAATCGGTACGCCGCGATCCCGCAGTGCCGTTAAGTAACTATCCAAAGCAATTTTCCCTAGTACGACTACGACCCTGAGATCCGTTAATAACGCCAGCTCTCTGTCAAGAAATCGCCGGCACGTGCGCAACTCTTCCACTGTCGGCTTGTTATCTGGGGGCGCGCAGTGGGCCGACGCGGTGATCCAGGCGTCGCGAAGAGTAAGTCCATCTTCGGCTGACCGGCTCTCAGGCTGGGAGGCGAAACCGGCCTTGTACAGTGCCCTGTAAAGGAAGTCGCCGGAACGGTCGCCCGTGAACATACGTCCTGTTCTGTTAGCACCATGCGCGCCCGGCGCCAGGCCGAGTATCAACAGCCGGGCCGCGGGATCGCCGAAGGAAGGTACCGGCTTACCCCAGTAATTCCAGTCCATGAACGCGCGGCGCTTGGTCGCGGCCACCTCTTCTCGGTACGCCACGAGTCGCGGGCATCGTTGGCAGGCTTCGATGTCGCGATTCAGCACCGCCAAAGAATCGTCAGGGCCGCTGTTACAATTCACGCGATGAGTACACCTTTCAGGATCGATGGACGCACGGCGCTGGTTACGGGCGGCGCCAGCGGGATCGGCGAGCAAACCTGCCGCATTTTCACTGAAGCCGGGGCCACCGTCATTATCGTGGATATCGACGAGGCCAAAGCCGCAAAACTGGCGGCCGAACTGCCCGGCGCATCATACCGGATCTTCGATATCACCGACGAAGCCGCCACCCGCGCCGGCCTCGAAGGCATAGACAAGCTCGACATTCTGGTCAACAACGCCGGCATCGGGCTGGTGGGCGGCGCCGAAGAAACCGAGGCCGACGATTTCGACCGCATCTTCCGCGTGAACGTACGCGGCCTGTACCTGGTGACAAAGTTCTGTTTACCACCGCTGCGCGCCGCCAAAGGTTGCATTGTAAACATTGGGTCCGTGGCGGGGTTGGTCGGCGTTAAGCGGCGTTTCGCGTATTGCGGTACAAAGGGGGCAGTGATCGCCATGACCAGGCAACTGGCGGTCGATTATCCCACGGAAATCCGCGTAAACTGCATAGCGCCGGGGACGGTCGACACGCCGTTTGTCGAAGGCTATTTAGAAAAATATCACAAACATGAGAAAGACAAGGTCCGCGCGGAACTAAATCAGCGGCAGCCTGTGGGGCGTTTGGGACAGCCCGGCGAGATTGCGTATCTGGCGCTCTACCTTTGTTCCGATCAGGCAGCTTTCGTTAACGGCTCGGTAGTATCGATCGACGGCGGGTGGACAGCGGCATAAGTTGTGTTGCAGGTGTGTGAAAAATTCCAATTGACCAAAACGGGTGAAAGTAACAAAATGGAAGTGCCGGTCGCTCCCCGGATTCGTGCGGTTTCCTCAGGCTTTCTGTTTTTCGCGTCAAGGCTCTTAATGACGAGGTATTACTCTCCGATTTTTCGGCTCGGTGTGTTGGCTGCTGCCATCGGCATGACGGTCGGCGGCGCGTTCGCCGTCACTCCCAAACATAAGAAAAAGGCCGCTGTAAAGACGGTTGCGCATAGGGCTGCCGCGCCTGTCGCGCGCGCGGCGACAGCCTCGAGAACGGCGGTGGTGGCGACGGCGGCAGTCGTCGCTGGGAAAACCCCGCGCAAGAGAGGCTGGGTCCAGACCTGGGATGAGCCGACTTACAAGGATTCCGCTTCGGGCGATCAGACGCAGGGTGACGATCCCGTGGTCAGGGAGGCGGCTGTTGAGGCGCTGGGGCCTTACAACGGATCCATCGTGGTTGCCGATCCAACCACAGGCCGCGTGTTGACCATTGTTAACCAGCAACTTGCGCTTGGTGGCGGCTTTCAGCCTTGCTCGACGGTCAAAGTCTCGGTAGCGCTGGCGGCGCTGCGCGAGGGACTGGTGCAAAGAGTCAGTCCCGCCCGGTTCTATAGCAAAGGCTCGCTGGATCTTACCGACGCACTGGCGTATTCCAACAATTACTACTTCGGCAATCTGGGCGTGAAATTGGGCTATGAGCGGGTCAATTACTATGCCCACCTGTTCGGCTATGGCGAAAAGGCCGGCCTGAACATCGAGGGCGAGCATCCTGGCTATTTCCCGCCAGCCCCTCCCAAAAACGGGGGTATGGCGATGCTCACCAGTTTCGGTGAGGAAATCTCGCAGACTCCTCTCGAACTGGCCGCCCTGATCGGCGCCGTGGCTAATGGCGGGACGCTCTACTGGATGCAATACCCGCGTTCGGAAGAAGATATCAAGACCTTTCAACCGCAGGTCAAACGGCATTTGGATATTGCCAACTACATCGCCGACATAAAACCGGGCATGAAGGACGCAGTCGAGTTCGGCACGGCGAAGCGGGCTAAGCAGGATGACGACATTCTGGGGAAGACCGGAACCTGCAGCGAGGGACGTATCCACCTCGGCTGGTTTGGATCATTCAACGATAGTGGCGCCCGCAAGCTCGTAGTTGTTGTACTTCTAACCGGCGGCAGGCCCTCTATTGGCGCAACCGCGTCGGGAGTCGCGGGAGATGTTTATCGCAGACTCGCGGCGCAGAATTATTTCAAGACCGGCATTCCGTTGACGCCCGCATCCCTGCTGCCGCCTCAGCTGTACGTCAGCAGATAATGTGGGACAGGCGCTTCCGCCTGTCCATTCCTGGGTGTTTCGGGCGTTGGTTTAACTGGCGCGGCGCAGGGAACGCTGGATGCGGCGGTCCGCCCTGTCGCCAATCAGTTCGGCCACCCGGGCGAGCAGGTAGGAAACGTTGGCATCGCTCATCCGAACCACGCTGTCGCTGGAACTCGATTCGAACGCGCCCTCTTCCATCTCACTCATTCTCGAAGAGATCAACGCTGTAGCGGGCCTGAACTCCTTCTGCCTTGCATAGGCCAGCAGGCGCGGCCCAGCCTCTCCCGATTCGGCTCGCAGATCCGCCAGAACCAGCTGATATTCATGGGCATCCAGATGGGCAATCGCCTCACTTCCGGAAGCGGCGCCATCGACTGCGTACCCTGCTGTAGCGAGCAGGGTTTTCAAAGTCAGGCGCGAGGCCAGATCCGCGTCCGCCAGCAACACCCTGGCGACGTTGCGTTTGCGGGGCATCGTCTTCCTGCGCTCTTCGCACAACTCTGAAATTGCACACATTTGTTATCGACTCTTAATCTAAAGGAAAGCGGCTCGAATTGAAATAGCTGAATTCGCCTCAACGGCCAGGGATCGCGGGCAACAGACCGAAACCTCTGCCAGAAGGCGCCGCCAAAATCTGAATCAGACGGTCCAGCAGTCCCGTCGGGATATCGGCGCGGATCGCCACGGATCGCCCGTCTTGCTCCACCGCAATGCCATCCCAAACCTTCAGCATATCCGGCTGATTCTCCGGCACGCTCAGGCGTCCGAAGCCGATCAGCCCTTTGGCCGTATCGCGCAGATTAGCGGCATCCTGGTCGGTAGCCGTGGAGCCGTGAACTTCCCCCTTGAGCCCACTCGAGAAATCCGCCTGGAACCAGATGTTTCTCAGCCCCCGGAAGATCTTCGAAAAATCGATACCCGTGCCGGTGCTGGGCATATGGTTAGCGGGAAAACCCGCGAAGCTGGCAGACACGCCCCAGACCTGGCTCGATGGATCCACTTGACTTGCCTGCGCCAGAAGCGGCTGTGCCGCCATGTGGGTACCGGATTTCCATTCGTCGAGCACAGCGAGGACCGATTCGACGTCTCCGGCCGCCACCAGCGTGCTGTCGAGGACGCAGAAAGCGCCCCCGCCCGAAACGATGACGTTGTATTCACCGTGCCGTATCACTTTGGCATCCTTGTGTGATTCCGGATTTATGTGGAACGTGCCGCGAGCCAGGATTGCGCCGCCACTTCGCGTGTCGGCCAGAAGGAACTCGCGGACGTCGCGGCGCGGATCGAATCCGGTCTGGTGCGCAAAAAAATCCAGTTGCGGGAGCTTACGGCTTTCTACCAGCTTCCGGTACAAATCCGTATTCCGGATCCGATCCATGTGCGTCCCGGAAAGGGATAACGTGCCGGGCGGGACCATTTTGATCAGTACGTTATCGACGCGGGGTTGTCCGAACGCCACCGCCCATGCCGCCAGAAACAGCCCGCCCCCAACCAACAACGCCAGGCGCATCAGAAACTCCTCTTCTGAAATCGCCATGCGTCGATACCCAGCACGACTGCGCCGAAGAGCGCGGTACTCCAGATGGGCATCCAGCTTTCGATGGGCTCGTTCAGGATCATTCTCCGGATGATCACACTGATATCCGAAGTTTTCGGCAGCACGTAGTAGAGGATGCGCACCATCTGGCGCGACCATTCCGAACTAAGCAAGCGTTCGATAGTAAATCTCTGCGCCAGAATGGGCGTCAGAATCATGATTGCGAAGGTAACCATAATCGCCACCGCGGCGCTGTCCCAAAGCACTCCCACCAGCACGATCACAGCCAGAAGGACGCAAAACACGAAGATAGTGCACAGGCTCGAGAGCAGGAATCCGGCGCCCCACACGCCGGTCTTGATGCCGAAAACGATCCAGCAGCCCACCACCAGATACAGGATATTCGCGCTGACCACCAGTACGTTACCGGCATAACGGCCCAGCAGCAAATGGACGCGCGTTACGGGCTTCGAGAGCAGGAGCTCAATCCGCCCGGGCTCAAACATAGCCGAAACCAGTCCGGCGGAGGCAAAGACAGCCAGTGTCATGCCCGCGAAATAGAGGACCATGGCGATTACGCTTTGCGTCTGTTCCACCAAATTCGTAACGCCGACGCTGGGCAGGCTCCTGCCGAAAATCGAGATGGTGGCCAGCGCGCCCTGCACCACATCCACGCGCAGGATGAAGATCAGAAACAGCAGCAGCGCCGTGCAGCACCCAAAGAAGCCCCAGAAAATGCGGCGCGCGAAAGCTTCGCGAAAGGTGTCCTGGATCAGCGCAAGGGTCGCATTCATAGTGCGTTCACGCGGCCTCCACGGTCTTGATAAAAACATCTTCGAGCGTGCTGCGGGTGCGTGCCAGCGATTCGATTTCGCATTGGTTGGCGCGCAACAGATCGACAGCCTGATTGGCCTCTTCGCGCGTGGCAAACAGTAGATTCAGCGACCCGTTCACCGACCCTGCCGTGCGTGCGCGCGCGCTCAGTTCGGCCGCCAGGCGTTCCGGCACGTTGAGCCCTTCCACGCGATATCCACTGCCGCTCGTCAGTTCCTCGACAGTCCCGGTGAGCGCCAGCTTACCCCTCTGGATGATGGCCACTTCGCGACAGAAGAGTTCCACCTCGGCCAGTAAGTGCGAGTTCAGAAATACCGTGACGCCTTTTTGCTCGAGCGCCTGCAGGACGTCGCGGATATGTTTGCGTCCCACCGGGTCCACGCCATCGCTCGGTTCGTCGAGCACCAGCAGCTGCGGCGAGTGGATCAGAGCCTGGGCAAGGCCTACGCGCTGCAGCATGCCCTTCGAGTATTTGCCCAGACGCAGATGATGGGCGCGTGGTTCGAGCCCCACCAGATCCAGCAGTTCGCCGATTCTTTTGCGGCGTTCGGCCGTGCCCATACCCGATAGCGCGCCATAGAAATCCAGCATGCCCCAACCCGTCATGTAGGTGGGAAAGCGATGATTCTCCGGCAGATAGCCGATGGGCCGGCGCGCCTCGGCCTCCCGCGAGTCGCGGCCGAACACTTTGGCGCGGCCGGAAGTCGGATAAGTGCAGGAGAGCAGCATCTTCACGAAGGTGGTCTTGCCCGCACCGTTGGCCCCCAGCAATCCATACGTCGAACCACGCGGAACCCGCAGGGAGAGGTTATCGACGGCCACCAATGCTTTCTGAGACCAGCGGCTGCGGAAGACTTTCGTCAGCCCCTCGGTTTCAATCGCGTAGTCGGACATTTCCAGTGGGGTTAGTTGCGCGATCCGGGCGCTTCGGTGCGTCCCGCAAGTGGCTGCACCGCCGTGCCGCCGCATACCGCAACGCCGGTACGCGTAAGCGCCTGTAGAAAATTATTGAGCATCATGTAGAAAACCTGCTCGGTGAGAGGCTGCTTGCCCGGCAGGCGAAACGACGCCGGCAGCTCTTTGGCAATGCGCAAGCGCAAACTGTTAGCCACGCTGCGGCCCGCGCGATCGCGTTTATTGGCCACCGAGATGGGCGTTTGCATCACGCCGCCGGTTCTTCCATCCACGTAAAACTGGCACCGCGAGAACCATCCGAGGTTAGCCGGGTCGGCGGCGTCGAACAACAGCAGAGGCGTGTCGCGCTGCTCGGCGGTAAGTTCCAGCAGGATACTTCGCGGCGAATCTTTGAGGCGCGCTTCAAAGCCGGCCTGCTGCGCCACCGCCGAGATTGTGGCGGAATCGATCTCCAGCAGAATCAGTTTGTGGCGACCGGCCTGCAGGATCTGCATGGGTCAGCCGGGCTGGCCGGCGGCATCGAAACTCTCGCACGCGCTGGTCACATCGGGGAAAAACTTGATCACGTTATCCAGACGGGTAATGCGGAAGAGCTCCATCACCAAACCCCCGGCGCCCGAAACTCTCGCCTCCGCACCCGCCTGCGTAATCTTGCCGAAGCAGTAGGCAATGATGCCGATGCCCGTGCTGTCGATGTATTCGATCTTAGCCAGGTCGAGCACGATCTTGCGCACGCCTTCCTTCAGCAGTTTGACGACGTTGGTCTCAATCTGCCCACTCTCCCGCCCGAGCGTAATCCTCCCCGTCAGCTCAATCACCGTGATGTCAGGTTCACACTTCCGCGTCGTCAAGCTAAGCACCATTCAAATAGGGTCCGATGTTTCAGGATACTAGATTGCGGTGGCGATTGGGCGGAGGGGTGTTTCGGGAATCACATCCCCCTCGCCCGGAGCCAGAAACAGATTCTCGTCCAACTCATGCTGGCGCGTGTACATTTCCCAGTACCGGCCATGCAGGTCATACAGCACGGCATGGGTTCCACGCTCCACAATTTTGCCCGCTTCAATGACCAGAATCTGGTCGGCGCGGCGGATGGTAGAGAGCCGGTGAGCGATCACAAAAGTGGTTCTGCCCTGCATCAGATGCGCCAGTCCCTGCTGGATCATGTGCTCGGATTCGGAATCCAGACTCGAGGTGGCCTCGTCGAGGATGAGGATTCGCGGATCGGCCAGAATGGCGCGGGCGATGGAAAGCCGCTGGCGCTGTCCGCCGGAAAGCTTCACGCCGCGCTCGCCCACCACGGTGTCGTATTTGTTCTCCAGCGCTTCGGCGAATTCGTCGACGCGCGCAATCCGGCAGGCATCGAGGAACTGCTCTTCGGTAGCATCGGGCCGGGAGAACATCACGTTCTCGCGAATGGTTCCGTCGAAGAGGAAGGTTTCCTGGAGAACCACGCCCAGCTGCGAACGGTAGCTGCCCAGTTGCAGGCTGTTCAGATCCTCGCCATCCACCAGAATGTTTCCGCTGGTGGGTTTATAGAAAGCCGCGATCAGCCCGATGGTGGTCGACTTACCTGAGCCGGATGGACCCACGAAGGCCGTCACCGTGCCCGGCGCCGACGTGAACGAAATGCCGTGCAGCACAGGCCTGCCAGCCTCGTATTCAAACCCTACATGATCGAAGACAACTTCGCCTACGATCGGCGGCGCCTTGCGGGAACGCTCCGGATCTTCGTCCTCCGGCCGCTCCCGCATTACTTCCCGGGTACGCTCGAGCCCGGCCAGCGCTTCGCTGATCTGCGTACCGATGTTGACGATCCCGATCACCGGCGCGATCAGAAAGGCCAGGAACATGACGAATTCCATGTAACCGCCAGTGGTGAGTTTGCCCGCGTAGATCCGGTGGGCGCCGATATACATCACCAGAGCCCCCACGATGCCCATCAGGACCGTGGCCGAGAGCGACATCAGTGACATCGCGGTCAGGCTTTTCCTGACGTTGGCCAGCAGCCTTTGCGCCCCGGCGTTGAAAACTCTGGCCTCCCGCTCTTCCGCGTGATAGCCCTTAATAACACGGACGCCACCCAGGGATTCCGTCAGGCGCCCGGTGACCTCCGCATTGATCTTGCCGCGTTCGCGGAAGATGGGGCGAATGGTCTTGAAGGCGCGGCTGAGTGCGGCTCCGAAGCAGAGGACGATTACCAGGCAGATCCCCGTCATGGCGGCGCTGAGACGCAGCAGAATCACCAGCGAGGCCGTCGCCGTAAGCAGACCGCCGATGAACTCGATCAGGCCGGTACCAATCAGGTTGCGCATCCCTTCCACGTCCGACATGATGCGGGAAACCATCTGGCCGGTCTTGTTGGCGTCATAGTAGGTAACGGGCAGGCGGCCGATATGCTGCTGCACTTTGGCGCGCAGTTCCGCAATCACCTTCTGGCCTTCGATGGAAAGCAACTGGGTCAGGGTGAACGCGCTGACTCCCTGAATAGCCGTGGCGGCCAGCACACCGAGCGTGATGGTCACGAGCATCGTTGCGTCCCGCTTGCCGATCACGTCGTCGATGAAGTAGCGCGTCGACCACGGCAGTACCAGCCCGCACAGGCGGCTGATCACGATCAGAATGAAGCCGAGAGAGAGCAGACCGCGCCGGGGCCGCACCAGAGCCCAGATATCTGGCCACAGAGCGCGCAACCGCTCGGAAGCAGGTTTCTTATCAGGTGGGGCCATTTGATAATCTCGTTGCGCACGCCCCACCCCGCGAGGACTCAGACCGGGGTTTTGAAGTCTCAAACGCTATTATCGCAGTCAGAACTTACTGCGCGCCGCCGCCGATGTAGTAGCCCGGTCGCGTCTTGCAGATCAGATTGCTGCGTTCGATACTCACTTCAATGGTGTGATAGCCACCCTCTGAGCCATTAGTCGGCGCGTAGGTGATCATGTACTGGCTGTGCAGTTCCTCGGAAATTTTCTGCACGGCATCCTCCAGGCCTTTTCGCCTGAGAAAAAGAAACTGCGCGCCACCGCTCGCCACGGAGAACTGCTTGGCGGGATCTTTTACGAAAATCCCCTTGGCATCTATGAAGATTTCTTTCAGAAGCGGCACGAACTGAACCCTGTTTTCCATCCCGTAGTTCTGTTGCGCCGTCGTCGGCGTGTTCGGAATCCCGAGCGGGGCGTTCATCGTGGTGGGATCGATATATTCGGGGCGGATATCGGGTTTCTCGGTCAGGCGCACCGCCAACTGGCTGATGTCGACGAAGTAGACCTGCACGTTCTCGATGTTCACGTCGATCAAAGCTTCTTTCAGGCGCGTTTCGCTGCCCTCATCCCGCGTTTCACTCACCACCAGGATGATTCTGCGGTTGTTTTTGGGGCGATGCCGCAGCATGTAGACTCCCCGATCCACCGCGTCGATCACACGGGTTCCCGAACTGCCGGCGTTAATCTTGTTGACGGCGACCTTGATCTTGTCGGCATCGTTAGTGAAATCCTGCATCAGCATGATACGGCCGTCGAACTTGAGGATGGCCGCCTCGCCCTGCGCACCGATAACGGTCGGAATCAAGGAACCCATGGAGGGCTTAATCTGGTTCAGGACGGATTCGGCACGCGCGGAGCACTCGATCGCCACCACCAGCGAGATCGGCTCATAGGTGACGTCCACGTGGATATTCTGTTCTTTGCCGTTATCCCACAGATGAAACTGGGCGGGTTCCAGCCCGTCGACGATGTTGCCGCTCCGATCGGTCACCAGCACCGGCGCCACAATGTTGGTAACGCGGCTGGTAAAGATCTTGTCGCCGAGCTCAATGGCGTCGGAATTGGCCTGCGGCGGCGGGGCCTGGGCCAAGGCAACTGCGCCCAACAGGACCGGTAAAACAAGCCTCGATAGTTTCATGGTGTGTGTCCGGTGTGTCCGTTAATCAGGTCCAGCACGTGCGGGACCAATCCTAAAATAGCATCAAGCGAGTCCACCGCCCCGCGCGTAGATCCTGGTAGATTGATGATCAGCACCCCGCCTTTGGTTCCAGCCAACCCGCGCGACAGCACGGAAAATGGCGTGGTTGCCAAGCCTTTCGAGCGCATCAACTCCCCGATTCCTGGGATTTCCCGGTCGATTACGTCACGGGTGGCCTCCGGAGTCACATCGCGCGGGGTAATTCCGGTGCCCCCGGTTGTCAGGATCACCTGCGCGCTTCCGCGCTCCACCAGTTGACGCAGACAGCGGGCGATTTCCTCCCGTTCGTCGGGAATGACGCGGCGTCCGGCGACTTCGAAGCCCTTCTCCTGCAAACGGGTAGCGACGGCTGGACCGGACTGGTCTTCCCGCGTCCCCTGATGGGCGCTGTCGCTGATCGTGATGACGGCGGCCCGGATCACCTCTTGAAATCTCCGCTCTTGCCGCCCGTCTTTTCGAGCAGGTACACGTCCTGGATTTCGATCCTCTTATCCAGCGCCTTGGTCATGTCGTAGATAGTCAGAGCTGCCACAGAGGCTGCGGTGAGCGCTTCCATTTCGACTCCGGTCTGCGCCACTGTGGCGGCTGTGGCCACGATACGGATTCCCTCCGCTTCTATGGTAATCGCCACATCGGCGTGCGAGAGTGGCAGGGAATGGCAGAGTGGGATCAAATCCGAGGTCTTCTTGGCCGCCAGAATCCCCGCCACGCGGGCCACCGCCAGAGGATCTCCCTTAGGATTATCAGGCAGCGCCACCAGCACTTCCTTGCTCATTTTCACGAAGGCGTGGGCTCGGGCGGTTCGTTTGGTTTCGGCCTTGCCGCCAACGTCCACCATGCGGGGCTGGCCTTGGGCGTCATAATGCGAGAGTTTACTCATTTTAGAAGCACCGGGATGGTTTCGCCTTCTTTGTACTCGGCCTGACCGGCATCCGCCACCAGGAAGGCATTGGCGCGGCAGAGCGTCGGGACGTCACCGGAACCCTGCCAGTCGAGGGGCGTGACCTCGGCGCAAGCCACGCGCGCCGGAAGGAATCGGGTCATACCGGCCTTATGGCGGAACGGGCGAGTCAGGCGGGCTAACGTCAAAGGAAGGGGCGCTTCGCTTGCGCCGCCGGTCAGTTCAACGGCCGCGCGGGCGAATAGTTCGAAAGTCACCATGGTCGATCCGGGATTACCCGGCAGGCCGAAGAAGAATTTGTTCTTCGCCCTGCCGAAGACGAGCGGCTGACCGGGCTGAATCAATACCCTGTCGAAGAAGAATTCGGCGCCCAGATCGGCCAGCGCCAATTCGACGACATCGTATTTCCCCGCCGAAACGCCCCCGGAGAGGATGAGCAGATCCGCCTCCAGCCCCTGTTCGATCAGGCGCCTGGTTTCGCTCTGCACGTCACGGGCAATCGGAAGCATAACCGGAATGGCCCCGGCGCGCTCCACCTGCGCGGCCAGCGACCAGGCGTTGGAGTTGCGGATCTGGTGCGCGGCGGGCTGTTCGTCAACCTCCACGATCTCGTCGCCGGTCGCAATGATGGCAACGCGCGGCCTGGCGAAGACCCGAACCTGGGCGTGGCCTGTGGTGGCGAGCCAGGAAATCGCCGTGTAGTCGATCCGGGCGCCGCACGTGAGAATGGCCGTCTGAGATCGCGCTTCGCATCCCCTTGGCGCTACGTTCGTCCCGGGCGTCAAGCGACTCTCAGTGGAAACGGTCCCGTCCGCATGCCGGACGCAGTGCTCCACCATCACCACGGCATCGGCTCCCCGCGGCACGGGCGCTCCGGTCATGATCTCGACTGCCTCGCCGGGGCCAACGCTGCCCCCGAACGTTTCGCCAGCCCTGACTTCGCCGATCAGCCGCACGGTCCCCGGAACATCGGCGGCACGTATCGCGAATCCATCCCGGACGGAACGGTCGAACGGCGGATAATCCCGATCGGCTGCGATATCCTCTGCCAGAATACGTCCCTGGGACTCCCCGAGCGGCACCGTTTCCGTCGCCGACAACGCCAGATCGGCCGTCACCTGACGAATTACCGTGGATCGCGCGTCGGGAAATGTCAGGGCCGTCACGCATTCAGTTTACTGTCATGCCGCTCAGGGCAATAGAATGAGTTATGCGTTTATTATTGCTGGCGCTGGCCGGCGCCGCGTTGCTCGGGGCGCAGACCATGTCGCCCGGTTTCGACCTGGGCGCAATCGACCGAAGCACCAATCCGTGCGACGATTTCTATCAATTCTCCTGCGGCACCTGGCTGAAGAAGAATCCCATTCCGCCGGATCAGGCCTCGTGGGGTCGCTTCAGCGAGCTCATCGAGCGCAACCAGACTATCCTGCGGCAGATTCTTGAGCAGGCGGGCTCAGCAACCAGCGGCCGCGATGCCGATACGCAAAAAATCGGTGATTACTATGCGTCGTGCATGGACGAGAAAACCATCGAGGCCAAAGGCCTGGCGCCCCTCCAGCCCGAGCTCGATCGCATCGCGCACATCTCGGGTCCGGTGGATCTTGCGGCCGAGATAGCTCGCCTGCAAAAGATGGGAGTGGATGTCCTTTTCGATTTCAGCTCCGGCCAGGATTTCAAGAATTCCAACATGGTGATCGGCCAGGCCGATCAGGGCGGTCTGGGACTCCCCGAGCGGGATTATTATTTCCGCGAGGATGCCAAAGCTGTGGAGACGCGCAAAGAGTATGTCGCGCATATGGTCCGCATCCTGCGCCTGCTGGGAGAACCCGAGGCGTCCGCGGCTAAGGAAGCCAGCGATGCCATGGCAATCGAGACGGCGCTCGCTTCCGCATCGATGGACGTGACGGCGCGCCGCGATCCCGCTAATGTTTACCACAAGATGAACCTCACCGGCTTTGAGGCGCTTTCCGATAGCTTCGACTGGAAAGCTTATTTCACGCTGATTCAGGTACCGTCCATGGAAAGCCTCAATGTCGCCGTGCCGGATTTCTTCAAGGGCCAGGAGGCGCTGCTGAAGAGCCAGACCCTCGAAGCGTGGGAGAGTTACCTGGCGTTGCACCTGATCCATAGCCACGCCATGATGCTGCCCGCACGATTCGACGACGAGAATTTCGCTTTCTATGGAAAATATCTGACCGGCGCGCAGGAAAAAAGAGCACGCTGGAAGCGCTGCGTCGACGCCACCGACGGAGATCTTGGCGAGGCTCTCGGCAAGGCATACGTTGCGAAGACCTTCGGCGCGGATGGCAAACAGCGCACCCTGGCCATGGTGAAGAATATCGAAACCGCGCTCGGCCAGGATATCGGGCAGCTCACCTGGCTGACTCCGCAGACGAAGCAGAAGGCTATCGAAAAGCTGCACGCCGTCACCAATAAGATCGGCTATCCGGATCGCTGGCGCGACTATTCCGCGCTGAGTATTGTGCGCGGCGATGCGCTGGGCAATTCCATGCGCGCTAACGAATTCGAGTTCAACCGGCAGATTCAGAAGATAGGCAAGCCGGTCGACCGCACGGAGTGGTCCATGAGTCCGCCCACCGTGAATGCTTACTACGATCCGTCGCTGAACAGCATCAATTTTCCGGCAGGTATTCTGCAGCCGCCTTTCTTCGATAAACAATCGGACGATGCCGCCAACTACGGGGCTATCGGCGCCGTGATCGGGCACGAGTTGACGCACGGTTTCGACGACGAAGGCCGGCAGTTCAATGCCAAAGGCGATCTGGACGATTGGTGGACGCCGGCGGATGCCAAAGCCTTCGAACAGCGTTCTGAATGCCTGGTAAATGAGTATTCGTCATTTGCCATCGCGGATGGATTGCATGAGAACGGCAAACTCACGCTGGGCGAAAACACCGCGGATAACGGGGGCCTGAGACTGGCCTGGCTGGCGCTGATGAACGACTTGGCCGGCAAGACGTTACCGGCGAAGGATGGCTTCACCGAAGCGCAGCGTTTCTTCCTGGCGTTCGGCCAGATCTGGTGCGACAACGAGAGGGAAGAGCTGAAACGCCAGCAGATTCAGACCAATCCGCACTCCCTCGCCGAGTTCCGCGTCAATGGAGTGGTTTCGAATATGCCGGAGTTCCGCCAGGCCTTCGGATGCAAGATCGGTCAGCCCATGGTCAGGCAGAATTCCTGCCGCCTCTGGTAACAGCTGCCCCTTTTAACGACTGTTTCCTCCTCCGGATATAAAGATTCGGCGCGAAATGCCGATAGATACCTGAGGAGAAAACGCTTTGCAATCGACTCTTGCGCCCGCTTCCGGTTTGGATACGCGGGCCGGTAAATACCTGACTTTCATGGTCGGCAAAGAGGAATTCGGCGTCGCCGTCCTCAAAGTCCGCGAGATCATGGGGATGCAGGACGTCACTTCCCTTCCCCTTACACCTCCATATCTGAAAGGCGTACTCAATCTGCGGGGAAAAGTCACGCCGGTCATCGATCTGCGCCTGAAGTTCGGGCTGCCTGGCATCGACACCACCGAGCGCACCTGCATCGTTGTCGTCCAGGTTCACGGCG
>Ga0302320_10011975_pt1 | contig 18276 bp, 18 predicted proteins | sample Bog_T0_3_FD_202130 | JGI IMG/M metagenome (GOLD analysis project Ga0302320, IMG submission 202130) | Peat permafrost microbial communities from Stordalen Mire near Abisko, Sweden - Bog_T0_3 | ecosystem: Environmental > Terrestrial > Soil > Wetlands > Peat | place: Sweden: Abisko, Stordalen Mire...
ACGCAGATCACCCGACAACGTCACCACGGTCTTCGCGTTGACCGCGTCGTTAATCGTCGCCTTCGCCAGGCCCTGCAAGAGAATTGGATCAAGACCATCGTCGAACTGCGCGTCGAGATTTTCGCTGACGAGCACGTCGCGCACGAAGCGTTCCCACGCGAACGCCCCTTCGTTCGTCAAGGACGCACCACCTATTGCACCCACACTGTGGCCCGTGGCGTGACGTAACAGCGTCGCCGCCGCCTCGAGGGCCTCGCCCCAACTGACCGGTTCGAGCACCCCGTTGATACGAATCATGGGCGAATCGATTCTCGTCGACTCGTCGAGGACGTTGGATGACGTCGGATTCTGGTCAATCGAATCGAGAGTGAATCGTCCCTTGTCACAGAGCCACCCCTGATTGACTGGATCACTGTCGACGCCCAGAACGCGCGTGAGTCGATTGCCCGATGACTGCACCGCGATGCGACATCCCACCGCACAAGTCGTGCACGTGCTCTCTACTTGTTCGAGGTCCCAGGGTCGAGCGCTGAAGCGGTAGGGCTTGGCGGTAAGAGCGCCGACCGGACAGATCTGCACGGTATTTCCCGAAAAGACCGAATTGAACGGTCGATCCGGTGACGGGGCGACTTCGATCGCGTCACCTCGTCCCGAAAAGGCAATCTCGGTGTCGCCCGCGATCTCGTCAGAGAACCGCGTGCAACGCGCGCATTGAATGCAACGTTCCCGGTCAAGCAGTACTAATTCACCAATCTCGATGGGCTTGACGAAGTGTCGTTTCTCCTCGATAAATCGCGTTTCGCCCGAACCGTGGGCCAACGTCTGGTCCTGTAGTGGACACTCGCCTCCCTTGTCACAGACCGGACAGTCCAATGGATGGTTTGCGAGCAAGAACTCGAGAACGCCGTCTTGTGCCTTCTTCACTTTCTCTGAGTTCGTCACCACACTCATGCCGTCGTTGACGTGGATATAGCACGCGGGTTGGAGCGTGGCGCCTCGCGGACCATCGATCTCCACCAGGCACATTCGGCACATGCCGACCGGATCCATGCGCGGGTGATAGCAGAAACGAGGGATGTACTCGCCCGCTTGCTCTGCGGCTTCAATGAGCAGTTCTCCCGGCGTCACGTCGATCTCTCGACCGTTCACGGTGATTCGCACCGTTGTGCGAATGACGTCAGTCATGGGGGCACCCTCCGTGAAGTACGTGCTCGCGAAAGTCGTCAGGGAACATGGCAATTGCCGAGTGCACCGAGGAAGGTATCGACGAGCCCAAGACGCAGATCGTGGTCTGTTGGGGCGGCCACGATAGGCCCGGCGCAATGTTGTCACAGAGGTCGAGCAATAAATCCATATCCTCCATGCGTCCACCACCGTGCTCGAGGCGATACATCGCTCGTTCGATCCAACCTGATCCTTCGCGACAAGGCGTGCACTGGCCGCAGGATTCGCGCGCGAAGAACTTTGTGATTCGCCACGCCACTCGCACGACGCAACTCGTCTCGTCCATCACCACCACGGAACCAGAGCCCAACATCGAACCCTTCTCGCCCACTTCGTCTTGACCAAGGGGCAGGTCGAGCATCTCCGGTCCGAACCACGGCGCAGAAACGCCCCCAGGAATGATGGCCTTCAACTTGTGATCGCCGGTGATCCCGCCACCGAGCTTCGGGTCGTAGATGAGATCGCGAAACGTGTTCTTCACCATCTCGATTTCGTAGACACCGGGGTTCACTACCCGACCGGCCAAAGCGAACAGACGGGTTCCCGTCGAACGACCGGCACCGAGCGCCGCGAAGGCCTCCCCACCGTTGTTCACGATCCAAGGCAGGTTTGACATCGTCTCTACGTTGTTGACCACGGTGGGTTCGCCGTACAGTCCAGTGACCGCCGGAAAGAAGGGCGGTTTAATTCGAGGAAAACCCCGCTTGCCTTCGAGACCCTCGATCAACGCCGTTTCCTCACCGCAGATGTAGGCGCCCGCGCCCGGGTGCACCACTATGTCGAGCGAGAAGTCCGAGCCGAATATTTTTGAACCAAGCGCGCCTTGGGCGTACGCGTCGTTCACTGCCTGTTGCACACGTTCGAGACCGAGGGCGAATTCGCCGCGGATATAGATAAAGGCCTGGCTCACCTGCAAGGAGTACGCGGCGATGATGACACCTTCGACGAGTTGATGCGGATCGCTCTCGACGAGAAAGTGGTCCTTAAACGTCGCGGGCTCCGACTCATCACCGTTGACCACAAGATAGGAAATCGGCGACTTACGTAGCATCGACCATTTTCGCCCCGCGGGGAATCCTGCGCCGCCACGTCCGAGCAGGGACGCCTTATCGACTTCGGCGGCGACTTGCTCAGGAAACATCGTCAGCGCCTTACGCAACGCGACGTAACCGCCCGTCGCTAAGTAACGTGACAGCGTGTAGGAGTCAGCGAACTGCGCCCTGGAGGAGACAATTCGCGGAGCGTCGAGTACGGCCATCACTTCGCCTCTTCGGCGCGCTGGGCGCGCGCGGCTGATGACCGTGCTCGTTGTTCGATTACTTCCTCTCGCGGCGCGCGTAGTCCGACGCTGCGTCGCACGCGGATGAGGTTGCCGTGCACCGGTATGTCGTGGCTTCGCATACCCGCACGAACCTCACCGATCATGGTGTCAAACGCCTCGGGCGTCGTTGTTCGCACGAAACGGTGATTCACCGACACGCACGGTGCGATGTCACAATCTGCCAGGCACTCGGTTTCTTCAAGGGTGAAAAGCCCGTCAGCCGACGTGGTGCCCACCGCACAGCCGAGGGTCTTTGCCGCGTGTTCCAATAGCTCTTCACCACCCGCTAACAGGCACGCCACGTTCGTACACACGCCCACCACGTACGCGCCCACCGGTTCGAGGTGGTACATGTCATAGAAGGCCGCCGTACCGCGTACGTCGGCGGTCGTGGTGCCGGTGAGTAGCGCGACCTCTTCGATGCCCTCTTCGCTGAGGTAGCCGTCTTGTTCTTGAGCGAGGTGCAACAGTGGCAACATGGCCGAGCGCGCTCGCGGATAGAGCGACACGAGTTCCTCGGCGCGTTGACGAATATCCGGCTTGAAGTGACTCATCGATCGACCTCGCCGAGCACCGGATCGATGGTCGAGACGGTCGTGATGGCGTCCGATACCGAGCCGCCCCTCATCAGCAGCGGTATTGCCTGGAGGTTCACGAAACTCGGTCCGCGCACGTGCAGGCGGTACGGCTTGGCCCCACCGTCGGAGACCAAGTAACAACCAATCTCGCCGCGCGGCGACTCGACGGCGGAGTACACCTCTCCGACCGGCACGTGAAAGCCCTCAGTGAAAAGTTTGAAGTGGTGAATCAACGCCTCCATTGACTCGCCAATACGCGCGCGCGGCGGTGGTGTCACTTTGGGGTCCTGACTGCGGTAGTCGCCACTCGGCATCATTTCGACGCACTGGCGCACGATACGAATCGACTCACGGATTTCGTTTAATCGAATCGCGTAACGGTCAAAGTTGTCACCGTAGGTGCCCACGATGACGTCGAACTCGACTTGATCGTACGCAAGGTACGGCATCGTGCGCCGCAGGTCCCACGCGACTCCCGTCGATCGCAAGAGCGGTCCGGTGACAGAGAGCGAGAGCGCTTCTTCGGCGGTGATTGGGGCGACCCCGACCATGCGCTCTCGAAAGATTGGCTGACCCGTGAGCAACTGGTCGTACTCGTACGTCCGCTCGTCGATGGTGTCACAAATGACCGTCACGTCGTCTTTCCAACCGTCAGGCAAGTCCGCGGCGACTCCTCCGGGGCGCACGTAATTGAGGTTCATGCGAAGCCCCGCGGTCTTTTCGAAAAACGCGAGGATCAGTTCGCGTTCGCGAAGTCCATAGATCATCATGGACGTCGAACCGAGGTCCATCCCGTTGGTCGCCATCCACACCAGGTGCGAGGAGATCCGATTGAGTTCGCTCATCATCATTCGGATCCATATGGCGCGATCGGGAATTTCAATCCCGAGCAATTTTTCGACGGCCATCGAGTAGTTGAGTTCATTGATCACCGGCGAGAGGTAATCCATGCGCGTTACGTTCACGGCACCTTGGATGTAGCTGAGTTCTTCCGCCGTCTTTTCCATGCCGGTGTGCAAGTAGCCAATGACCGGCTTGCAACGCAGCACGTACTCGCCGTCGAGTTCGAGCATGAGGCGTAGCACGCCGTGCGTCGACGGGTGCGACGGACCCATGTTTATGATCATGGTCTCGTCGTCTTGGCGATCGAAGTCGATTGACGTGGGATCGATGTGCAGGTCGTTGCTGCGAAGCACCGCTCCTATTTCTCGTCCGAGTTCATTGGCGGCGGTCTTCGCACGGCGTTGGAGTTCCTGCTCGCCCTCGGAGGTTTCGGCAACGAGAAGTTCCTCTCGTTCGATTGAGCGCACGGTTGGATCGCTCACCTCGGCCCCGGCGCTTCTTTGAACTGGACGGGAACGTTCCCCGCGCCGTAGTCCTTGCGAAGGGGATGTCCCTCCCAGTCCTCGGGCATGAGAATTCGCGTGAGATCGGGGTGATTGGTAAAGATGATGCCGAACAGGTCGAACGCCTCGCGCTCCATTGCTTCAACGCCCGAGTACAACGCAAAGAGCGACTCGACTTCAGGTTCGTCGTTTCCCGCCTGCACGCGGATGCGCACGCGCTGACGTTTCGAAAGACTCAGCAGGTTCGTGACCACTTCAAACCGCGTCCCCTCGACACCCTCGGGAAGCGGACGGTCCATGTGGCTGAGATAGTCCACGCCACACACGTCCACGCACATCTCGAACGCGTCGGCCTTGAAGGATTCGACCAATGCGAAGTACTGCGCGCGCGTGGGAAAGCACACGAGGTCTGCGGCCATACCTTCACTGGTACGAACGCCTGGGGGGGCCAAGGGAGAAAGTGAAATCACTTCGGCGTGCCCACCCTTACCGCAACAGGAACCTCTGGAGTCCAGAGGTTCTGCGCATCCTCCACGTGCGTTGGGCGCCCTTCACTTCGACGCCGCAAGATTTCACCGGTGCGAATCTGTTCGTGCAGCGTCAAGATCGCGTGCATCAACGTCTCGGGGCTCGGCGGGCATCCCGGCGCGTAGACGTCCACCGGCACGATTTGATCAACGCCCTGCACAATCGCGTAGTTATTGAACAAACCTCCCGTCGACGCACAGACGCCCATTGATATAACCCACTTGGGTTCCATCATTTGGTCGTACACCTGACGTAGCACTGGCCCCATTTTCTGCGAGACCCGCCCCGCCACGATCATGAGATCAGCTTGGCGCGGCGAATTGCGAAATACTTCCATGCCGTATCGCGCGAGGTCGAAGTCCGCGGCGCCTGCGGCCATCATCTCAATCGCGCAGCACGCCAGTCCGAACGACGCCGGCCATACCGAGGCGCGTCGAGCCCAACGCACGAGATCCTCAATCTGACCGGTCAGAAAGTTATGTTGGAGATCTTCGAGCCCCACCGATCACGCCGCCTGTTCAGGATCTTGACCAATGCGTACGATGGTCGATGAACTCGTGCGTGCGGGCATGCCCGGCGTCAGATGCTTAACGGGACCCCATTGCAACGCCCCCTCGCTCACGAGGAACACCAACGCCGCGAACACGGTCACCGAGAATGTGAGGACTTCGATGAGTCCGAAGACGTGCAGCTGACGAAAGACGACCGCAAAGGGATACATGAAGACGACTTCAATGTCAAAGATGACGAAAATCATGGCGACCAAATAGAAACGGACGGGGAAACGTGCCGGCGGCTCGTTCTCGGGGACAATCCCGCATTCATAGGGGGCAAGTTTGGCGTCGGTAGGCCGCTTGTGCGGCGCCAACCAAGCGGACGCCACGAGCGAACCCGACGCAAATAACACCCCCAGAACGAGGAGTCCCAGCAATGGTAAGTACTGGTCCACCCGAACTTCTTATCAGACTTGGACTCGCCCAGCGATGTCGTACGGCTGAGGTAACGGCCTAGGCTCGTCGCGTGACAGACGACCACGACATCACCGCAGCGTTCCCTATCTACGACGTCGTCATCATTGGTGGCGGTCCGAGCGGTTCGGCGTGTGCGTACTGGCTGGCTCGCGCCGGCTGGTCGGTGTGTCTGATCGAGAAAAAGACGTTTCCTCGTGAGAAAACCTGTGGCGATGGGCTGACGCCGCGCTCCGTGTACCAACTACAAGAAATGGGTCTCGAAGGACCGGTCGCCCAACACGGTCACCGCTATAACGGCCTGCGCGCCTTCGGCTTTGGCGCAACGCTCGCGATGAACTGGCCGGAGCATCCGAAATTCCCCAATTACGGCTACACCATCACGCGCTTCAATCTCGATGGATTGGTGGCCGAGCACGCTCGCGCGCACGGTGCGACGCTGCTGAACGGCGTCGAAGTGGTCGACCTCCTCGAACCCACCACGGCAATTTTCGGTGGTCTAAAGGGTGCGAGCGGCGTGATTATCAAGCAGAAGGACTCGGGAACGACGAGTGAGATTCGCGCTCGCTACGTGGTCGCCGCCGACGGACAAAATTCGCGGATTGGACGCGAACTCGGCGTTGCGCGCAACAAGTCCTGGCCCATGGGCATGGCTCTACGCGGCTACTACACCAGTGAACGACACGACGAACCGTGGATTGATTCGCACCTGGACATCCGCGACCCCGAGGGAAAGGTCGTCCCGGGTTACGGATGGATCTTTCCACTCGGCGACGGGAGAGTCAACGTTGGCGTCGGGCTGCTTTCGACCGGCGGTGCGTGGAAGGGCGTGAACACCACTCGTCTCCAGGATTACTTCGTCGCCCAATGCGCGGACGCCTGGGGGCTCAACGCCGAGACGCAATGCGGCGCACCGACGGGCGGGCGACTTCCAATGGGACTCGCCCTGGGTCCTCACGTGGGAGCCAATACGGTTACGATCGGCGACGCGGCAGGGGCAATAAATCCCTTTAATGGTGAGGGTATTGCGTACGGCTACGAGACGGGTCGGCTCGCGGCGAGCGTGCTCGGCGAAGCCCTCGTCGCGAACGACGACAGTTATCTCGCGCACTACGACGAATTACTCGATGAGGCATACGGCGACTACTACAAAGTGGCGCGTGCTTTCGTGCGACTCATCTCAGAACCGCGCATCCTCTCGGCGGCCGTGGGCGCCGGGCTTCGCGTGGAGCCGGTGATGCGCGCGCTGCTTTCGATCATGGCCAATTTGATGGACAACGACCGTCGCGGACCGAGCGAGGTGACCTACCGAGGTCTCCTCGCGCTCGCGGACGTCGTGCCCGAACGTGCGTACGACCTCTTGCTCGGCAACGAGCGCGCGGCACTCTAACGACAAGCCCACAGAGACGAAAGACCAAGATTATCCGGGTCATTCCACCACCTGCGGTGCGTGGACCCACGTGGCCCAGTCATTGCACGTACCAGTAGCCTTAGAGGAACCGAAAAACTGTTTATCTAGAAAGCGACGCCGTGATACCCACCTTTGTGATCTTCTTGCGTGAAGGAATCGAAGCGTCGATGATCGTGGCCATCCTCTTGTCGTACTTGGCACGAATTGAACAGCGGAAGCACTTTCGCGACGTGTGGCTTGGGGTCGCTGCGGCGATGGTGCTCGTGCTCGGCGGTGGTTTCGGGGCCTATTTCTTCATTCGTCAATACGAGGGGTCGAACGTCCAGACCTACTTCGAGACCGCGACCTACGTGCTCGCCGCGACCGTTCTTACCGGCATGACGTACTGGATGCACAAGCACGCGCGCCACATGGCGAAGGAACTCCAGGCGCGCAGTGACGTCGCTCTGTCCAAAGGGAGCCGGTGGGGGCTCGGCGTTCTCTCGTTCCAGGCCGTGGGTCGCGAGGGCCTTGAAACCATGGTCTTTACTCTCGCCATCGTCTTTGCGAGTTCGCGCCAGGCCGCGACCCCCGTGCACGGCGACCTCCTGCTCGTGGGCGCGGTGCTGGGCCTTGCCACGGCCTTGGCGCTCGCCTACGCGATGTACAAGATGGGCACGAAACTCAACCTCGGTCGCTTCTTTCGCATCCTCGGTTTGATCCTCATGTTCTTTGCCGCGGGTCTGCTCGCGGACGCCGTGGAGAACCTTCAACAGCTCGGGTGGATCACGGTTGGCTCTCACGTGATGTGGAATTCGAGCGGCTTCATCGCCGAGTCCTCGAGCCTCGGCGACATCCTGCATTCACTGCTTGGCTACGCGGACCACCCCACAGTTGCCCAAGCAGTCGTGTGGATTGGTTACATCGCGCTCAGCAGTCTGATGTTCGTGCTCCTGAGCAAGTCGTTCGCGTCGCGCCATCAGCGACGCGAGGTCACGTCACCCGTCTTAAGCGGCGGTCGCAGTGCTCGAGGTCATGCGCGCCAATAGCGTGCTGACCAACGTCGCCATAAAAGGTTTGTCCTTCGGCCACTGGGACAAGAGTGCACCGAGCGTTACTTCGTAGTGCCCACCCGTGATTTGCACGAACACGAGATAGAGCGAACCAGTGACGCCCGGCACGTTCAACTTCTCCACACCACCACGAGAAAATCCCGGCTCGAAGGTGACGGGCCGCCAATTAGAACCGACCGGAACGTGCGTGAAGTTCTTCGAGTAGACCGATTCGAGCAACGCCGCGTTCGTCTGGGCAAAGCACGCACCGAATTTGGCCTTGGTCATTTCGGCGGTGTCCTTCCTTACCATCGTCGTCGTGCGGTAGTACTGCGCGGCCGAGGCGACCTCCTCGCCGCCGTTCGTACTCGCACTAAAAACGGGTGACGAGACCTGATAGTCGGGCTGTTGTCCCGCGGCTCCGTACATTCGGTCCTTTGCGGCTGACACACCAATACAACTCTGAAAGAGGGCGGAGATCCGCGACCACGTCGACGTCGTGGCGGGAGGCGTCGTGGTGACCGTGGTCGACGTAATCACCTTGTTCGGGGTCGAAAAGAGATTGCTCAACAGCGACTCAGACGATGGCCCCCACCCGCTGGGCAGGTCGCGCACACTGAGGTTGACCGCCTTGGTCTCGTTGATGATGTTCGTGCTGGTCGAACCCTTGGAGAAGTAGGCGCCAATCCCTCCGGCGACCGAGGCCAACAAGACCACGAGGACCGCCGCGTAGATGCCCGCGCGCCGACGCCGACGAACGACCCTCGCCCCGTGTTGGGCGAGGACGTCCGCGATCACGTCAAAGTCCGCCCGGTTCGTCGTACGCCAGCTGTATCGCACGCCATCGGCGGTCGCGAACAGCGCCATTGCGCGAGCGAACCGTACCAAGTGGACGTTGGAAAGTTCGCTCCACGGCGTCTGCCACGCGACGGGTGGTTCTCCCACCAACTGGGTGAGACCGTGCTCGTCACCGAGCAGGGTCACTGGTGCGCTGGGACCGTTGGGGACGAAGCTCGGTCGCACGATCCAACCTTGGGAGCGAAAGGTCGTGCTCATAAGTCCGCCAACACCAGGGCCGCTTCCCCGGCGCACTCAATGGTTCGTCCCAGGTCCTCCTCGCTGTGGGCGAGCGAGGTGAAGAGAATCTCGTAGGCGCCCGGCGCGAAGGCCACGCCCTGGCGCAACATCTCGTGAAAGAACGGTCCGTAAAGTCCGTTGCCGCAGAGTTCCTTTGATTCGGCGAAGTTCAAGGGCGCCGGCGTCTCTTCGCGCGCGAGGTAGAGGCCAACCAAGGGTCCCGCGGTCGGAGTCAGCGCGTAGATGCCCGCGGAGCGAATCGCGTCACGAAGTCCGAGCGCGAAACGCTCGACGCGATCGGCCAGATCAGTGAGGTCCTCGCCGCTTACGAGATCGAGCACCGCGGCGCCCGCCGCAGTCGCTAAGGGATTGCCCGACAACGTTCCCGCTTGATAGACGGGACCTTCGGGCGCGAGCGAGGACAACAGACCTCGACTGGCGCCAAAGGCTCCCACCGGCAGTCCGCCGCCAATGACCTTTCCGAAACACCAGATGTCGGGCGTCACCCCGAAGTACTCCTCCGCGCCGCCGAGGCTCAGACGAAACCCGGTAATGACCTCGTCGAAGATCAAGAGTGCACCGACGCGATCGCACTCCGCGCGCAGCGCCGCGAGGTACCCGCTCGCGGGGGCAACCAAGTTCATGTTCGCCGCGACCGGTTCGACCAGCACCGCGGCGACACGGTCATCGAGCGTCGGTACTTCGTTGTAGGGGGCGACGATCGTGTCAGCTACCGCGCCCGCGGTCACGCCCGCGGAATCCGGGAGACCTAATTGCGCCACGCCGCTGCCGCCCGCGACGAGCAACGCGTCAGAGTGCCCGTGGTAGCAGCCGTCGAACTTCACGATCTTGTCGCGCGCAGTGAATCCTCGCGCCAAGCGAACCGCACTCATGACCGCCTCGGTACCCGAACTGACGAGTCGTACCTGTTCGAGTCCGTTCACCCGCGACGTCATTGCTTCAGCGAGCAATACCTCACCGGGCGTCGGTGCGCCGAACGTCGTGCCGAGTGCGACCGCTTCGCGCAAGGTCTCGACCACGGCGGGATGCGCGTGACCGAGCAGCGACGCGCCGTAGGACTGGACGAAGTCAAGATACGCGTTGCCCTCCACGTCAGTGACGTAGGCGCCCTTGCCACTTCGCACGGTGTACGGGGTGCCGCCAACGGACCTGAACGAGCGCACCGGCGAGTCAACGCCCCCGGGGATGACCTGCTTCGCTCGTTCGAACCACGAACTGTTCGTTTCGTTCAACGGCCGAGCTCCTCAGCGACCTCTCGTGCGAAATACGTGAGAACGAAGTCCGCGCCCGCGCGACGCACCGCCGTCAATTGTTCGAGTGCGACCGCGCTCGCGTCGATCCATCCGTTCTGGCCAGCGGCTTTGATCATGGCGTACTCGCCGCTCACGTGATACGCGCACAGTGGGACGTCTATCTCTCGCGCGAGATCTGACACGATGTCGAGGTAGGTCATGGCAGGTTTGACCATGACGATGTCCGCTCCTTGTTCCACGTCGGCGCGCGCCTCGCGTAGGGCCTCGCGACGGTTGGCGTAGTCCTGTTGGTAACTTCGACGGTCGCCACCACCTTGGATCTGCACGCCGACCGCTTCGCGAAAGGGACCGTAGAGCCCACTCGCGTACTTCGCGGCGTACGCCATGATGACCGTGTCCAGATGTCCGCTTTCGTCCAGCGCCTCTCGTATGGCACCCACCTGACCGTCCATCATCCCGCTCGGTGCCACCACCGCCGCACCGGCGTCGACTTGGGCGAGCGCGGTCGCGGCATAGAGCTCGAGCGTGGCGTCGTTGTCCACCGTACCGTCGTCACGCAAGACGCCACAGTGTCCGTGACTGGTGTACTCGTCCAAACAGAGGTCGGCCATAATCACCATCTCGTCACCGAAGGTGTCACGCAGGGCGCGGAGTGCCACTTGGGCGATACCGTTGGGATCCCAGGCGCCCGAACCTCGATCGTCCTTCGTCTCGGGGACCCCAAAGAGGATGACTGCATTCACTCCCGCCTGCTGGAGCGCCTTTACCTCATCGACGAGCGAGCCCACCGTGTGCTGAAAGTGACCCGGCAGTGAGAGGATCGGCGTCGGCTCGCTGCGTCCCTCGGCGACGAAGAGGGGCGCCACGAGATCACTTGCACTGAGCGTGGTCTCGGCGACGAGTCGCCGCAGTGCGGGCGTACGCCGTAATCGCCGTGGTCGTTCGGTAGGAAACACGACCCCAGCCTATTGTGCGGCCTCGAAGGTCTCTTCGCCGACGCTAGAGGTCCAGCGATTGCAAGACGTCCACGAGCGCTGGTTCCCAGCCCTCGATGACCCGGTCGTGCGTTTGACGAACCACGTTCCCGGTCGTCGGACCTGGCACCACGACCCACGCGTCGCGAGCGACGAAACTTTGCGCGACGCCCCACGTCGAAGGGGCGCCAATGAAGACCACATCAGCACTCGCGAGCAATTCTTGTTGCGCGTTCGCGAGGTCCGCGGGGACAGTCTCGTAGCACGCCACGCGCACCACGATGACGCCTCGCTCTTCGAGAGCACGGGGAAGTTCGTCGCGCATTGCGCGAGCACCTAACTGCAACACGGGACCACGGCGGATGAGCGCGGCCAGTTCGCCAGCTGTTGTCTCGGCTTCGCCCGCGACGGCGATGTCGTGACTCGCGATCGCGCGCGTTGTGGCACGCCCCACGCTAAACACCGACACGTCGCGCTGACACGCGTGAATCGCCGTCTCGAGATAGTCCGCGCTGCGCGGACTCGTGACGACGAGTGACCAGAAGGACTGATAGTGGCCCGAGTCTTCGAGGTCTTGCTGTACTTGGGTTCGCGCTCGGTACAGTGTCTTCGTCAGTGGTACCTCGTGCACAATGGCCGACGGCGGCGTGAATGGTCGAAGACTTCCGTTGAATCCTCTTTCGCGCGTCAGCACAATGTTCACGACACGTTGTCCCAGCCGGGTAACGCTGCCCCACCCATCTCGTCGCGCAACAAGATTGCGAGTTGCGTGCCGAGCATCTGAGTGTTTGGTCCCTCGATCGAGGCGCGCACACTCTTGGTGCCGTCGACGCCAATCATGACGCCACTCAAGCAATAGGCGCCGTCGCCGAGCGTCGCGTGCGCACCCGCGGGAATCGAACATCCAACGCCGAGCTCGCGCAAAAATGCACGTTCAGCATCCACGCAGGCGAACGCGACCTCATCGTTGATTCCATCGAGCATGAGCAGGGTGTCGAGATCATCCATTCGCGCCTCGAGCGCAATGGCGCCTTGGCCGACCTGGGGGACGAACCACGTGGTGTCTAGTCGCTCGGCCACGCGATCACTCTCGCCGAGACGTACGAGCGCAGCGGCAGCCGCAACGACGGCGTCGACGCCATTGGCTCCGGCACTCGAAAGCCGTGCCGCCATGTTTCCGCGCAGTTCAACGACACGCAGGTCGGGTCGGCGCTCGAGTAACAAGGCGCGCCGCCGAGGCGAACCCGTCGCCACCGTCGCGCCCGGACCTAGACCCGCGAGCGAGCGACCCACGAGCACGTCGCTCGGATCAAGCCGCTGAGGCACGCACGTGAGCATCAGGCCGTCGGGTGAGGTGCTGGGCAGGTCTTTCGCGCTATGCACCGCCACGTCGGCGTCGCCGCGTTGCACCGCGCGCTGGATCTCGACGGCGAAGACGCCTTGGCCGCCCAACGCGGAGAGGGGGACGTCGAGTCGAGTGTCACCACTCGTCGTAATGGGCACCAGTTCGCTCGTGATCCCTGTGACGGCGAGTGCGGTCTGTACGAAGGTGGCTTGGAGTAGTGCGAGTGGCGAACGTCTGGTTGCGAGACGCAACACACTCATAAATCAAAAAGTGCGCGCGTCGCTTCGTTTAATCGAATTCCTTGATCGGTCCCCGCCGCTTCTTTCAACAGGACCGTGGGACGATGGGCGATCTTTGCGACCACCGATCGCACGAGTGAGCGGATCCTCTCTCGCTGTTCTTCACTGAGTTCACCCAGTTCGTTTTCGCGCCGAGCGAGTTCGGTTGCCACGATCTCATCAAAATATTCTCGTAACTCGCTCACGATGGCGGCCGCTCCTCGCGCTCGCTGGTCGTCGAGGTATTTCTCGACGTCGGCGACGACAATTTCGATTGCGGCGTCCGCGGCCTCATGTCGCTCGTCGAGGACCCTCTCGATACGCTCACGAAGATCGCTGATATCAACGCGACGCACACCAGTGAGTGCGTCGACGTCGCTCGCGATTGCCCGAGGAACACCGAGGTCGACAATCAAGAGCGGTGCCGTCGACCGGTCAAGGTCGACGAGCGAAAGCAGCGGAGAAGGAGTCTCGACCGCGACGATCGCGAGCCGGGCGCCCCGGACCTGGGAGTGCAGGGTCGAAAAATCGGCGACATCGACGCGTGCGTCATTGGCATCATTCGCCAGCGCGATGGCGCGCTCGTGGGTGCGGTTGACGATGGTCAAGTTCACTATGGGAGCGGACGTGCTCAACAGGCTCTTGACCACGCCGGTCGCGAGTTGTCCCGCGCCGACAACGACGACTCGAGCATCGCCTGCCTCATCACCTAATTCTTCGAGTGCCATGGCGACCGCCGCTTGGGCGAAGCTGGTCGTACCCCTCGCGATCGAGGTTTCGGCACGCACACGACGTCCAGTTGCGAGGGCTCGGTGAAAGATCTCGGTCAATTCAGGGCCCGCGGTGTGTTCTTCCTGCGCGAGTTCGAGGGCGCGGCGAAGTTGACCGAGAATTTCGAACTCCCCTGGGACGACGGACTTTAAGCCCGAGGCCACGCTGAAGAGGTGTGTGGCGACGCCGCGATCGAAGTGGACCGTTAACTTGTCCTTGAATTCGTCCGCCCCAAGATTGGTGGCGTCAGCGAGCGTCTCGGTAATCTCGTCGATGGCGCCGTGGAAGCGATCGATCACCGCCACGACCTCGGTGCGCAGGCAGGTGGACACGAAGACCGCTTCGTGGACATTTCGCTGGCTCATGAGTGTCCGGAGAATCTTGCTCCACTCGTGCTCGGGCACCGTCACACGCTCGAGCAAATCAAGTGACGCGTTCTGGTGATCAATGCCCAGCGATATCAGTGCCACAAGTTCTCCACGGTGATAATGATGTTAAACGTCAGGTTACGAGCCGCGAAGCGGATTGGCGAGACCAAGTGAGTGCAAAAGTCCCCCGCCGAGTGGACCAGTCCCATTATTGAGGTGATACATGAGGATTTGCAGCTCAATGGAGAAATCAACGTAGTGCACCGCGGTACCGAGCGGGGTCGTGATCACCTGGGGCGCAAAATTGAGCAGCCCATGGATATTGGCCTTTACCAACAAATCAGCCACTTCTTGGGCCGCTGCGGGGGGTACGCAAATCACCCCCACCGTCGCAGGGACGATTGGCTCAGTGAGCGAGCGCACCACGTGTCCGGCGACTTCGGTACCGATGATCTCGGGGTCGACGTCGTAGAGCGCGGCTAACTGCGCGCCACGAATGAGAAAATTGCTCGAGTTAACGAGCGCGCGTCCCAAGTTGCCGATTCCCACGACGACCACGTCATATTTGCGATCATGGCCCAGCGCCTCGCCGATCCGGTCGTTGAGCACGCTTACTTCGTAGCCCGCGCCGCGCGTGCCGAGTGTGCCCAAACCCGCGAGGTCGCGACGCACGGTCGTAGCGGTGACACCGGCGAGTTCGGCGATTTGGCGCGAGTCGATTCGATTTTGGCCACGCTGCATCCAGCTCTCAGCGATTCGTTGGTAGACGGGTAGGCGAGCGATCGTCGGCTCAGAAAGTTTTCGCGGGCGTAGACGGGGGGTCGCCATGATCTAACGCTACTCAATCGGCTCAGCGGCCCAATTGCCGACTTCGTTCCGCCGCGGCTGAGACGGCTTCGAGGAACGCGGCGCGCACGGCCCGACCTTCAAGCATGCGCAGTCCCGCGGCGGTCGTGCCACCGGGCGACGTCACCTGGGCGCGCAATTCCTCGGGTGACTCACCCGACGCTGCGAGCAGCGCCGCCGAGCCTTCGAACGTGCCCTGTACCAATATACGCGACACGTCACGCGAGAGACCTTGATGCACGCCGGCCTCGATCAACGCTTCGACGACAAGATAGAAGTACGCCGGTCCGGATCCCGACAACCCCGTGACGGCATCAATGTTGCGTTCAGTCACCCGTACCACGGTTCCAACCGCGCCAAGAATGGACTCGGCCCACTCGAGATCGTCCTTGGTCACCTGTGATCCGCCCGCGATGGCGCTCACGCCCTTGCCCACGAGCACCGGCGTATTGGGCATGGCCCGAATCACCGCAACGGGTTGGTGAAAATGAGTCTCGATTCGCTGAGTGGACAGTCCGGCCACGACCGAAAGCACCCTTGACGCTCCCGCGACCGCAATCGAGCGAAGTGCGCCTTCGGCCTGATCCGGTTTCACGCTGAGCACGATGCCCGACTCGGATCCGACGTGTTCGAGTTCGAGTGCCGCCAGAACAGTGACGTCCGCGAATTGCGCTCCTAGTGCGTCACGCTGTTCGGTTGCGGCTTCGACGATTGCGATGTCGGCGGGCGCGCACCATTTCGCCGCAAGAAGTCCTTTGACGAGCGCGGAACCCATCCGTCCACCGCCGACGACGACGAGTTCAAAAGCCATGTCACAAGGCTACTGGGTCGGATTTCGACGTCGCCGTCGATACAGCGCGCCTAGACCCATAGACATGGCGGTGGGGAAAATCTCGTCAACGTAGTGCACCGTGGCGCCCACAATCTCGTCCAGTCGCTCGAGGGTCACGTCACCCACCGGGATTTGCGCGACGAGGTAAATACCGCTTTCAGGACCGATCGCGACGTGCAAATCGCGCAAGTCGGCATTCTTTACCAGAAGATAGCGATAAAGCGTTTCAAAATTTTCTTCGGGCGCGGGCATGATCTGGACTTCGAAGTGCACCGTTCGTTGGCGAAGCGTGAGCCAGAGCGCGATCACGTCCTTCTCTTCGCCTCGCAAGCGAATCATCCAGTGATAGTGACCCTTGCTATCGGCATGTTGCGCGTGTTCGACGTCACCGACAAGGCCGTTCTCACGCCAAAGTCGCTGCCAATCAGCAACCACTACGTCGAGCTCGAGTGACGCTCCATCGTTCGAGAGTGGTGCTGGCACCACTAGCAGGAAACAAGACCCAGGGCCGCGCGCTGTTCGACCAATTGGGCGAGGGATTGCGCGGCGGCACGCCAGGTGTAACGACGCGCCATGAGTACTGAGTTGTTCGACAATGTTGTCGTCGTTTCGGGATCGAGCACGAACCCTACGGCGTCGGCCCATGCCGCGGGGCTGCGCGAAGACAAGAGCACGCCGTTCACGCCCGGCTCAATGAGCGTGATCAGTCCTCCCACCTCACTCGCGACGACGGGTGTACCACAGGCCGAGGATTCAAGGGCGACGAGACCAAAACTTTCCGAGCGACTCGGGACCAAAGTGACGTCAGCGGCGCGCATCCACGTCGACAGCAACTGGTGCGCCTGCGGTGCCACGAACTTGACGTGATCGATCACGCCCGCTTCGCTTACGCGCCGATGAAGCTGGGCGAGCGTATCGCGTCCGCGAATTCCCGATGGACCACCAATGATGGCAAGCATTGCGTCGTTCCCGCGAAGGCGCAACTCGATCAACGTCTCGAGGGCGAGATCCACACCTTTTAAGGTCTGGAGTCGTCCGACGAAGAGCAGCATCGTCTCGACAGTGTCGAGACCGAGCGCGCGTCGCGCCTGAGGACGATAGCCCGGGGCGAAGAACGCGTGCTCGACCCCAAGTGGCACCACGTAGACGCGATCTCGCTGAGCGTTGTAGAACTTGACGAACTGATCCGCCTCCACGTCGCAACTAGCGAGGACCGCGTCAGCACACGCGAAGATCGCGGCCTCTTGGAATGCGCGATCCTCTGACTCGCCTTCGAAGGTGTCGGCCTTCACGCGCTCGAGCGTGTGAAACGTCATGATGAGAGGAATATTCAGTTCGTGCTTCAGTCGGTGGCCCGCGAGACCGCTCAGCCAGTAGTTGGCGTGAATCGCGTCGGGTAACCCGGTGCGACGAAACGACGTCGCAACCGCATCGGTGAAGGTGGCGACGTGATCGGCAAGTTCGCCGCGCTCGAGGGGCGCGGCGGGCCCGGCGGTTACGTGATGGACGCGAAAGCCCGGCTCGACAATCACCACGTCGCGCTTCGCCGGGTCGTCACGACGGGTATAGACGTCGACTTCGTGGCCGAGTCGAGCAAGTGCGCTCGAGAGTTCTCGCACGTAGACGTTCATTCCCCCGCCGTCGCCCGTGCCCGGTTGGGCGAGGGGCGAGGTGTGATACGAGAGAACACAGAGACGAGCCATGACGAAAGCCTAACGGTCCAAAGGCGCCAATATATATGGCTCACTTGCCGCAACGAAGGCGAAAAATCCCGCTTTACCGGGAACGATGTCCAAGAACAATCCATCTCACTTCGCGCGCTTTCACTGGGCCGAAATCGCGCGAATCGGTCGACGCTGCGCCATTGTCACCTCGCACGTCGAGGTGACCTTTGGACTTCGCCACACAACGTTTCACAAGCCACCGTTGCGGCTCGCTGGGATCACGAAGCACGACCACGTCACCCACCCGAACGGGTCGCCAGCGACGCACGGCGGTCACGATCTCGCCGGGCACGAATGTGGGCAACATCGAGGGTCCTTCCACTTCTAATCGGCGAAACAAGAGAGCGAGCAGAAGAAGCACAAAAGTGAACGCTACCGGA
>Ga0302320_10011977_pt1 | contig 18274 bp, 16 predicted proteins | sample Bog_T0_3_FD_202130 | JGI IMG/M metagenome (GOLD analysis project Ga0302320, IMG submission 202130) | Peat permafrost microbial communities from Stordalen Mire near Abisko, Sweden - Bog_T0_3 | ecosystem: Environmental > Terrestrial > Soil > Wetlands > Peat | place: Sweden: Abisko, Stordalen Mire...
CATGGTTCGGTTACGCCCGCCTGATTTTCGAGAGGGCCGGCATAGAAGCCGATCTTCAGCCGACAAATGAGCGGGAGTACCGTACCGCTGCGCGCAGGCCGAAGTTTTCCGCGCTCGACAACGCACGCATGCGGGAATGCGGCGTAGCGCCCATGCCGCCGCTCGGCGATGCGGTAGCCAGCTATTTGACGGCGCGACAGGGCTGATTCAGACCAGGTTTCTGAGGATGAACAAGAGGTTCGCGGGCCGCTCCGCCAACCGGCGCATAAAGTAGGGGAACCAGGCTTCGCCAAACGGCACGTAGAGACGGAGGCGATATCCGTCTTCCACAAGCCGTTGCTGAAGGTCCCGGCGAATTCCGTACAGCATCTGGAACTCAAAGGCGTCGCGTGGGATCTTGTTATTCAGGGCGAAGCGCTCAATGCGATCGATGGCCCTTTCGTCATGCGTGGCAATGGCGGGGTAGTAGCCGGGATGGGCCTGCGTCGCGCCTAAGAGGTGATGGGCAAGACCGATATAGTGGCGATCCACGTCGGTTTTTTCCGGGAACGCCAGTTCGGGCGGCTCCAGATAGGCGCCTTTGCATAGACGGATGCGAATGCCTTCCTGAATCAGGCTGGCCAGGTCGTGCGGGCTGCGGTAAAGATAAGCCTGAATTACGACGCCACAGGCGCCATAACGGGCATGGATGCGGCGCGCCAGCGCCAGAGTGCGTTCCGTGTAGGCGCTGCCCTCCATATCGATGCGAACGAATCCCCCGATCCCGGCCGCGGTCTCGACAAGCGTGGCAACATTACTCTCACAGGCGACTGCGTCCAGATCGATTCCGAACTGCGTCAGCTTCAGCGATACGTTTGGCTCAATTCCGGCTGCATGCATGGCCTTCAGTCCCGCGATACAAGTGTCACGGCAGGCTGCCGCCTCGTCGAGAGTGGTGATGTTCTCGCCCAGATTGTCGAGCGTCGCTGTGATGCCCTGCGCATGAATGCGGCGGCACACCCCCAGAGCTTCGTCCAGGGTCTTGCCGGCGATGAAACGGGAAGACAGTTGGCGCGCGATGCCCGAATGCTCCGCCCAGCTGCGCAGTCCGGGATGGCGGGAGAGATACAGCAGTGTGGCGCGCAGGAGCACTGCTTCAATGGTACGCCGGAATGGGAGCGTGTAGTGTGTCGGCGATGCTTAGTAGATTCGAGTGGCCGAGTTGAACACTACCAGCCGCGACACTTCGCGAAAACCCAGCCGCTTATAAAGCCGTTCGCCCAGAGCGGTGGACTGCAGAATCACGCGCTGCAGGCCGGACTGGCGTGATGCCATCCCGATCGCATGCCGCGTGATCGCCTCGGCATAGCCCTTGCCGCGCTCATCCGGCATCGTCGCCACGTTGTAGAGTCCGATGACGCCATGAGAAACCACCGTCGCCGCGGTCGCAACCGGCCGTGAGTCCACGTAGCCGACCCAGCAGATGAAAGGGCGCGAGGGCATCGCGTCGTCAAAGACCTCGGCAAACCAGACCGGCGGCACATGGAAGCAAACGGAACCAATCGCACGAAAATCGGCCATAGTTGCAGGTGTGTTCGCCAGACGCACATCTGAGAGGGGCAATGTGGCTCGCGGACGGACAAGACTGCGGGTACGCGCGGCCACGGGTTCGCGGATGGATTCGGCTGCCATGCCGGGCATCTCGGCTACCGCGCGTAATCCGAATTGTTCGCAGGAGCGCAGCAGCACCCGCCGCGCCGGTCGCGAGAGCCAGTCTTCGCAAATCCAGAAGGACCATGCCATACGGCGGGCCGTGAAAAGGCCCTGGGCGGTGGCAATACGGGCTTCGAGCGCCTCGCGGGTTTCGACACGTTCATTAAGAAAGGCCGCGTTGAACATCTGGAAGGCGGCGCCGAGCGAAGCGATGCTGACTCCCTCGAGTTCGGCCACATCCGCACGGGGACGCCCCTGCGCCAGCACCCGGAACGACTGCCGCAGATTCGCCTCTAAAGACTGAAACTCCGCTGCCACTTGCGCCAGTATATGATGCAAGACTATGGCATCCGTTTCACCCAAGTCAGCATCCCCGGGCGACCGTCCGCGTGTCGAGGGGCAGAAGCCCACCAGTGTCCGTCACGGCGTGATCGGCTTCGCGCTGGCGCTGTCGATGATCACGTACGTCGACCGCGTGGCGCTATCGAATTCCAGTAAGCAGGTGGCGGCAGATCTGCATCTGAACGATCTCCAGATGGGCGCGGCATTCAGTGCCTTCGCGCTGGCCTACGCGCTCTTCGAAATACCGAGCGGTTTCATGGGCGACCGTTGGGGGCCCCGAAATGTGCTGATCCGAATTGTGATCTGGTGGTCGGTTTTTACGGCCCTGACCGGCCAGGCGTGGAGCTTCGCGTCGCTTCGCATCACGCAGTTCCTGTTCGGCGCGGGCGAGGCCGGGTGCTATCCGAATATCGCGCGCGCGTTCGCCATCTGGTTGCCGCAGCACGAGCGTGTGCGGGCGCAGGGCGTGATCTGGATGTTTTCGCGCTGGGGAGGCGCATTTACGCCGCTGCTGATCGCGATTCTGTTTCGCTACATGAACTGGCGGCTTGCATTCCTGGCGTTCGGATCTCTGGGCGTGTTCTGGACTGTCGCGTTTGCGTTATGGTTTCGCGACAATCCACGCGATAACCCGAAGGTCAATCAGGCTGAGCTCGATCTGCTGAAGAATAACGCGCCGCCCGCTCCGCATGGATTCCCGTGGCGCGATCTGCTGGCCTCGAAGACGGTGCTTCTGCTTTGCGGCCAGTATTTCGCGATCAGTTTCACCTGGTATTTTCTGATCACGTGGGCGCCAACGTTTATCGACGACCGGTTTCATCTGGATGTGAAAGGCAGCATATTCCTGAAGACGCTGCCGTTGCTGCTGGGCGGGATCGGATCGATGACGTCCGGGTTGATGTCGAAGCCGATGGCGCGATGGACCGGGAGCGTGCGGATGGCGCGCAAGGTTTCGGCGTGCGTGGGATTTGCGGGCGCGTCGGCGTTCCTGGTTCTGGCAACGCAACTGCACAATCCTTATCTGGTGGTGCCGGCGATCGCGATGTCGAGTTTCTGCAACGACCTGGTGATGCCGGCGGCGTGGGGAGCGGTGATGGATATTGCGGGAAGCTACTCCGGGACTGTGGCGGGGTCGATGAACATGATCGGGAACCTCGGCGGCGCACTTTATGGGACGGCGGCGGGGTGGGTGCTGCACGTCTCGAACCGCAACTGGGATTACGTGCTGTTCATGGGGGCCGCGGTTTACCTGGTGGGCTTCGCGATCTGGACGCAGATCGATCCGGTGACGCCGATTGTCTGGCGGACGAAACCGGCTCATCCGGAGGCGAAGCCGCAGCGGATTGAAGAATTGTAAAAAAGCGCCTCACCGAAAGGCGATATGCAGTTTCCCGTCCGGTGTCGTGTAGACCAGATCCAGATCCTTCGGCTTCTTCTTCGCGATGGGAAAGAACAGCAGCCCTGAAACCGGCTCGGGGGTCGTCTTTGCGGGCAGCATCTTGCTTTGGAGAGCAGTGATCGCATCGGCCGGGACCGTTGCGCGCCCGGTTGCGGCGGTCACGCCGCTAACTCCCGAATTGGCGCGATTGATTCCGATGGAGAGGGGCTGGTCCCGGTGCACTACGAGGCCACTGCCCGCCCCAAGCACCTGAGATGCGGCCAAGGGACCGCTGCTGTCGGTATCGGAACTCACTCGAAGCAGGAAGTCATCAGGCTGGACGTCGTATGCCTTGCCACCCTTCGGAGTAACAGTCACCTCCAGGACGGTGTAGTTCTTGGCGTAATCCGCCCCCGTGGCCTGCACTACGGCCGCCGCGTCCAGAAACACGGCGGAGATTGCCACGTCGGCATTCCCTGCCTGACCTGCGGGCGGGTTGGCTGCCGTCGCGGCGAGTGCGACAACCATGAGAGTGGCGAGGGCGATCAATCGCGGCATATTTCCGGGTAGTTCCTATTGTCCTTCAGTCGCGCAGCCCGTTCAACACCCTGAGTTGCCGCGCATTGACGGTAACGGCTCGGCAAATCCCTGTTCTTACTGAGCCGCGCGCGTCAGCGAGCGGTACGGAACAGCCCGGAATCGCCTCACACGCTGCGCCTTATTGACGTTTTCACATTCAACGGCTGGCGGGAAATCGCTCGCTGTGGATAATGCCTTCGCCTTCGCGGATCACGATCAGCCTGTCCGGTTCCACTTTGAGAAACTCTTCGGAATGGCCGCTGATCCACCGCACGCTGAGATTGACCGTATTCCATTCACCCAAGCCGAAATGCAGCCGGGAATCGTTGACGGAAAAGTAGCTGGATTGGGCCGCAACTTCCTGCGCCTGGCGCTTGCCCCCATAGCTGGCCGTCACACGCGAGCCGATCGCGCTCCGATTCGACTTCGTCCCGATCAGCTTCACCTTGATCCAGTGCCGCGGCTTGTCGCCCTTCTGCATATCGTTGCGCAGCAGCGAAGGCGGCTCGTTCATATTCATGATCAGGACGTCCATGTCGCCATCGTTATCGAAGTCGCCGAATGCGCAACCCCTGCTTGAGTGCGGCGCGGATACGCCCGGGCCGGCGCCTTCCAGGAGTTCCTCAAACTTGCCGTTGCCGAGATTTCGGAAGATCACTCGGGGCGTCCGGTCAGCCATCGCGGGCAGTTTTTTCTCGATTCCCGGATACGGACTGCCGGTCACCATGAAGATGTCGGGCCAGCCGTCGTTATCGAGGTCGACCATGCCCGCACCCCAGCCGACGTACCTTGTCTCGACGCCAATTCCGGCGCGCAGGGTCGCAATTTCGAAATTGCCGGTGCCGTCGTTCACGTAGAGCTCGTTCGTGTCTTCCGCGAAGTGGGTCTTGAACAGATCGAGATTGCCATCGAGATTGAAATCGCCGATGGCGACGCCCATGCCCGCCTGCACCTGACCGTTCTCCGCCAGCGAGATGCCGCGTTCCAGCGCGTCGTCATGAAACGTGCCGTCGTGCCGATTGTGAAAGAAGAAGCTCGGTGTGGAGTCGCAAGCGACGAAGATATCGGGCCAGCCGTCGTTGTCGAGATCGGCCGCAATGGCGGTCATGGCAAAACCATTCCGGCCTTCGAGCAGGCCGAACGCTTCGGTGGCTTCGCGAAAGGTTCCGTCGCCATTGTTGCGATAGATGTACTGGCGCGGGGTAGTCAGGCCGCGCGGCCCGCAGAAAACGGGATAGGTCTGATAGGTGCACCCCCGGTTCGCGCCAGGCTTGCCCACTTTGGCGATGTCGAAATCGACATAATTACCCACGAAGAGGTCCAGATGTCCGTCCCGGTCGTAATCGATGAAGGTGCAACCGGAACCCCAGCGCGTGCCTTCGTGCAGCAGGCCGGCAGCTTTCGTGACATCGGTGAAGGTGCCGTCGCCGTTATTGCGATACAGCACGTTCTGGCCGTAGTAGGTGATGAAGACATCCTCGAAGCCGTCGTTGTTGTAATCGCCGATGGTGACGCCGGCGGCCCATCCCGAGCGCACCAGGCCCGCCTTCTCGGTAACGTCGGTGAAAGTGCCGTCGCGGTTGTTCTTGTAGAGACGATTCGTAGTTCCGGGGGGCACGGAGGCGGCATCGAGGCGGGTGCCGTTGAGCACAAGGATATCGAGCCAGCCGTCGTTATCGTAATCGAAGAACGCGACCCCGCAACCGGTGGCTTCGAGGATGTAATCGGCGCGGTCGGTGCCGCCGTAAATCACGGGATGGGTGAGCCCCGCGCTGGCGGCTACATCGGTAAACTGCGCGAGAAAGGGGATGCCGGAAGGTTTGCCGCGAGGCTGGGCGCGCACGCCGCGCGAGGCTGAACCCTGCACGGGACCCATGCCGGGCGGTTCCTGGGGAAATACCGAGGGGACGATCAGCGCCCCGCCTACAGCCGCCCGCAGGACCTCACGTCGGGAGATTCTCATTCCGTACTAAAGCGTAGCGCAGCGCCAAAGCCCGCGACGCGCGGTTGACCAAACCCGGAACCGCGGCGAGGCTTTTCCCCCGCCCTAGTCCCGCCGCTTCAGCGTAGGCCGGTCTTCGCTATCCGCCGAGGGATCGCTCTCCTGACCGTTCGAATCGATCGTTCCATTCGGATTACGCCGCAGCGTCGGCCGGTTCGCATCCTTCGGATCGCCGGTCACGTTCTTGCGCCCGTGCATTCCCATCACGCGGGCCTTCACGTCGTTGAACTCGCTCGTATTGACCACATACTCAGGCCGATCCTTCAACTGCTCCTGAATATTCTTCTGCGCCGATTTAATGCGGTCCGCGGTAGGCGGATGCGAAGAAAATACCTTCGCCATCGACCCCGGCTTGCGCTTCTCCTGCGATTGCACTTTCTCGAAGAAATCGACAAAGGAATTCGGATCGTAGCCCGTCTTGTACATGTACTGCAGGCCAAGCATATCGGCCTCGGCTTCATCCTTGCGCGAGAAAGTCAGGAAGCCCATCGGGATCGCAAGCTGCGCACCCTGCCGAATCGCGTAGCCCGTCCAGCCACCCAGCAAAATCATCGCCGGAATACTGGCGTAGTTAATCAGATCGCCCTTGGTCTGCTGCTTCATGCCATGGCGCGCCGCCACGTGGGCGATCTCATGCGCCATCACGCCCGCCATCTCCGCTTCGTTATCCGCCGCGGTAATCACGCCTGTGTTCACAAAGAAGAAACCGCCGGGAAGCGCGAACGCATTAATCTCTTCCGCGTCGATCACCTTAATCGTGAAGGGAACCTTCGCGTCGGAATTCCGTACAATGTTCTGACCGACCCGGTTCACATATTCCGCAACAATCGGATCGTCCACGATCTTGGCCTGGCGTTCCACTTCCTGCGCCATCTGCTTACCGATCCCAATCTCGTGCTCGATCGAATAGAAGTTGGGGTTCGCGAGAGTGCCCTTGCCGACATCGCGGTTGCCGATCTGATCCGGGTCTTTTTCTTTGTTCTGCGCCAACGCCGGAATGGCCAGCAGCGAGGGCAGCACGAGTGCCGCGATCGCTAGTTTCGCCGTCCGCCGCCGGAAAACTTCCGACGTGAAAAAAATATCCGACCCGAAAAAGAAGCTCATATAAGGCCGTCTCCTGCTGACACAAGTATACCGCGCGCGGGGAACTCCGTCCGCGCCCATGTTTACCTTACGTCACGGGTGGCGCCCAGGTTTCACACTTCGCCCCGAATACACACTTTCCCGAAATGGGCACCGCTCTCAAGGTAAGAAAACGCCTCTTTCACGTCGGCGAACGGAAAGACCCGGTCGATCACCGGCTTCATCCCGGCAGCGGCAATAGCCCCGTTCATCTCCTCGAACATACACCGCGAACCAACGTAGATCCCCTGAATCTTCACTTGTTTCAGAAAGATGAACCGCGGATCGCACTCGCCCGCGCCGCTAAGCACCCCAATCAGCGCGATGTGCCCACCCCTCCGAACAGCCTTAAGGGAAGTCGGCAACGTCCCTGCGCCACCCACCTCGATCACATGATCCACCCCGACGCCCCCCGTGAAATCGCGCGCCGCCCGGTCCCAATCGGGATTGCTCCGGCAGTTCACTACGCAATCGGCGCCCAACGCGCGCAGCCGTTCCAGCTTCGCGTCGCTCGAAGACGTTGCGATCACGCGCGCTCCGGCCATTTTGGCGAATTGCAGCGCGAAAATCGATACCCCGCCTGTCCCCTGCACCAGCACCGTTTGCCCCGGTTTCAACCCCCCGGACTCGAATAGCGAGTGCCATGCCGTGACCGCCGCGCAAGGCAGCGTGGCGGCTTCCTCATAGCTCAGATGCTCCGGATATTTCACCAGGCCATCCGCGTCCAGGCAGACCATCTCAGCCAGCATTCCGTCGAGTGCTCCACCCAACGCAGTCGCCGCCCCGGCATCGTCCGGCGGTCCATCCAGCCAACCCTGCATGAAGATCCCGGCCACCCGATCGCCCGGCTTAATTCGGGTGACACCCGGTCCCACAGCCACAACTTCTCCCGCGCCGTCCGAGAGCGGCGTCAACGGAACCTTCACCGCTCGTCCGTAGCCTCCCTTGGAAACCACCAGGTCTCGGTAGTTCAATGAGCAGGCCCGCACCCGCACCACAGCCTGCCCCGGACCCGCCTCCGGAACCGAAACATCCACAGATTCAATATTTTCCAGACCAAATGCTTTAACAAATCGCCATGCTTTCATAGGGTCCGCTTTCCGGTTTTGCGCCTTCCTCACGATGATATACTGAAATATTCGCCCCACCATAGCTATGCCGTCACTGAAACCCATCTTTGCCAATACCCCCGGCGAAAAAAAGATATATCTCTTGAAGCCGCGCGGCTTTTGTGCCGGTGTGGTACGCGCTATCGACGTGGTCAAGATTGCCTTGGATCTCTACGGCCCTCCTGTCTACGTCCGCAAAGAAATTGTCCACAACAAGCATGTCGTCGACGAACTGCGCGAACTCGGCGCCATCTTCGTGGAAGAGCTTTCCGAAGTTCCGTCCGGCGCGCGAGCGATTTTCAGTGCCCACGGCGTATCTCCGGCAGTTCGCACGGAAGCCAAAGAGCGCAACCTCGCCATCATCGACGCCACCTGCCCTTTGGTTACCAAAGTGCACCTCGAGGCCGTGAAGTTTGCCAAGGAAGGCAATACCATCGTGCTCATCGGCCACAAAAATCACGATGAAGTCATCGGCACCCTCGGGGAAGCGCCCACGAAGATGGTGCTGGTGGAATCCGTGGAGGATGTCGATGCCCTCGAACTCCCCGATCCCGCCCGCGTTACCTACCTCACGCAAACTACTTTGAGCCTGGATGAAACCACCGACATCGTGGCGCGTCTTCAGGAGAGGTTCCCGATGATTCGCGGCCCCAAATCCCAGGACATCTGTTACGCCACCGAAAACCGCCAGATGGCGGTCAAAGGCGTCGCGCAATTTTGCGACCTGCTTCTGGTCGTCGGCTCCGCCAATAGTTCCAATTCCAAGCGCCTGGTGGAAGTGGGCCAAAACTATGCCGTCAATTCCTTCCTCGTAAACGATTGGTCGGAAGTGAACCCCGCCTGGCTTCAGGGCATCGACAGTGTCGGCGTTACCGCTGGCGCTTCGGCCCCCGAACACCTGGTCGAAAACATCGTCAGCGCGCTCCAGTCCCAGGGTTTCGGCAAGATGGAAGAGGTCGAAATGGTCGAAGAGGACGTGCGCTTCTCCCTGCCGCCGGAACTTAACAATCCCTCACAGTTGCTCAGCATTACCAGATGACGACTTTAACCCATCAGGTGAACGAACTTCTCTTGACTGCGTCGCGCCAAAGCGCCGATCGCGCGGCCGCCAAATTCCTCTCTCTTCAGCAGGCCGAAGGCTACTGGTGCGCGCTGCTGACCGCCGACACGACGCTCGAATCCGACTACATTCTCTTCCAGCTCTGGCTCCACGCGCCGGATGCGGACGGCAAATGGAATCCCCCCAGCCGCGGCAAGATCGAACGCGCGGCGCAGCGCATCCTCTCCCAACAAAACGCCGATGGCGGCTTTTCCATCTACGCTAAAGGGCCCAGCGAAATCAGCGCTTCCGTGAAAGCTTACTTTGCCCTGAAGCTGGCAGGTTTGTTTGTCGATAATTCTGCGGCGCTTACCCGTCTCCGCGATTGCATCCTGGGGCTGGGAGGTATCCAGGCGGCCAACAGCTACACCAAGGTCAACCTCAGCCTTTTCGATCTCTATCCGCGCGAAGGCACGCCCAGCATTCCGCCGGAGATCCTGCTGCTGCCCGGCAAGGCGCTGTACCAGATGTCCTCCTGGACGCGCGCGATCATCGTTTCTCTCGCCATTGTCCACGCGCACGATCCCAAGCGCCCCGTACCAGCAGGCTTCCATATCGACGAGCTTTTCGTCCCGGGCAAAAACGTCGCCTTCGAAAGTACGGACCCCTGGCTCAGCTGGCGCACTACCTTTATCCACTCCGATCGCATCCTCAAGCTGTGGGAACGCTACGGCTTCGCCCGTATCCGCCGCGACGCCATCCGCAAGTGCGAACACTGGATACTGGAGCGCATGAAGCACTCCGAAGGCCTCGGCGCGATCTATCCGCCCATGCAGTATTCCGTCATGGCGCTCGACGTCCTCGGGTATCCGAAAGACCACCCGGTGCGCGTCGAAGCCATCCGCCAGTTCGATCGCCTCATGGTCGATGACGGCAATACTCTCTTCTTTCAGCCCTGCTTCTCTCCGGTCTGGGATACCGCAATCGGCGCCTACGCTCTGGGCGAAGCGATGTCCGCCGGTGCTCCTTCGATGAGCCACGCCTCCGCGCTTTCCTCGATGACCCGCGCCGCCGACTGGCTGCAGAAGCGCGAAATCCGGCGCAAAGGCGATTGGTCCGTAAAGCGCCCCGATGTGGAGCCCTCCGGCTGGGCCTTTGAATTCGAAAACGACTGGTATCCCGATATCGACGACACCGCCATGGTCCTGCTGGCCCTCCAGCACATACCGGCAACCGACGCCCGCGCCCAGGCCGCAACCCGCGCCCGCGCGCTCGATTGGTTGCTTGCCATGCAGTCGAAAGACGGCGGCTGGGCCGCGTTCGATGTCGATAACAACTGGGAAATTCTCAAGCACGTGCCCTTCGCGGATCACAACGCGATGCTTGACCCCACCTGCGCCGATATCACCGGCCGCGCCCTGGAAGCCCTGGCCGCCAACGGTTTCGACCGCAGCCATCCCGCCTGCCAGCGCGCCATCGATTATCTGCTCCGCACTCAGGAATCCGACGGCAGTTGGTACGGACGCTGGGGAGTGGCTTATCTCTATGGAACCTGCTTCGCCCTGCGCGGCCTGCGCGCCATGAATGAGGACGACCACGAGCCGCACGTCCAGCGCGCCAACGAATGGATTCGTTCCCTGCAGAATGCCGACGGCGGCTGGGGCGAAAGCTGCTCCAGTTACGACCGCGGCAGTTACGCGCCCGCGCCAAGTACACCCACCCAATCCGCATGGGCGCTGATGGGTCTGATGGCTGGCGGCGATACCTATAGTTCCAGCGTGCAAAACGGCATCCAGTACCTGGTGAAATCGCAGCAGGAAGACGGCAACTGGCTGGAGGAACTGGCCACGGGAACCGGCTTCCCTAAGGTCTTCTACCTTAACTACCATTACTACCGGCTCTACTTCCCGATGATGGCCCTCGCCACGTTTGTAAAGGTTACGGAAAGAAACTAGACAGGGCGGACCGGGGGCGCGGCCTGCCATCAGGGTCCGGCCCCGGCACTGAGACATGAAGCCTACTCTCGTCACCGGCGCTTCCGGCTTCGTTGGCTGGCATGTAGCGCGAACTCTCCTCGAACGCGGTCATCACGTCCGGGCTCTCGTTCGCACCGGCAGTCAGGTTCCCGAACTCCCCGTAGAATTGGTCACCGGCGACCTGCGCGACCCCGAATCCCTGACCCGCGCCGCCGCTGGCTGTGGTCTGGTTTTCCATGTCGCGGCCGATTACCGGCTCTGGTCGAAGCACTCGGCCGAGATGTTCCAGTCCAATGTGGATGGCGTGCGCAACGTGCTGACCGCCGCCGAAACTGCGGGCGTGGATCGCGTGGTCTACACGAGCACCGTGGGTTGCATCGGAATGCCGCAAAGTCGGCTGGGCGACGAGAACGAACCCTGCACCCTCGCGGACATGACCGGAGCCTATAAACGCTCCAAGTTCCTCGGCGAGCAAGTCGCGCTCGAATTCGCGCGCAAAGGTTTCCCTGTCGTCATCGTCAATCCCACGGCCCCTATGGGCGATCACGATTTCAAACCAACCCCCACCGGCCAAATCGTTTCGGACTTCCTGCGAGGCGCTACACCTGCCTTCATCGATACCGGCCTGAATATCGTCAACGTGCGCGACGTGGCCCTCGGCCATATCCTCGCCTGCGAACGCGGCAAGCCCGGCGAGCGCTACATCCTCGGCTCGGAGAATCTGACCCTGCGCCAGATCCTTCAGCAACTGGCCGAAATCGCCGGACGCAAAGCCCCCACCATCGAACTGCCCTACTTCGTAGCGTGGCTGGCAGGCGCGGTTGGCACGGCGATCGCCGGCATCACCGGAAATCCGCCGCGCGCCTCGCTTGAGGCCGTTCGCATGGCGAAGAAAAAAATGTGGGTATCGCACGCCAAGGCCACCCGCGACCTGGGCTACCTGCCGGGCCCCGCCCGCACCGCGCTTGCCGATGCCGTGGCATGGTTTGAGAGGGCGAAGTGAGTGCTCCCCTGCTCTTCATCGCCTCCGACCGCCGCGAAGCCGAACCCTTCACCTCAACATGGACCAGCAGCGATCCACTCCGAATCCCAGTCCATTGGGCACGCACCGGAATCTGGCACGGCCGCGATGTGATCGCGGTCGCCAACGGCGTTGGCGCAACCCACGCCCGCTCAGGCATCACAGCCGCCCTTGCCGCAACGCAAGGCCTCTCGGGAATCAGCAGCATCGGCACCGGCGGTGCCTTAGACCCCTCGCTCGCCATCGCCGAAATCGTGGTCGCCACCTCCGTCAATAACTCCCCCGCGCTCGACCCCCACGGCCCCCCCGCCCGCGCCGGACTCGTCCACTCCAGCCCACACATCGCCCGCACCCGCGAAGAAAAACAGAATCTTTCCGCCACAGGTGCAATCTTAGTAGAGATGGAAGCTGCCGGTGTCGCTCAATTCGCACAGGAATTGGCCGTGCCATTCTATTGCATCCGTGCAGTCAGCGACCTCGCCAACGAATCCTTCTTCACCGATTTCGAAGCATTCCTCACGCCCGAAGGCCGCTTCAGCACCCCTCGCCTCGCCCTGCATGCTCTCGCCCACCCGGTGAAGGGTCTTGGCGAATTGCTCCGCCTCCAGCGCCGTTCCGCCGCTGCCGCGCGAAACCTCGCGAATTACCTCGACAACTGCAAATTCTGATATGACTACTTCTGCCAACATGCGCGCCGCCGTCTACCAAGGGTCCAGCAAAGTCACCGTGGACGATGTCCTGACGCCGGAAATAGGCCCCGGTGAAATTCTCATCCGCGTGGAAGCATGCGGCGTTTGCCACACCGATCTCAAGAAGATCGAATACAACCTCCTCGCGCCGCCCCGCATTTTCGGTCACGAAACCGCGGGCATCGTAGCCGCCGTCGGCTCCGCCGTCACGAAGTACCAGCCAGGCGACCGCGTCATCGTCTTCCACCACATTCCCTGCGGAACTTGTTTTTACTGCGACCGGAAACTTTATGCCCAGTGCCCCGTATATAAGAGGGTGGGGGTAACGGCTGGCTTTGAACCCGCGGGCGGAGGTTTCGCCCAGTACGTCCGCGTCATGGACTGGATCGTCGAGCGCGGCGTCGAAAAGATTCCCGAAGGCGTACCCTTCGAGGTCGCCGCTTTCGTGGAACCCGTCAACACCTGCGTCAAAGCCGTCACCCAGTGCGACCCCCAACCAGACGATGTCGTCCTCGTCCAGGGTCAGGGCCCCATCGGCCTGATCTTCACCATGCTGCTCAAACTGCGCGGCTGCACCATCGTAACTACCGACACCATCCCCACCCGCCTTGCCCTCTCGCGCGAGTGCGGAGCGCACTTCGCGCTCGACCCCCGTACCGACGACGTGGCCGCGAAGCTCCGCGATTTGACCGACGGGCGCGGCGCCGACATGGTGTTTGTCGCCACAGCCGTCAAAGGACTCGTCGAAGAGGCAGTCCGGTCCACTCGCCCCGGCGCGAAGATCATGCTGTTCGCTCAAACCTCGGACAAAGAACGTATCGAACTCTCCGGCGCCAGTATCTGTGTGGGCGAAAGATCACTATTAGGCTCGTACAGCGCCTCCGTCGATCTGCAGGGTGAATCGGCTCGTCTGGTCTTCTCGGGAGATCTGCCCGTTCACCTCCTGATCTCCCATCGCGTACCGCTTGATAAGATTGAATTTGCCTTTCGGTTGGCCACACACCCGGGTGATTTTCCAGGGGAGAACCCGTTGAAAATAATAGTGAAACCACAGGAGCTTGCAGCTTGCGCGCAATAAACGACACGATGCTTGCCGCTGTTCTCTACGGCAAGGAACATGTTCAGATGGAACGCGTACCCGTGCCCGAGATCGGGCCTGGGGATTTGCTGGTCCGCGTCCGAACAGCCTTGACTTGCGGCACGGATGTTAAGGTCTATCGGCGCGGCTATCACGCCCGAATGATCGTACCGCCCGCCCTGTTCGGCCACGAACTCGCGGGCGACGTAATCGCAGTGGGCGAACGGGTAAAGGGCTTTGAAATCGGCCAGCGCGTAGTGGCGGCGAATTCCGCTCCCTGCCATCGCTGCTTCTTCTGCAGCCGCGGCCGCGTCAACCTCTGCGAAGACCTCCTGTTTAACAACGGCGCCTACGCCGAATACATCCGCATCCCCGCGCGCATTGTCCGCGTGAACACCTACGTCATCCCGTCGCATCTCGACTACCGCGACGCCGCGCTCGCCGAACCTCTGGCCTGCGTCGTCAAAGGCGTGGAAGACGTCGAAATGAAGGCCGGCGATACGGTTGCGGTAATTGGCGCAGGTCCCATCGGCTGCATGTTTGTGCGCCTCGCAAAGCTGCGCGGCGCGCGCGTGATCGCTATCGGCCGTCGCCGGGAACGCCTCGAAAGAGTTGCGCGTCTCGGCGCCGATCGCATCGTGGCTTCCGAAGACGGTGGCAATCCCATCACCAGAGTCCGTGAACTGACCGGTGGTCGTGGCGCCGATATCGTCATCGAAGCGGTCGGCAAGCCCGAAACCTGGAACATGTCGGTCGAAATGCTCCGCCGGGGTGGCACCGTGAATTTCTTCGGCGGCCCTCCGTCCGGCACCCGCGTCGATCTCGACACCAACCTCCTCCACTACTCCGAGATCACCTGCAAGGCGAGTTTCCATCACACACCCACCTCCATGCAGGAAGCGCTCGACATCATTTCGAGCGGCGGCGTTCGCGCCCATGATTTCGTCGAAGCCGAAGAATCGCTGGAAAATCTCTCCCGCGTGATGTTCCGTCTCGCCGAGGGCGGCACGGCATTTAAGACCGCGATTATTCCATGATTGCGTCCGCTCTGCTGCCGCGCGATTTCGTCGGCAGCCCGGAAGCGCTCTCGCGCACATGGCCTCTCTCTGAAGCCGAACAGTACACTCGCTGGCTGGCCACCCACCACTACGAGAATTTCCATGTAGTCAGTTTCCTGCTGCCCAAAGAACTGCATCAGGATTTCTACAACGTTTACGCCTACTGTCGCTGGGCCGATGACCTTGCGGATGAAATCGGCGATCCCGCCGAAAGCCTCCGCTTGCTCGGCTGGTGGTCGCAGGAACTCGACCGTATGTATTCCGGCGGAGCCCAACACCCGGTCTTCGTCGCCCTGCGCGGCACGGTAAAGAAATACGGGATCCCGCGCAAGCCCTTTGCCGATCTGATTGGCGCATTCATCCACGATCAGAAGGTAACCCGCTACCAAAACTGGCAGGAAGTCTTCGCCTATTGCGAAGGTTCGGCAAATCCGGTCGGGCGTCTCGTCCTCTACCTCTGCGGCTACTCGGATCCTGAGCGCCAGGCGTTGTCCGACGCAACCTGCACCGCGCTTCAACTGGCCAACTTCTGGCAAGACGTAACGGTCGACCAGGATAAGGACCGCGTCTATCTTCCGCTCGATCTCCTCGCCCGCCATAATTACACCGTCGAAGAGCTCTTCGCCCATAAATACGACGAGCGCTTCCGGGCGCTTATGAGCGAGGCCGTCGCCGAAGCCCGCGCCCTGTTCCTCAAGGGCCTGCCGCTCATCGGCATGGTGAATCGGCGTCTCTCCGTCGATCTCGATCTGTTCAGCCGCGGCGGCCTCTGCATCCTCGATAAGATCGCCGCGCAAAACTACGACGTGCTTTCGCGGCGTCCGTCTGTCTCCAAAGTGGAGCGCGTTCGCCTGCTCGCGGGTACTCTGGTGCGGGCTGTCTTCCACCCGGCGGGGAGCAGCCGGGCTGCATGATTTCGCTCGAAGCGTCGCAGGCACACTGCCGGGGTGTGGCGAAGCGGCGCGCCAGGAACTTCTACTATTCCTTCGTCCTGCTTTCCCCCGAACGCAAAAACGCCATGTGCGCCGTCTACGCCTTCATGCGCTACTGCGACGACCTCAGCGACGAACCCGGCGCCACCAGGACCGCTATGGATCGCTGGCGTGAAGCTCTGACCGAAGCCTTCGCCGGACGCCCCGATTCGAGCCCCGTCTGGCCGGCCTTCATCGATGCCGTCTCGCGCTACAAGATCCCGCACGAATACTTCTACGACATGATCGAAGGCGTCGCTTCCGATCTCACCCCCCGAACTTTCCACAAATTCGACGAGCTTTACCAATACTGCTATCGGGTCGCCTCGGTCGTAGGTCTCACCACGATTCACATCTTCGGCTTCGATTCGCCCGAAGCGCTTCCGCTCGCCGAAAAATGCGGCATCGCCTTCCAACTCACCAACATCCTCCGCGACATCCGCGAAGATGCCGGTCTCGGCCGCGTTTATCTCCCTTCGGAGGATTTGGAGCGTTTCCGCGTCTCCCGGGATGACCTTCAGTCCTCACGCCGCACCGAAAACTTCGGCAACCTGATGGATTTCGAAATCGCCCGCGCCCGGGACTTCTATCGCGAGTCCGCGCCTCTGATCGATCTGATCCACGAGGAGTCGCGCGGCTCGTTGCGCGCCCTGATTGCGATTTACTCGGGACTTCTCGACCGCATCGCCGAGACCCCTTCCGACGTTCTCGCCAGGCGGATTTCTTTGCCCGCAACGGAAAAAGTCTGGATCGTATTGCGCAGCGCCGCGGGCTTCTGATCGACGCATTTGAGACGACTTCCGCGTTTCCGAGGACGACTGGACCCGCGGCGATAAGCCGCGGTCTGCCGCTTCCACATCCGCCACCTGAGGGCCACCAGGTAGCACAGGCTTCAGCCTGTGGGGTCGAGCGCACCTCGACGTTACAGTCTTCCACCCGAACTCACTTCAATTCCGCCATCATTTTCATCATCCGCGCCACCCCAATCCCTTCCAGCCCCTCATCCATCGGATAGCGATCGTCGCCGGCGGTTACCAGAAACCTCCGCTTCGGCTTCAAGTCCGCGCAAGCAATATGGAAACCCTTCGTAGGCGTTCCCGCGAGACTCCGCTTAATCTCGATCGCCCACATCCCATGGCCCGGCATCTCGAGGAGAAGGTCGATCTCGGCGCCCGCGGCCGTGCGATAAAAGCTCGCCAGCGTCAGTTCCGGAGCCACCGCCATGAGATTGTCGATGACAAAACCTTCCCAACTCAAACCCGCCACCGGGTGCCCCAGCAGCGCGTTGTAGTCGCCAATCCCCAGCAGGGCATGCACGATGCCGCTGTCGCGTACATACACTTTGGGCGACTTCACCAGCCGCTTGCCGTTATTGGCATGAAACGGCTGCAGGCGGCGCACCAGCAGTAAATTGACCAGCAGATCGATGTGCCTTGTCGCGGTGGGCGCGCTGACCATCAGCGCCGAGGCGAGGTTTGAGGCATTCAGCATGCCGCCCTGGCTGTGCGCGAGCATCGTCCACACGCGCTCGATTGCCTCCGGCGGCACGCGGGCGCCCAGCAGTTGCACGTCTCGCTCCAGATAGGTGCGTATGAAGTCTTTGCGCCATACAAGGCTGTCGTGGTCGCTTGCGGCCAGGTAGCTTTCCGGGAAGCCGCCCCGCACCCACAACCGGTTAACATCGTCGCGGGTGATACCGGTCTCCAAAATATCGAACGGTCCCATCTCCACGTACGCGATCCGGCCCGCCAGCGACTCGCCCGATTGCCGCAACAGATCCATCGACGCCGAACCGAGTATCAGAAACCGCCCCGTCCTGCGCCCCCGCCGCCGTCCCCTGTCGATCACCCCTCGCAATGTGGCAAACAGCTCCGGAACTCGGTGGATTTCGTCGAGAATCACCAGGCGGTCCTCGTTGTAATCGAGAAAGAGCGTCGGATTGGACGCGATCCGTGCGCGGTCCTCGGTCGACTCAAGATCGAGATAGACGGAAGGCCTTCCCTCCGCCACCATGTGGGCGAGGGTTGTTTTTCCGACCTGGCGCGGGCCAATCAGGGCCACCGCCGGCTGCCGGGCCAGCGCCGCCCGAACGGCCTGGACGGCTCGCCTGGTGATGTCCATACATTGTATTTTAAACCCTCAGAATTCAAAATACAAGCCAAACACGTCAACAACCATGCAATTCCAATATTACATATTAAATCTGCATGGTTCCAGC
>Ga0302320_10011978_pt1 | contig 18274 bp, 9 predicted proteins | sample Bog_T0_3_FD_202130 | JGI IMG/M metagenome (GOLD analysis project Ga0302320, IMG submission 202130) | Peat permafrost microbial communities from Stordalen Mire near Abisko, Sweden - Bog_T0_3 | ecosystem: Environmental > Terrestrial > Soil > Wetlands > Peat | place: Sweden: Abisko, Stordalen Mire...
ATCTTCCAGGCGCCATCCGGGCTTTTGCCCCACAGCCACGCGGGCAGATGGGTGTTCAGGTCGCCGCCGGCGAGGTTGGCCTGGGTCCAGGTCAGCAAGCGGTCAAAGGTGGTGCGATCGTTGTCTGCCAGGGCAAAGAACATGGCATATGCCTGGCCTTCCGAGGTTGTCCGCGCGTCGCTGCTCTGGGGATCGATAACGCGGCCCTGCGAGTCAATAAACCGGGCCGAATAGGCATCCCACAGCGTCCAGGGCCCCTGCTTGCAGCCGCCGGTAGCGCAAATCAAGAAGAAAGACGCAATCAGCAACAAGCGCTTCCTGAGCCGAGGTATGGGAAGACCCATCGCTACCGTTCTCCGAAAAAACAGGGTTGAGTCGTTTGCAGGACCGGCGTGACGTCTTCCCGCCCTGGAAGAGGCCGCGCCGGCAATCAGACGCACCGCCAATCAAACCTCGGCCGCGGTGTGGAGATGTTCGAGAGCCACTCACAGCCTTACAGAATCATACCTCTTGGAACACATGTTTCCGGGACAGCAGAGCCGAACCCGAAACTGCCCGGGAAGCTTTGCATTAATCCTCAACAACCCTCAAGCGCCTGCGGGCTTTGCCGCGGAGCCATTGGCGCGTCCAGATGGCGAGCAGGAAGGCGAGGAAGATGACGACTACAGCCGCGAGCCAGGGCACCTCCATGAACCAGAGGGTCAAGCGGGTCCACCAGGGCAACACGCCCACATGATAGACCTCAGCGCCGATGCGGAACGAATGGAACTGGGTCCCTTGGAGGACGGAGACCGAACCCTGGATGTCGCTTGCCTGTTGGACGTTCATGAAAGTGGTAATGAAAGCTTCAAAGGTGGTTGCGTCGCGGAGATGAATGGCGACGACGCTGCGGCTGGAGCCGGGGTCAAATGGAGACTCAATGCCCTCAATGACGGCGTCAGGGGTTCCACCGGCAGTGAGGTCGCCGGATTCAGTGTGTTCGGCGGAGCGAAGCTTCCACCAGGCGTGATGGAGAGGAGCGAAGAATCCCTGGGTATCGTGGACCTGGATCTGTCCGCTGCGGAGGGCGACGGGGAGGCTGTTGGCCAGCTTGTCAAAGGCGGGCTGGTCGTCGGCAGCGCCGATGATGAGGTAGTCCGTGTTGGCGCCGGACTTCATGGCGTCCGCTCCGGCCACGGTGACGCGGAGGGCCGGGAAGCCTGTCTGGCGGCTGAAGTGGCCCATGAGGGTGACGAAGGTTTCAATCTCCTGCTCAGTGGGAGTGGGGGGCAGGATGACGGTTGTGTCGGCCAGGTCGGCGATGCGGGTGAACGGGAAGCCGGCGTTGGCGAAGGTCTCGAGGTTGGGCAGCGGCGCATAGTGGGGGTAGCCGCGCAGGTCGAGATAGGTATCGCGCAGGATGGCGCCCTGCATGTTGATGGGGGTGGTGTCGTTGCAGCCGCCCTTTTTGAGCAATTGGAAGGTGAAGTCAAAGGACAGCGAGTTGGAAAAAGGGCGCAGGTTGACGACCGGCACGGGCACATCGGTTTGCATTTTGCGCGAGGCTTCCTGGCCGGGGATCAGAGGGACCGAGCCGAGGAAGGCGTTGTTGATGCGCACCTGCATGCTGGAGATGGGGCCGATGGGGACGGAGTTGTAGCGGTAAGACAATTTGAGCACCGCATTGGGCCGTTCGGAGTAGAAGATGTCGGGCGCGATGCGGAAGTAGACGTTCAGGGGAGCAGAGCCATCGCCCTGCAACTGGTCGGCGGTGGCGTAATCCCACAAGGCGACGGTCTGGTCTGTACGAGCCCAGCGCGGGGCCTGATCGGGCTGCTGTTTTTCAGGCAGCTTGATCGCGTCGATGGTGGTCTGTGCACCCGCGAGGAGGTCAGAATGGAGTGCGACCGCCTGGGCCGCGCGGATCAACTGATCGGAGTCTCCGCCGGCCACAACCAGGATCTTGCTGTAAGGGTCGGTGGGATTGGTGCGCATGGCCACGGTGGCGGAACTGACCGAGGTCAGATTGAGCGTGGCGGGCAGATCGGTGGGATTGTCTGAGATGACGATTGCATTACCGGCGGGAATGGAGCCGATGCGCACAGGGAATCGCACGGGGCGATTCTCAGAGATCATGCCGAAGTAGCTGGTGACGATGCCGGCTGCCTGAATGGCCCTCATGGAAGGGGCAGTGGGAAAGACGATGGGGATGCTGAGCGGCTGAATGACGGCAGGGTCGAGGAAGGGCGCGGGGAGTTGCTTGATATCGTCGGCGAGGGGGAGCAGATCGCCCTGGATGTCAAGGTAAGTGGTGCGATGGACGCGGGCCCAGAGGGTGGTGTTGGCCGGGTCTTCGCAGACCATGGTGTAGTGGCCGATGAACTGGATGGTGAGAGTGTTGTTGTGGACCAGCAACTCGGGAGGGATGCTGAACTCGCCTTCGGCATCCTGACTGTTGGATCCGCCGAGCAGGCCGGGGTTGGGCTGGATGGTGGCAAACAGCGTGCCGTTCATGATGAGCTTGAGGTGGCTCAACTGCGGCAGCAGGCTGGGAGAGAAAGCGAAATAGACGTGAATTTTTGCAGAGCGGGCGACGTGAGTCTGGGGCAGCGTGAAGTAGATGCTGTGGCTGGAGTCGATGCCGTGCAGCTCAATCTGGGGAGAACCTGCGTCGTTGAGGGTGAAGGTATCGCGGAACTGGCCGGGAGGAACCTGGACGGGTGGCGGGGTAACCTTTTGCGGGATGGTGGTTGCCAGCGGACTAGTACCGGCGACCGGCTGTCCGTGGAGTTGATGGGAAAAGCCCACAAGAGAGAGAGCCAGCGCCATGACGACGGTGGACTTGGCGATGGAGAGGGTGCGATCGCGCTTGCCCTTTTTCTGCCGGACATCCTTGCCGGTGAAGAGGCTCTGGAAGGTAGAGACCAGGCCGTGCATGGAGATCTGGAAGATACGCGCCAGGCTGCGCAGAACGTTGTCGCTTTCGCGGGACTCTCCCCAGCCCAGCCATGAATCTGCTCGGGAATATAGGACCATGGTCAACACTTCCTGTTCGGCAATCGTCAGGTCTTCAAAGCGCACGCGCATCAGCGATCCTTCGCTGGAGACCACGGTGGCGGGCAAATCGACGGAGACAGAGGGGAGTGGGAAGACAAGCTGCACCTTGGACTGGGCGGGATTACCGACCGGCTCAGTGAATCGGATGCAGGTGCCACCGGAGGACATATCAGTAGTTTCGCCCGCGACCAGGCGCCCATCGGGCATTTTTACCATGACCGGGGTGACGATGCTGATGCGCACAGTCGTGCGGAGCTGCCTCATCTCGCGGGCCACGGCGGTGGTGACGCCGAGGATCACGATGTTGAATAGGCACCAGAGGACGTTCATGATGACGGTGCCGGGCCGGTCGCGGTCCCAGATGAAGTAGCGTGGAATAGCGACAACGAGGCCGGCAATGTTGAACAAAAGCATGATGAGGAAGGGCTGGGCGATCTTGGTGTCAAAGAAAGTGCGCTTGACGACGCCTCCCTTGGCGGTGACGTTGAATTTGCCCAGCTTGGGGTTGATCATGGCCATCATGGTAGGCAGCAGGATGTAGGGAGACAGGACGGTCTCGTAGATTTCATTCCACCAGGAGTGGCGGTGCTCGCCCTGGATGCGGGAGTTGGTGACGTTGGAGAGCACGAGGTGAGGCAAGGCGTAAGCCAGAATGGCGGCCCAGTAGCCGGGGACGTTGGTGTGGCTGAGGAGCAAGTAGATCAAGGGCGCGGTGAGGAAGATGAGGCGCGGCACCGCGTACATGAAGTGGCACATGGCGTTGAAGTAGCAGAGGCGCTGGGGGAACTTGAGCCCGGGGGCAAAGAGCGGATTGTCGGTGCGCAGAATCTGGATCATGCCGCGGGCCCAGCGAATACGCTGGCCCACGTGGGCCGAGAGCCGCTCGGTGGCCAGACCGGCGGCCTGTGGAATGTTGATGTAGGCGGTGCCCCAGCCGTTCATCTGCATGCGCAGGGAGGTGTGGGCGTCTTCAGTGACGGTTTCAACTGCGATGCCGCCGATCTGGTCAAGCGCGGTTCGGCGCAGGACGGCGCAGGAGCCGCAGAAGAACGACGCATTCCAAAAGTCGTTGCCATCCTGGACGATGCCGTAGAAGAGTTCGCCTTCATTGGGGATGATGCGGAACTGGCCCAGGTTGCGCTCAAACGGATCAGGCGAATAGAAGTGGTGGGGCGTCTGGAGCATGGCCAGCTTGCGGTCGCGCAGGAACCAGCCCATGGTCATCTGGAGGAAGCTGCGGGTGGGCACGTGGTCGCAGTCGAAGATGGCCACATAGGGTGCGGTCATGCTTTTGAGAGCGGTGTTGATGTTGCCGGCCTTGGCATGCTTGTTGTCATTGCGGATCTTGTAGCCGAGGCCGGCCTCGAAGGCGAACTCCTCGAACTCTTTCCTGCGTCCGTCGTCGAGGATGTAGACGTGCATCTTGTCGGCAGGCCAATCCATGTTGAGGGCGCCGAGGGCGGTGTAACGCACCACGTCGAGGGGCTCGTTGTAGGTGGGGATGAGGACGTCGACATGGGGCCACTCATCGGAGTTGTCAGGCAGGGCCACGGGGGCCCGGCGCAGGGGCCAGATGGTTTGGAAGTAGCCGAGAAAGAGGATGAAGAACGCGTAGACCTCAGCCATGATAAGGCAGAGGATGAAGAAGGCATCCAGGGCGCCCCAGTGGTTGGCCGGGTCCTGGAAGAAGCGGACGGTCTGGGTGATGCGCCAAAACCCATAGCGGAAGGTGCAGAACATCGACATCGCCATGAGGGTGAGCGTGACCAGATACGAGTCAGAGCTGCGGGCCATGGCCAGGGACATGAGCAAGGTGAGCAGCCCCATGACTGCCTGCTGCGGCCAAGTAAGGGGCAGAACGGCGAGGAAATAGAAGGCTGTGGCCGCAATGAGCAGGAAGACGAGACGTACGAACCGGGTGATGATATTCTCACCCGCTCCAATATCCTGCCACATTCCAGTTGCGCTCATCGTTCACTCCAGCGTACGCCGCGGTATCCGCTGGTCGCAGGCGCGGCCAGGCTCTTGACCCACCCGGCGAGGCTGCCGAAGTCCTCGGCAACGGTGGAGTTGGGCGCATAGTCCATAACCGTCATGCCTTCGGCCAGGGCCTCGCTGACAGCAGGGGCGCGGCGCAGGGCGAACGGCAGCAGGCGGTCACCGACCTGCTCACGCAGCACCTCGCGCACGTCAAGGTGAAGCGGCAGCGAGGGGTCAAACTGGTTGAGCACATAAAACGGCAGAACCGGTTTTCCGGCGGCGGCCGAATTGTGCTGGAAGAAGGCATCAATGGAGCTGACACTGACAACGGAACTCATATCGGGAATCACGGGGACGAGCACGGTCGGCGCCAGACGCATGATGCGGCGGGTGGTGGCGCCGGAGGCGGTAGCCAGATCGACAATGACGCGGCTGACACCACGACCATAGCGGGAGATCTCAGTGGTTAGGGTCTCCTGGACGGCGTTTTCAGGGCCGAGGGAATCCGGATCGATGGTGACCATCTGGATGGGAGCGTCACCGCTGGCGCCCGGGGGGCTGAAGGTCCTGAGCAGGCCGGGACGCTGATCGCGAGCGCCAAAGAAGAAGGGGAGCAGGCCGTAAGCGGCGGTGTCGACGAGCAGGACGCGCTCTCCGCGGGCAGACAAGGCACGGCCGAGGGTAGCCACAAGGCTGGTTTTGCCGACTCCGCCGGCGAGAGAAAAGACGGCGATAACGGGAGCGCGGGAGGCCATCTGGGCAGGGGCCGGAGCAGCCTCAACGGGAGCGTTGTTGCCATCAAAGACGCTTTTCAGAGCGAACCAGCGCGAGGTGAGCCTGTCACGGGAGCCCTGGAGGGTGTCGTCCGGCGCCGGGGAAACGGGTTGAGGGGCCACATCGGCACGGTCAGAGGCAAGCCAGGCGGGACGGCCGAGGTTCTCTCTGGGTTCAGACGGAGCCCATTGGCCGCGGGTTTGCAGATAGTTCTCTTCTCGTGCGGGAGGAGCAGGCGGCTGACTGGGAGCCGGGTAGTGCGCCTGTGGAGGAGCATAGGGGACAAGATCGGGCTGGGCCACGGGCGGCGCATAGGATTGCGCAGGATAATAGGGCGCGGCCGGAGCCGGAGCTGGAACTGGAGCAGGTTTGGGGGCAGAGTAGCGTTCAGGCTGGGGAGCAACGTAGCGTTCGGGCTGGGGCGTTGGCTGCCAGGCGCGCTGTTGAGCGGCCAGCTGGGCGGCTTGCTGGGCGGATTGCTGGGCGGATTGTTGGGCGGCTTGCTGAGCGGACTGTTGGGCAGCCTGCTGGGCGGCAACGTCTGCCTGGCGCCTGGCTTCCTCAGCGCGCAGGGATTCAGAGACGCGCATGGCTTCGGCGGCTTTTTGGGCCTCACCCTCTTCGCGGGACTGGCGGCGTTCTTCTTCAATAGCTTCTTGCACGCGCAGCCGGGCTTTCTCTCGCGTTTGTGCCCGCGAGGCCGAGAAATCCCGATATTTTGCGCCGTGCAGATTGGCCCATGAGTAGAGGGTCGCAACGTCCTCCGGAGTCTCGTTTGGATCAACCAGCGCCTTGCGATCAGTCATATTCCACCCATGCATCCCCAATGATTTGACTCGGTTCGCTCATTTTCCGCGTTTCAGCGGGTTTCATGCGGTCCGCCGGGTCTAAGTCGTTCTCACTGAGGGTACCCTCATCAGGAATCGTAGATGCAACGCTGTTGTCGAAACAATAACACTTGTAACGTTACCTTCCTACCACTTTCTGGCCATATGACGGGCCGGAATCCCCCTGTTTTGTGCTTACTACGGGAGTTTGGGCCGATTGGACCGCCTGCCTGGCAGGATTCTCTTAAAGATACCCCGGCGCCTGGCAAGTATCTACTGGAAAATGTGCTGTTTGGACACAGGGGAGCTTGGGGGTTACGGGCGGATCTGGAGTCGCGGGCAAAGCCCGAGAATCGGCTGCCGAGGAGGCCGGCATCGGGCGGTTCGACGATCGTCAGCGAGCCGCCCGGCTGGTTCAGGCTTTGAGCCGGGCCTTGGCCTCAGCGTAACGGCCGCTGACGAAGTCCCAGTTGACGACGTGGAAGAATGCGCCGATGTAGTCGGCGCGGCGATTCTGGTACTTGAGGTAGTAGGCGTGCTCCCAGACGTCGAGGGCAAGGATGGGGGTGCGGCCGCTGCTGAGGGGGCTTTCCTGGTTGGCTGAAGTCTCGATCTGCAATTTGCCTTCATGGGAGAGGGTGAGCCAGGCCCATCCGCTGCCGAAGACGGTTGCCGCGGCCTTGGAGAGCTGCTCCTGGAACTTGGCAAAGCTGGAGAATGTGGCATCGATGTCTTTGGCCAACTCGGCTTTGGGCGCCGCGCCGCCGCTGCCGGAGAGGGTGAGCCACCAGAAGGAATGGTTGGCGTGGCCTCCGCCCTGGTTGCGGACGGCGGTGCGGAGATCTTCAGGGACAGAGCTCAGGCCGGCGATGAGGTCGTCGACAGTTTTTGCGGCCAGATCAGGATGGCCGGCGACGGCGGCATTCAGCTTATCCACATAGGCGGCATGGTGCTTGTCGTGATGCAGGTGCATGGTGGTCGCGTCGATGTAGGGTTCCAGAGCGTCATAGGCATAATTGAGCGGCGGCAGGGTGAACGGCGAGGTTGCGGGCGGCGGCGCGGCGGCTTGCGCCCACCCGCTGACTTCAAGGGCATTTCCTGCTGCCACAAGCCCGGCTGTGAGGCCGAGGGCTTTCAATGCGGAACGTCGATTCATTGGTTCCTCCGGTGTGGATCGGATGCGATCCATTTGCAAATTGTTCAGAAGTGGAAGCGATAGCGCAGTTCCATAGAGATCATTCTGGGGTCGTTGTAGTGGAATCCGCCGATGGTGACGGAGTTATCGAGCAGGACGCGGTGGTTGGTGACGTTGATGACGTTGGCCGCGAAGCGGAGGCGCTCGCCGAAGTTGCGGCCAGCGGAGAGGTCGAAGGTGGTGTGGACGGGGAGATTGGGTCCGTCGTAGGGGCCGTTGTTGGGGCAGGTGGTTGGATCGGAGCAGGCCAGGCCGTTGGTGAAGCCGGAACCGTAGTAGACGTTGGTGGAAAGCCAGGTGCGCAAGGGCAGGTTGGCGGTGAAGCCGGTGTTGAGCGTGTTGCGCTGGTCGTGGTCAACGGGGCCGTAGTCGGGGCCAAGGTTGCAGGCCGGGTCAGATGGATCGGTGCACGTAAAACCGCCGATGACGTTGCCGCGCTGCTCGGCGATCTGATTGGCGTAAGTGAGGTGGAATTTGCCGAGGTAGGCGATCTGGGGTGAGCGGAGGGTGAGCTCCCAGGCGCGGACCAGGGCTCCGTCGACGGCGATGGGGAAGTACATGTTGGACTCGCCGAGGTTGGAATGGTCAAGGAAGTTGTTGACGCGGTTCTTGACGTTATCGACGTCAAGGAACCACCCCTTGTAGGGAATTTGCAAGCCGAATTGGTGCTCCTCGTCGCGCTCGGAGGGGATGGGCGTGAAGGTGTTTTCGCCGCCGGGGAGGCTGCCGGCGTAGTTGAGGACGGAGCTGGAGACGGTCTCAAGCGGCGCGGGCTGGAAGAAGTGGCCATAGAAGCCGCGAAGGACCCAGTGGAGGCGGGGAATCTCAACCGTTGCGCCGATGCGGGGATAGATGGCAGTTTCGTCGATGCCGCCGCGGTAGACGGTGAAGCGCTCGCCGCCGAGCAGGGTGGTGTAACGGCCGAGGCGGAGGTGATCGGTGAGATAGAACTCAGCGAGGACAGCGCTGGCGTTGGCGCCGGTGTTGGGCTGGGATTTGGCGCTGCCGTCGTTGACGAGAACGCCGAAGAGATCGCTCTCAGCCTGGTAGAAGGTGTAGAAGCCGGCGGAGAGGCCGTTGGGGCCGGCATCAAGATGGAGATCGCCCTGACAGCCGGTGTAGTTGGAGCCCTGATGCCAGGTGGTGGCTACCGGATTGTCATTGGGCAAGGAATCGTAGTTGGCCTGGTTCTGGTGGAAGAAGGGGGCGACGGAAAACAGCGACTTGGGCGAGAGGGTGTGGACCCAGTTGGCGATGAGGAAGGCGTCGCGTTCGGTTTGGGCGTCGCGCAGGCCCCAGGAGTTGTAGTAGTTGGTGATGGCCTGCCAGTCAGTCCGGCTGGGGTCGTAAGGGATGTCGAAGTGGTCCTGGCGGTATTGGGCGTTGAGGCGGAGCTGGTCTTTGGGGGTCTGGTTGCGGATGAGGGAGAGGAAACCGCTCTGGGAGTTGGTGGAGTCGTGGAAGGCGGAGGCGACCGGGGTGGCGAGGCCGAAGTCGGAGCGGGAGCCGGTGAGGCTCAGGTACCAGGCGGTTGACTCGGAGTGGTTGCCGAGGGAGAGCTGGGCTTCGCCGGTGTCGAAGGTGCCGCCGGAGAGCAGCAGTTCGCCGTCGCGGCTGCGCTCAAAGCCGTTGCGGGGCAGGACGTTGAAGACGCCATAGGTGCGGTCGCCGACGCCAGAGTCGTAGCTGCCGCGCTGGGTCTCAAGGGAGTCAATGTCTTTGGGGTCGATCTGGGGGCCGACGTTCGAGGCGATTTTGGTGTTGGGGATGGCGACGCCGTCAATGAGCCAACTGGTCTGGTGGCCGCCGCGCATGTGGAGCATGTCGTGAGTCATGTACGAGCCGGGGACGTAGTCGGTGATCATCTGCATGCCGAGGGTGCGGCTGGCGCCGGGGGTCTGATCGATGTCCTGGCGGGTGATGAGGGTGGTGGGGGTGACGGTGTCGGCCGCGGAGAGAGACGGCTCCAGGCCCTGGACGACGACTGTCTGCGTAGCGGCGGCGACGGAGAGCATGAGGTGGAGGACGGGATTGGTTCCGGAGGCGACGGAAAGCTGCTGCTCGGTTGTTTCAAAGCCGGGGGCGGCGATTTTGAGCTGGTAGACGCCGATGGGGGCCTGGGCAAGTTCAAAGGCGCCATCCGAGCCGGTGACGGCGCGGAGGGTGAAGGCTGAGTCCACGGCCTTGAGGGTGACGGTGGCGTGGGCGACCGGGTGATGCTCGGGATCGTGGACTACTCCGTGCACGTTGGCGAAGACGGTGGCCAGCGCTGGCAGGGAGGCGGCAAGCAGAAGAGTGAAGGCAAGGCGAGACGAGATACGCGCAGGATTGACCACTGGAAAGACTCCGGTTCGGGCAAGGCCGCGTGGGTTTGCGCGCGTGAGAACGCGACTCAAACGAGCGACTTGGGGGATGAGGGGTCGGTTGAAGGCAGGCCTGCTGATTCAGGGGAGGCGGCGCTTCAACGGGATTCTCAGGCGAGGGTGGCGTCAGGCGAGGCTGGAGTCGGGAGGGCCGCGGTTGGACCGGGTGCGCCACTGGCTTAGGCGGGCAACCGAGCGGCCGGCGGCAGGCGAGTGAGGCTGGGCGAGCAGGACCGGCAGGCCGGCAGCGAGAGCCGGGAGCGCATGGACAGGAGCCGTGGACGCGGCGGCAGACCCGGGGAACAGGGGGCACTGGGCGGGCGGCGCCAACTGAGGGGGCGCGCCGGGCGGGACAAAGTAGGCGGCGGCCATGGCGCAGTGGTGGGCTCCGTGGCGGCGGCAGCAGGGGGGCAGGCGCGACTCAGCACCGGCGGGAAGCAGAGCAAGCAGCGGCCCCAGCCAGAAAAGCAGAATCAGAAAGACGCCCAGCGAACGCCGCAAAGGGACTCCTAGGGAATAGGGAAGTGGACTGCGTTTGTCCTGAAAGCAGCATAGCGCATTTCGATTGTTGGGTCTTGCGGAATTTGCGGAGGGTGGTTTTGAGGGGCGGCGAAGGGTTTTGCGCTGGCCGCCGCGGTAACGGGTGGGGTAAACTTGAATACGGCGCAGAATTTAGGGCGAGAGCGCGATTCCCTGCCCTGAAATTCCCTGAAGTGATTTCTGAAGGAAATCAAGACGTGGACGGGAATGCCTTGGGCAGAGGCATGGTGGTTTGGCTTTGAATGGCTGAGAGGGTTTGGCCTTTGCGTTGCGGTAAGTGGATAAAGTACGCCTGGTGAGAGCTCGTAGCTCAGTTGGTAGAGCAACGCCCTTTTAAGGCGTGGGTCCTGGGTTCGAGTCCCAGCGAGCTCACCATAATGCAGTGGTTACTGATTAGTGGTTAGTTGTCAGTTGTCAGTTGTCAGTTTTCAGTTGCCGGTGAGTGAGGCACATTGGGAGCCGGGGGCTGGGCGCTCAGTGGGGCTGGTTGGGTGATTGTGCGCCGGGCGGTCTGCCTGGATTTTTTCCTCAGACAAATTGATTGCTCGGGCGCTGGGCCGGTGATGCTCTGCGGGGCTCTGGCGCAGGCATAGGGCTGCGGCTGGCTGGGCTGGTTGCGCGAGGGTGTGCCGTGAACGGCAATAAAACAAGCTACAATTTCCGCTTCAAAAAGCAGTCATTCACTTGCGCTTTGCGATCGGCTCGCGGGGGGGTGGGAGTGCGCTACAATTCGTGCGAATCTCTGAGGAGAAAGCCGATGAAAGCGAAGTGCACAAGATTTGTTTGGCTGGGAGTTTTGTTGAGCGTCTTTGGGGTCTGGCAGGCTTGCGCGGCTGCGGCCACTGACAGCAGCACTGTGTTCCGCATCGGGGCGTTTGACAGATCTTCCGGCGAGTTTGCGCAGGGCGCGCCCGCGGCGAAGGTGAACTTTGTTGCGGACAAGAGCACGGCGGCGAAGGACTGGTTTGCCCTCCAGTCGGCAGTGGTGAGCACGGCAAAGGGCCAGGAGGCCGCGGTTGCCGCCGCGCCGCGCACGATTACGTTCAGGTTGAAAGGCGCTCCGGGAGCGGCTTACCGGCTGCATGTCGCGGTGTTGCTGGAGTCCACGAGCGTGCCCGCGCTTGAAGTCCAGATCAATGGCAAGAGCGGGCGGTTCTACCTGCATCCGAAGCTGGACTACGCGGGCGGAGACCAGTGGGATGCGTTCAGTCCGACTTACTCGGCTGCGGATGTGGAGTTTGTTTTTCCGGGGAGTTCTCTTCATGCGGGCGAGAACACCATTTCATTGCAATGGGTAGAAGAGGCCGCGGAGGCGGTTCCGGATGCGGGGATCGCTTATGACGGCGTGGAACTGAGCAGCGCTGCGCCGGAAACAAATACGCACTTGCAGGCTGCACAATTGGAGCCGACGGTCTTCTTCCAGCGGCAGGGTGGGGTGTTGAAGGAGAGCGTGGAGGCGTTCATCCGGTATGGGCAGCGGGTGGAGCATGGCAGCGCGGAGCTGACGATTGGCAAGCGGAAGTATGCGGCCGAGCTGCGCGGCGGGCATGATTTTGGCGAAGAGCGGCTGGAGTTCCTGGTGGACGAGTTTGGGCCGCAGACCGTGGCGCAACTGACGGCAAAGATCAACGGGCGCACGGAACATGCGACGCAGACTATCGACCCTAAAAAGAAGTGGACGCTCTACCTGGTTCCGCACATTCACCTGGACGTGGGCTTCAGCGACTACCAGGCAAAGGTTGCGGCGATTCACGCGCGGGCGATTGACGAAGCGATGAAGATGACGGCGGAGCATTCTGATTTTCGCTTCAGCCTGGATGGCGAATGGGATGTGCAGCAGTTCATGAAGACGCGCACAGAGGCCGACCGGCAGCGGTTGATTGAGGCCGCGCAGAAGAAGCAACTGTTTATTCCTGCGCAGTACGCGAGCTTGCTCACCGGGCTGCCGACGACGGAGACACTGATCCGGTCGCTGTATCCGAGTGCGAACTTCAGCCGGAAGTATGGGACGCCGATGGATTACGCAAACATCACGGACGTTCCGTCGTACTCGTGGTCGTATGCATCGATTCTTGCTGCGGCGGGGATTCCTTATCTTGTGGCCGGGAGCGATAACTACCGTGCGCCGGTGCTGCTGCAAGGGCGGCTGCATGAGAAGTCGCCCGCGTGGTGGGTGGGGCCGGATGGCAAGAAGGTCATGCTGTGGTACTCGCGGATCTACCAGCAGATGCAGATGCTGTTTGGGCTGCCGCCGGTGTTACAGGCGGGGCGCGAGACGGTGCCCTTGTTCCTGCAGATGTATGAGGGCGCGAACTACCACGCGGACGCGACGATTCTCTTCGGCACGCAGGTGGAGAATACCGACCTGTTCCCGCAGCAGGCGGAGCTGGCCGGCAAGTGGAATGGCAAGTATGCCTACCCGCACATGCAGTACGCGGGCTTCTCTGAGGCGCTCGACGATATTTCAAAACAGTTCGGCGACGGGATTCCCACGATTCGCGGGGATGGCGCGCCGTATTGGGAGGATGGCGCGGGAGCGGATGCCTTCTACCTGGCGAAGGAGCGGTGGACCGAAGCGCGCGGGCAGACCGCGGAGAAGCTGGCCACGCTGGCCACACTGGCGAATCCGCTGCTGAAGACGGACACTTCGGAACTGGAACAGATGTGGACGAACATGGTGCTGATGGATGAGCACACGTATGACTCGTACAACAGCGTGTCGGACGTGACCAGCCGCGAGGCCGTGGATCAACTGGCGATCAAGGAGCAGTATGCGGTGAATGCAGCGGCGCAGGTGGACTTTGTGACGCGGCGCAGCATGGAGGATTTGGCCGACACGATCAAGGCGGGCACGGGAGGCCTGATTGTGTTCAACAGCCTGAACTGGAAGCGGAGCGGTGCGGTGACACTGGACGTGGACAAGGGGCAGGAGATCTTCGATCTGGCCACCAATCAGGCGCTTCCGGTGGAGTTGGTGGGCAGCGGGGCGGCGTTCAATCGCGAGCGCTTTGTGGCTGACGAAATTCCGTCGCTGGGCTATAAGGTGTATGGAACACGGGCGACGAAGATTGATCCCGCTGCAACGAAGCCGGAGCAAGGCACCACGCTGGAGAACCAGTACTACAAGGTGGAGTTGGACACGGAGACCGGCGCGGTAAAGAGCATCTATGACAAGCAACTGGGCCATGAGCTGGTGAGCCAGGAGGGACCGTACCGGTTCGGCGAGTATCTTTACGTGACCGGCGGGGACAAGATGCCGAACACGATTCTGCACTATGACCGCGTGTCGCCGAAGGCTGAGTTGGAGATTCATCCGGCGGGCAAGGGGAAGATTGTTTCCGTGGAGCGGACGGCGTCTGGGCAGGTTGCGCGAATGGAAAGCGAGGCCACCAATACTCCGGCGATCCGGACGGAGGTGCGGCTGTTCGACAACGAAAAGAAGATCGAGCTGATTGAGGATGTGGACAAGCCGGAGGTGGAGACGAAGGAAGCGGCCTACTTTGCGTTTCCCTTCGCGATGAAGCAGCCACAGTTCCAGTACGAGATTCAGAACGGAGTAGTGGACCCGGCGAAGGATCTGTATGCGGGCGCGGGGCATGAGTGGTTCAGCGCGCAGCACTGGGTATCGGTGCAGAAGGATGGAGTTTCAGCGACGGTGATGCCGCTGGATGCGCCGCTGATTACGCTGGGGGACATCAACCGCGGCGCATGGCCGGAGGAGTTTGGCAAGCGCGCGGGGACGGTGTTCTCGTACGTGATGAACAACTACTGGGATACGAACTACCGGGGCGGCCAGGGGGGGCACTTCCGCTTCCACTACGTGATCACAAGCGCTGGTGCGACGGACGCGGCTGCACTGAGCAGGATGGGCTGGGAAGAGGTCACGCCGCTCGAATCGGACATTATTACGACTCAAGACAAGGCTCTGGTGCAACTGCCGCCGAGCGAGCCGGGCAACTCAGCGCTGCTGGCTGCAGAGGCTGAGGCGAGGAATCCGCAGGGGCTCGACGGGCGGCAGGCGAGCTTTTTGAATTTGGACGATGCGAACGTGCTGTTGGAGACGTGGAAGCCGGCCGAGGATGGAAACGGAACGATTCTGCGTTTTGCCGATTTTGGCGGGACGGAGAGAACGGTGACGGTGAAGACGCCGCTGCTGCATGTGGGGCATGTGAGCCAGACCGATGCGGTAGAGAGAGGACAGGCCGAGGTGTCCGTGGACGGGAGCGGCGGGTTCCACTTCACGCTGCATCCGCATGAGATTGTGACGTTGCGGGTGGTGGAGGGCAAGTAAGCGGCTCTGTGGAGGGAAGGCCCACCGCGCGCTCAGGCGGTGGGCTTTTCCGGGGGCGGCATGGAGGCCAGGAAGCGGCGGGCAAACTCGCCGGCATAGAGGTCGAGGAGTTGGCGTACGCGCTCGGGATTGGGAGAGCGAACGATCAGGCCGGCGTGGTGGTGTTTTTTGAGGCGCACGACGATCTCGGGGGCATCAAAGCCTGAGGTGTCGGGCTCGGCGGTCTGGGCGAGGCAGAGCACGCTGCCGGCATAGTCTTCGCGGGCAGCGGGGGGCGTGTAGGCCTCGCCACGAAGGTGGGCGACTTCAACGCGGGCCCACTCGCGCCAGAGGTTGATGCCGGTGGAGACCTGGACCAGGTCAGAGATGAATGCGCCGCCGACGCGGGCGGCAATCTCGAGGAAATAATAGCGGCCGTCGGCGTGGGCGCGGATGTACTCAGCGTGGGTGACGCCGCGCAGCATGCCGAGTGCGGGCGCCAGGCGGGCGTTGAGCTGGGTGAACTCCAGCCAGTCGGGGCTGTTGCGGTCCACGGTGCGGGTGGTGAATACGCCGCCCTCGTGCATCACCTGCATGGGCGGACGGCCGTACTGGTGGACAACGGAAAACTGGACCGCACTCTCGTTGACGATGGAGTCGACGTGAAAGATGTCGCCGGGGACAAACTGCTCGAGGATAAAGTGGCTCTGCCGGTCGCCGAGCTCATCGAGGGCGCGCCAGAGCTGGTCGGGCTCTTGGATCTTGCGGATACCGAGGGCCGAGGCCTCGGAGCGGGGCTTGAGCAGCCAGGGCGGGGGAACGCGTTCCATGTAATCGCGCAGCTCGTCGAAGTTGAGCACGCGGCAGAACTCGGGCACCAGGAAGCCGGCCTGCCGCGCTCCCATGCGCATGGCAAGCTTGTCACGGTAGTAGGCCGAGGTGGTTGTGCCCATGCCGGGAATGCGCATATGTTCGCGAATCTGGGCGGCGGTTTCAAGGTCGAACTCGTCGAGGGCAATGATGCGGTCAAAGCGGTGCTCCCTCGCCATCCATGAAACGGTGTTGAGTATCTGCTCGCGGTTGAGGCCTGGAGGCATGGTGACGACTTGTTCCAGGGCCTCCCTGGGCCAGTCGGCATCGCGGAGCTTGTCGAGGGTGAGCAGGGTGGGCTTGACGCCCAACTCCGCGCACTGGCGCATGAAGTCCTGACCTTTCTCGTAACTGGCGATCAAGAGAAACCGCTCGACTGTTTCTGGCATGTGTGCCCCCGGTGTGAGTTGCCGCTGCCAGACTCGATCGGGTTCGACCCCGGCATGAGGATAGTTCTACTATAGTTTCGGCAGGCGAGAAGAGAGCGCCAAACGCCGAGGGTGCCGGAAGAGAATGCTGAGCGTAGAGAGAATAGTGAGCCTGCAGGACGGGCAGACCCGGGCATGGCACCTGGCGGGCGCGGCCGGCGAAACTGCGACGGCGGCGGGCAAGGGAGCAGAGGAAGAGTGGCTTGCCCTGGTTACGCTGCAGCACAGGGCCAACTTTGAGTTATGGCACATTGAAGACGAGGCGCGCACGCCCGGCGCCACGGATGCAGAGCTGGCCAAGGTCAAGCGGCGGGTAGACACCACCAACCAGCGACGCAATGATTTGGCCGAGGAGCTGGACCGGTGCCTGCTGGGCTGGCTTGAGCAGCAAGGGCTGCCTGACCTGGAAGCGCCTCTGAACTCCGAGTCGCCGGGACTGATGATTGACCGGCTGTCGATTTTGGCCTTGAAGATTTACCACACGCAGGAAGAGGCCGAGCGCGGGGATGCGCCGGCGGGCCACAGGGAACGGAACCGGGAGCGGCTGGCGATTCTGGAAGAGCAGCGCGCCGACCTTGCCAACTGCCTTGATAGCTTGTGGCGGGAGACGATTTCCGGTACGCGGCGGTTCAAGCTTTACCGGCAGTTAAAGATGTATAACGACCCGTCTTTGAACCCTGCAATCTATCGCAAGGGGGAGCGGACGGCGGGCGAGTAACTCCGGGGTTTCCGGGCCCCCATTGACGGGACGCGGGGTTCTGCGTATAAAAGGGGCCTGAGCAGCGAAAATCCCTGGAACCGATTTCTGCGGGCAAATGACCGCTGGAACTGGTGGTCTGGGACGGCGCGCTCCCGGCAAACACATGACGCAAGAGGCCCGATTCTCGGCTCCGAGCCGCAAAAAGACAACGCCCCCACCCGCCAAGACCGGCGGCCACTCCACTACGGGCACGGGACCCGCCTTTCAGCATTACCAGGCCGCCGTGCAACTGCTGCAGCAGGGCAAATATGAAAAGGCGCTGGCCGCCTTTGAGAAGCTGCTGCCTACCGCTCCGCCCGAGATCAGGGAACGTTGCCAGATGTACATCACCACCTGCCAGCGTCAACTGGAGAAGTCGCGGCTGACGTTCCTTACGCCGGAGGAGCACTACGACTATGCCGTGTCGCAGTTGAACACCGGCTATTACGAGGAAGCGCGGGAGCAGTTCGCCAGCATTCTGGCCGGGCATCCGCAGGCCGACTATGCGCTGTATGGGCTGGCGCTGCTGGACGCGATCACGGGCCGTACGCAGGATTGCCTTGAGAACCTGGCGCGGGCCATTGAGTTGAACCCGAAGAACCGGCTGCAGGCGCGCGCGGATAACGACTTCCTGAGCATGCAGGACGATCCGCGCTTTACCGAACTGCTTTACCCTGAAGTTCCCTAAGGCCCAAGTGACCGCTGAACCTCGCGCGACCGGCAACGCTCAATCCACTGTGTCCGGTAGCGATGAAGCCATGTCTTCGGCTTCATCGCTGCGGGTGGTGGCCATCGGCGGGGGCACGGGACTTTCCACGCTGCTGCGCGGGTTGCGCCGGCATGTTGCGGTGCCCGGGTCGGCGTCGTCGTCGGGGCTGATCTCTGACCTGGCAGCATTAGTGACTGTGACCGACGACGGCGGCTCGTCTGGGCGGCTGCGGCGGGACTTTAATATGCTGCCGCCGGGCGACCTGCGCAACTGCATGGTGGCGCTGAGTGAAGAGGAAGACCTGCTGGCCAAACTCTTTGCGCACCGGTTCAGAGCCGGCGATGCGCTGGAGGGGCACAACTTCGGCAACCTGTTTGTGGCCGCGCTGACCGAGATCACGGGAGATTTTGGCCACGCCATTCAACTGGCATCGAAGATTCTGGCCACGCGAGGGCGAATCTACCCGGTGACCACGGCGAACGCGACCCTGGTGGCGCGGATGAGTGATGGGTCGGAGGTGCGCGGAGAAACCAACATAACCGC
>Ga0302320_10011979_pt1 | contig 18271 bp, 20 predicted proteins | sample Bog_T0_3_FD_202130 | JGI IMG/M metagenome (GOLD analysis project Ga0302320, IMG submission 202130) | Peat permafrost microbial communities from Stordalen Mire near Abisko, Sweden - Bog_T0_3 | ecosystem: Environmental > Terrestrial > Soil > Wetlands > Peat | place: Sweden: Abisko, Stordalen Mire...
GTGAATTCCGCCGGGGCGCAACGGGTTCCGAATACCTCGAACGTAACTTTCGATGGAATCGAGGGCGAAGGTTTCGTGATTGCGATGGACCTGAAGGGTATTTCGGTTTCGACGGGCTCGGCTTGCTCGTCGGGCGCCATTGAGCCATCGCACGTGCTGACCGCAATGGGCCTGGGCGGGGAAGCAGCCCGGGGTTCGATTCGCTTCAGCTTAGGGAAGCAGAATACGGAAGAGGAAGTGGAGTACGTGCTGGCGCAAATTCCTGAGGTGGTGGAAAAGCTGCGGGAACTGAGTCCGGTGTGGGCAGGAAAGCGATAGGGATGAGCGTGGCGTCAAACGAGAAACAGCAGACGGTTGCAGTGGCGATGAGCGGCGGGGTGGACTCCTCGACGGTCGCGGCCATGATGGTGCGCGATGGCTACAAGGTCATAGGGCTGACCATGCAGTTGTGGAATCAGCGGCGGCTGCCGCAGGCAAACCCAAGCGGCGAGCCACAGGCGGGGCGATGCTGCTCGATCGACGATGTTTACGATGCGCGGTCGGTGGCGCAGCGGTTGGGGATTCCGTACTACGTAGTGAACCAGGAAGATCGCTTCGAGCGCGACGTGGTGCGTCCATTCGTGGATGACTATCTATCTGGTAGAACTCCGATTCCGTGCTCACTCTGCAACAATCACTTGAAATTTGATCAACTGCTGCGGACGGCCTGCTCGGTGGGTGCGGACGTGATCGCCACCGGCCACTATGCGCGCAATGAATGGGACGCCGAGCGGGGTCGCTGGATACTGAAGCGTCCTGCGGATAAGGCGAAGGACCAGACTTACTTTTTGTTTGGACTGACGCAGGAGCAGTTGAGCCGGACGCTGTTTCCGATTGGCAAAATGTGCAAGCCAGCAGTTCGCGAAGAGGCGCGTCAGCAGGGATTGACCGTGCTGGCCGATAAGCCGGATTCGCAGGAGATATGTTTTGTTCCGGGAGGGGATTACAAGGCCTTTCTCGACGCCTACATGGAAGAGCAGGGCGAACGCCTGCCGGATTTGTCAGGCGATTTGGTGACGGTTACCGGCGAGGTTCTCGGGCGGCATGAGGGGATTCATAACTTTACGATTGGGCAGCGCAAAGGATTGGGAGTAGCTACTGGATCGCCGCTTTACGTGGTGGAGATTCGCGGCGACCGGAGAGAAGTGGTGGTGGGCGGCGCGGAGTCGCTGATGTCAAAGACTCTGCGAGCGAAGGATTGCAACTGGATTTCCATCGCCAAACTTGAAGGGCCGATGCGGGTGGAGGCGAAGATTCGCCATCGACATCCTGCGGCAGCGGCTACCGTCGAACCAGTCGGCGACGGCGAAGTGATCGTCACCTTCGATGAACCTCAGCGGTCGGTGACTCCGGGGCAGGCAGTGGTGATGTACAGCGGGGACGAAGTCGTGGGGGGCGGGTGGATCGAGTGAGGGAGTATTACTCTCTTACGTTTGTGGGCACTTGAATCTTTGTTTCTGGTGCAGGAAGTTCGCGAGGTAGTTCCAGCGGTTTTTCAAGATAGACAGGACCCACCATGGTCATGGATAGTGGTCGCTCGCCATTTAGGACTTCCAACCATGAGGTGCGAATGCCCTTCCATTGCTCCTCAACGTCTATATACCACTGCGGGACATACATGTTGTCCCTAATTGCTGCTTTGTCTATGTCATAACCGAGACTACGCCCCATAACATGCACGAGGTCGATCAGCAGGTCGAACTTCTTTTCGCCCCAACGCGCTAATTGATCTGCGCCGTTCGTGCGCTGATTGAGATGGGATGCATACACTCGCCAAGCTGCCAGAACCTCTTTGTCAGCCTTCCGGTCTGGATGAAACTCAACCGGAATCATGTTGAGAGCGTCAACGTGATTAGGGTTTAGCGGCACTTTCAGAGTAATCATCAGCTTGCGGAAGATCTCGAGCTTTCTTTTTCGGTGTTCGCGCCTTTCCTCGCTGTTCCGTTGCACCCATAACGCGAATAGCGGTCCAGTGATGATAGCTGTGACCGACAGCCAGACTTCGAATTTGATTCCAAGAAACATGGGATTAATCTGAACAGTGAAGATGCTACTACAATGAGGCAGATTCTCAGCGAGAAATTCTGATGGTTGGAGAAAATGCCATGGTTGAGGGCTTTTGGATACTAGAAATTCGCGTTCTACAGTACACCACCGGCGGCGTAGCGATCTTCACCAACGGTAAGGTGTTTGGCGGTGACAATGCGTTTACATGGATGGGTGCGTATTCAACAGACGGAAAAATCATAAAGGGACGGGTCAATGTCCACAATTTTGATCCGTCAGTGAAAAGTGTTTTAGGGGTTCCCGGTGACTATGAAATGCACTTTTCAGGGGATGTCAGGGGAGGCGTCATTGCTGGGACCGCCATAATTGCAAATCAGCCGCAGCACAGCCTAGCAATTCGATTTACTAAGAGAGCGGATATCTAAAAGGAACTAATGCAGATCAAAGAAGGAGCTGGGCGGTAAGCTCTTCCCGCAATAATTGACGAGAATCGAACCCCCGACGTTTGCCAAGCACCCTCCTGACGAACTACGATTTTCCGTTACGCTTTCTTGATTGAAAGCGTGCGAGGTACTTATGTCAGTCGAACTCGAACAAGCGGTACGTCAATACACTCCGATTAAAGCTGCGCGTGGTCTGGAACTGTCTTGCAAGGGCTGGGCGCAGGAAGCCGCGTTGCGGATGCTGATGAACAATCTGGACGAAGAGGTGGCGGAGCGTCCGCGCGATCTGGTGGTGTATGGCGGCACGGGCAGGGCGGCGCGCAACTGGGATTGTTATGACGCGATTGTGCGCTCGCTGAAGTCTCTGGAGAACGACGAGACGCTGCTGATTCAGTCCGGCAAGCCGGTGGGGATTTTCCGTACGCACGACTATGCGCCGAGGGTGTTGCTGTGCAACTCCAACCTGGTAGGGCACTGGTCAAATTGGGAGAAGTTCAACGAGCTGGAGCGCGCGGGACTGATGGCCTATGGACAGATGACTGCCGGGTCGTGGATTTATATCGGCTCGCAGGGAATTATCCAGGGGACGTTTGAGACCTTTATGGCGGCGGGTGACCGGCATTTTGGCGGCGACCTGAGCGGGAAACTGATTGTCTCCGGCGGCATGGGCGGAATGGGTGGAGCGCAGCCATTGGCCGCGACCATGACCGGCGCAGCCTTCCTGGGAATCGAGGTTGACCCCGAACGCATCAAGAAGCGGCTGAAGAGCGGATACTGCGACTTCATGGTGAACTCGCTGGACGAGGCGCTGCGGATTCTGAAGAACGCTCTGCGGAAAAAGGAGAATATCTCGGTCGGGCTGGTGGGGAATTGCGCGGACGTGATTCCGGAGTTGGCCGAGCGCGGCGTGGTGCCTGACATTTTGACCGATCAGACTTCGGCGCACGATCCACTGAATGGATATGTGCCGAATGGGATGACCTTCGAGGAGGCGCTGCGTCTACGCGAGCGCGATCCTAAGACCTACGAGCAACGCTCGCTGGAGTCGATGGCTAGGCACGTGGAAGGGATGCTGCGACTGCAGAAGATGGGTTCGGTGACGTTCGATTATGGCAACAACATCCGGACCTTTGCATTTCAGCAGGGAGTAAAAGACGCATACGACTTTCCGGGCTTTGTACCGGAGTACATTCGTCCGCTGTTCTGTGAAGGCAAGGGGCCGTTCCGCTGGGCTGCGCTTTCGGGCGATCCGCGGGACATTGCCGTAACCGATGACTTGGTGCTGGAACTGTTCCCGGAAAATCGCAGGCTGGCGCGCTGGATCGACCTGGCGCGGAAGCGGATTCGCTTCCAGGGGCTACCGGCGCGAATCTGCTGGCTGGGGTATGGCGAGCGGGCGGAGTTTGGGCTGGCGATCAACGACCGCGTGAAGCAGGGAAAGATCAAGGGGCCGATCGTGATCGGGCGCGATCATCTGGACTGCGGCTCGGTGGCGTCGCCTTTCCGCGAGACGGAAGCGATGAAAGACGGCAGCGATGCCGTGGCCGATTGGCCGCTGCTAAACGCGTTGCTGAATACCGCTTCCGGCGCGTCATGGGTTTCGATCCACAACGGCGGCGGCGTTGGCATTGGGTATTCGCAACATTCAGGACAGGTGACGGTGGCGGATGGAACCGACGACATGGCGCGGCGCATCGAACGCGTGCTGACCAACGATCCGGGAATCGGCGTGGCGCGGCACGTAGACGCAGGGTATGAGGAAGCGGCCAGCTTCGCAAAGAAGGCTGGTATACGAATTCCCATGGAAGGCAAGTAAGCAAGCCATGGCTTCCACGAAGATTAAAGAAGTTGCGGAGCATGAACCGGGAGTGTTGCTCCATCGCATCTCTCAACTGGTGACGATGGCTGGCGGCGCGGGGCCTCGGCGCGGGCGGCAGATGCGCGAGATTGGCGCGATAAAAGACGCTGCCGTGCTGGTCTGCGGCGGGAAGATTGCAGCCGTCGGGAGCCAGCGCGAAGTGCTGCGCAATCCGTGGCTGAAAGAGCACCGGGCTGAGGTGATCGAATTGGATTGCCGCGGCAAGCTGGTGCTGCCAGGATTCGTGGATTCCCATACCCATCCAGTGTTTGTGTCTCCACGCCTGATTGACTTCGAGAAGCGCGCGGCGGGCGCGAACTATGAGGAGATTGCGGCGGCGGGCGGAGGGATTCGCGTCAGCATCGACGGAGTGCGCCGCGCCGGCGAAGCCACGTTGGCGGACCACGTGTTTGCGGCGCTTCGGCAAGCTCAATCGCAGGGAACGACGACCGTGGAGGCAAAGTCGGGCTATGGGCTTGATCCCGCGTCGGAGATCAAGAGTCTGAAGGCGATCCGGCGCGCCGCCGAACAGTGGCAGGGAACCACTGTGGCGACTTTTCTGGGTGCGCACGTCCCGCCGCCGGAATTCAAGGAAGAACCCGATAAATACGTGGATCTGTTGTGCGCGGAAATTCTGCCCAAGGTCGCACGGCTGAAACTGGCGCGGTTTGTGGACGTTTTCTGCGAGCGCGGAGCGTTCACCCTGGAGCAGACCGAGCGGATTTTGGGCGAGGCGCAACGCCACGAGCTAGCCTCGCGGGTGCATGTGGGCCAGTTGACGAATACTCCGCTGGCGAAGATTCTCGCTTTCCATCCGGCTTCGGTCGATCACCTTGACTGCCTGGAAAAGGCCGACATAGCGGCGCTGGCGGCGAGCAATACCGTGGCGACGCTGCTGCCCGGAGCAAATTATTTTCTGGCGACGAAGAAGTATCCCCCGGCGCGCAAACTGATCGACGCCGGTGCCGCAGTGGCGCTGGCGACGGACTACAATCCCGGAACTTCGCCGACCATCAGCATGCCAATGGTTCTTTCGCTGGCATGTACCCAGATGCGCATGACCGTGGAGGAGTCGCTGACCGCAGCCACTATGAACGGCGCACACGCACTGCAACTGGGCGGGCGAAAGGGAAGCGTCGAGGTGGGCAAAGATGCCGATCTCGCATTCTTCGAACTGGACGACTATCGGGAGCTTCCCTATTGGTTCGGCGGGAACCACTGCGCGGCGGTGATGATGGAGGGGCGCTTCGCGGACATGTTCTAAGCGCTGGCGGCGAGTAGTTTATCCACAGTCAAGCTTTGCGAACTTTTATCGTACTGCTATAATCAACTCGTTCCAGCAAGCAATGTTCGCTTCTGCAACCCCTTCCGTAGGCACATTTATCAGGTGCATTCAGAATGGCCAGGTAGCTCAGTTGGTAGAGCAGCGGACTGAAAATCCGCGTGTCGGGGGTTCAACTCCCTCCCTGGCCACCATCAAGACGGACAAAACAAAGGATTTGAAAGAGGCTCCCAACCGGTAGCCTTTTTCGTTTGCCTAAATGGTCCGTGTTTTGTCCATGTTCTCCTTGAAAAGCGCAACGTTAGCATCCAGAGCCATAAGTTGCCGGCTGAATCCGGTTCCCCAATGTGCCCATTCGATTTTCGATTAAAGAACCAACGCACAGCACTGTGTATGGCCACTCTCCAGAAAGAAAAACCACCGTCCCAATTTGGTACAGACAGACTCATCATCCCATCATAAGAGTATACAAGTTAGGAAAGCTGTGACAGAATCCTGGTCGTGCCAAGATCTTAAGGATGCTTACTGCGGGTAGCTTGCAGGATGGAATTGTGGCCATGCAGGTGGATCGCTTCATCCCATCAGTTTAGAGAAGGATCCATTCGGACAGGTGATTTAGCCGGCAGATTGCCGTGGCACAGGCTACAGCCTGCACTCAGGAGAGGGTTTAGGGAGTAACTAATGAAACGTCTGAATTTAGAAGATGCCTATGCCCGTGCGGCGGTGGCTGGCAAGAAAACCACAACTCTTAGAATTGCGGTCTTACTAGACGCTTCAGATATTACCGAAGTAATAGGCAAAGGAGAGTCGGCATGACCACTATTACCGTGCCGGAGCGAACGGCAATCCGCAAAATTTCGATGCGCCTCGTGCCTTTCGTTGCGATTATGTTCTTCATCAACTTTCTTGACCGAACTGCCATTTCTTTTGCCGGCCCCAATGGCATGAACCGCGACATTGGGCTAACCATGGCCCAGTTTGGGCTAGCATCCGGCATCTTCTTCGTTGGCTACATCCTACTCGAAGTACCGAGTAACTTGGCACTTCACCGTTACGGAGCGCGCAAGTGGCTTGCGCGCATCATGGTGTCCTGGGGCCTGGTTTCGCTTCTATTCTCCTGGGTACGGACCGTTCATGGACTCTACACTTTAAGAGTGCTGCTGGGCGTTGCCGAGGCTGGTTTTTTCCCGGGAGCCATTCTGTACCTTAGCCTCTGGGTGCCAGGACGTTACCGTAGCAAGATTCTGGCACTTTTCTACCTGGCACAACCGCTCACCGTGGTCGTGGGAGCGCCTCTGGCCGCCTGGATGATTGGCCATGATGGACTCTTTGGAATGGCCGGTTGGCGAGTGATGTACCTTGGTGTATCGATACCAGCTATTGCGATTGGCATAATGGCTTGGTTTTATCTGGTCGACCGGCCAGCAGAGGCAAAATGGCTGAACGCAGACGAGAAACGTTGGCTAATCACTGAACTCGAGCACGAGAAAGAAGAAGTAGGAAAGAATAAGACGGCCAAAGAAAGCATCTGGAAGGCCATGCTGAATGGTCGCGTCTGGGTTCTGTGCTTAATCTACTTTGGTTTTATTTATGGTCTTTATGCCCTGGCGTTCTTCTTGCCGACGATCATCAATGGTTTTCAGCAACAGTTCGGCACTACCTTCAACGTCATTCAAAAAGGGTTGATCACTGCGATTCCCTACCTCCCAGCAGCTATAGTTCTGTACTTCTGGTCGCGTGATGCAACACGCCGAGGCTGCCGCACGTGGCATATTGCCCTGCCTGCATTGGCGGGAGCGGTGAGTATCCCGTTGGCACTTCTAATGAAATCGCCAGCATCCACGGTAGCGGTGATCACTATCACCGCCTGTTCAATTTTCGCTGCCCTGCCTAATTTCTGGACATTACCCACCAAGTTTCTTACTGGAGCCGAAGCTGCGGCGGTGGTGGCACTGATCAATACGGTGGGTAACATCGCAGGGTTTTCCGCCGGCTATATTACCGGTGCCTTGAAGGATATAACTAAGACCTACATGGCACCCATGCTGGTTGTCAGCGGCTGCATGCTGATGTCCGCGGTACTGATGATAATACTTGGTCAATCGGGCAGAACCAGCGAAGTCGGTACTGTCGCAAAAGCGTCGTAAGTGAAGCGTAAGCAAAGCGGTATGTCCCAGCGACTTGACCAGCGTTTGTTTCTCGATATTCAGGGAAATAGTAAGAAGACAAGAATTTTGACCGTAACATCAATTTAGGAGCGACAGCATGAAAGATAAGATTGTAGTTAGTGTCATCGGTGCAGCAGGCAAAATGGGTACCCGCGTGACCAACAATCTGGCCAAGCACCCCGATGCCATTGAGCTTTATTTCTGTGAATCTTCGGAAGCCGGTATTGCGTCAATCCGGCAGCGCGGCTTTGATATTACGCCAGCCGAGACAGCGGTAGCGAAAAGCGAAATTATCGTCCTGGCAGTCCCCGATGTTGTCATCAAAACTGTTTCCATCGGCATTGTAAAGATGATGTCGCCCGGTTCAACCATGGTCATCCTGGACCCGGCGGCTGCAGTTGCCAAGGAACTGGCGCTAAGAGACGATTGTACCTTCGTTGTGGCCCACCCCTGCCATCCGTCCTACTTCCTTGACCAAGACACGTTTGAAGCACGCAATGACCATTTTGGAGGTATCGCCGGCAAACAGGATATTGTCATGGCCAAGATCCAAGGCGACGACAATAACTTCACTCATGCTAGAACGGTCTGCGAATGGATGTACGCACCGGTGGCCCACAGCTATGTTATGGGAATTCGCGACATCGCTTTTCTCGAACCCACGCTGGTGGAGATTCTCGGCGCTTCGACTATCTTTGCCATGGCAGAGACGGTCAATGAGGCCGAGCGTCGTGGTATTTCACGCGATGCGGCAATATCTTTTCTCACCGGGCATATCAACGTCCTAACATCTATGTTCCTGGGGAAAATGGGCAATGCCCAAGTTTCTGATGCTTGTAAGGTTGCCATTGGACTTGGAAACCGCCTGGTGCTGCGCGATGACTGGAAGAGAATCTGGGAGGATGACGTGCTGGACAAGGCAATTGACACCATGCTTCATCCGAGTGACCCGAAAATCTAAGAAAGAACGGGTTCATTGAGTATCAAGGTCGTGTGTGATCCAGAAATGTCCGGGCGGTTCCCCGAACCCAGGCATGATCGTTTCTTGTTCAATGGCCCATTCCACAATTGACAAGCCCCTTAAGGATCAAAGGGGCTTGCCGCCCATGGAAACCCGGCACTACACTTTGCCGGACTGGCCCGTGATTTGCGCGGATGCAACGAACTCTGCGAGGAAATAATGCTGAAGCATTTGATTCTGGAGGCTCTTTTGTGATCGGACTCAGTACCTACGCGTTCTTCTGGCAGCACTCAGATCGCGCACCGCAACCCATCGATCTGATGGCCATGCTGCAACGGACACGCGAACTTGATGCGGACGTTTTTCAAATTTGCGATTACCCGCGGATTCTTGAATATTCTGAAGCGCAGTTGAGCGATCTTAAGTCGCTCGCAGCGGAACTCGGCGTTGTGCTGGAACTTGGCACTAAAGGGATTTCACCCAATCACTTGGCGGCCTTTCTGCGATTGGCTGATACGCTAGGCGTAAAGATGATACGGAGTATGGTCAACGCACCGGATCACCACCCAAGTTTGCCGGAGGCGCAAGGCTTACTCAAGCAGTCGCTTCCTTCTTATGAGGCCTCTGGTGTAAGGATCGCTCTCGAAACCTATGAGCAGTTGAGTTCGCGTGACTTGGTAACACTTATTGAGTCCATAGGTAGCCCAAATCTCGGAATCTGCCTGGATCCGGCGAACTGTGTCGCGGCGCTTGAAAACCCTATCGATGTGATAGACCGCTGCTCCCAGTATGTTGTCAACCTGCATGTTAAGGACTTCGCCTTTACACGACGAGGCGGCTGGATCGGATTTACCCTTGAAGGTACACAGCTTGGCTCTGGGTTGCTTGATTATGACTATATGATTAACGTAGTAAAACCTGAGGTGCGTGGTATCAACCGCGTTATTGAGCACTGGCTGACCTGGCAAGGCACCTTCAAGGAGACCTCTCGGCTCGAGAATCTCTGGAACATCAACAACATTGCCTATATGAACGCGCACAAGTCTTTGCAATCATAACGAGCATCATGACTTGCACTGACAAGTAGAGGTCGAACTGGTAGCGTCATGTGATTCACCGGGGAGATCGATCATTTCTTTCCGGTAAGGTGAAAGTGCATCTCCCGTTCCGCACCATTGGGATCATGTGCAGTGATTCGATCCAGTATCCGCTTATGTTCGTCAAGGGTAGTAGGCTGGTTCTTAAAGCTCAGCATGTCTTTGCGGTAATCCGCCATCCATTGGAGGATCGCTCGAGAGACAGCGATGTATATGGGGTTGCCGGAAATACGTGCAATCTCATTGTGAAACTCCATGTCGGCGGGAACGAAATTTTCACTACCTAGATTACTGCGCATAGCGGAGAATGCAGCTTCAAGCCGCTCGATATCCTCTCGTGATGCACGTTGAGCGGCCAATTTCACCAACCCAGTCTCGAAAAATACTCGAGCATCGCGAAGATAATCTACAGTCTCAGCAGAACTTGATAGCAACTGGCGCGCCGCCAGGTCGATCTGGCCGATCATTGAATCCATGTCGACACGTACTAGCCGAGCCCGCTCTCCGTGTTGAATCGCAATCATGCCCTTGGACGCGAGGCGCTGCATCGCTTCACGAACAACCGGCCGCCCTACACCGAAGGAATTCATCAATTCGCGTTCTGCTGGTAACTGGTCGCCCGGTTCAAGCCCTTCTTCCTTAATAAGCGAGAGGAGTTGTTCAAAGACAATGTCCGAAAGCTTCTTGCGTTGAATAGTTCTTTTCTTAATCTCAAACATCCGCAGTTTAGACTCCTCATTACGTCTGTTCAGTCTAATACGTTAGCAATAATACAAGGTGTACTCAAGCGCAGGTCATATTTGCACGTTCAAGAACGATGCAAAGCTCGGCGAAGCTCGATGGTATTGAAGAAGTCCTGAAACCAAAAGGAGTATCGAGACGCACTTGTAGTTTCGAATAGGCGGTAGTGTTAGGCAAAGTTTCGAAGGAAAGATAGGTTGCAGGCACGCCGCACTCGAGTCTGCTCAAGGAATCGGTGGGTGTCTTTGGCCGGATACAACCGATTGAAATGATGGCGAGCCCGTGTTAATCGTTTCCTCGGGCGGATTGCTCCGAGACGGAATGCAGATGCCGTGTAAGAGCCGATCTAAAATGCGTTGCTGTCCGTCTTCTGACACAACAAATGAATTTGCAGTTTTGCCGGATTCTCGGCCGCATCCTGTAGCTCCTTGCCGATAAGAAAACGCCTATACTGGATAACTGCGAGATGGAGGGATTTTCATGGCCAGGAAACAGATTGTGATTGGATGCGACAATGCCGCTGTTCAATTAAAGAATGTCTTGATCGGCGTCTTGAAAGAAGAGGGACTTAGCTTTGAAAACGTCGGCGTAGATAGCGCGGAGGATCAAACCGGATATCCGGTGATTGCTCAGCGGGTTGCCGATAAGATCATTGCAAGCAATTATGACAAGGAAGGTATTCTTGTCTGCGGTACCGGCATCGGCATGGCGATCACGGCAAACAAGTTTCCCGGTATCTATGCCGCGGTCTGCCATGATAGCTACTCTGCCGAACGTGCCCGGCTCAGCAATAACAGCAACGTTTTCTGTATGGGTGCTCGCATCATTGGACCGGAACTGGCCAGGAAGGTTTTGCGGGAGTGGTTAAGCCTAGAGTTTAAGGGTGGCCGCTCGCTTTCGAAAATTGAATCCATCATCGCCATCGAGAAAGCGAATTACGCAAAATCTTGAGGGGCGCAAGTTCCATATCGGCACCAGTGTGGCTTCGAGAGTGCATTTCTCGGCGAACACTATGGCGACGACAGCGATCTAAGTGCTACGAATTGTAACGATCTCAGATGCATACTGCCAAACTGATTTGAGGGAATACCATGACTTGCATTCATGACGATCCGGAAGCCTTCGCAACGATGGCAATTGCCGGGTTTAGTTCCGTATATGCCCGGACTGTGCGTGCGGTAACCGGGGGTGTTATTCGCTCGACGGCTACGCCGGAGGGCAAGGTTGCCGTCGTAGTCGGCGGTGGTTCGGGACACTATCCCGCGTTTGCTGGATTTGTAGGTCCGGGGCTTGCCGATGCGGCTGTTGCGGGTGACGTGTTCGCTTCTCCGTCGGCACACTCTATTGCTCACGTATCTCGTCTCGCACAGCGTGGAGGCGGAATTCTCCTTGGGTTCGGGAACTATGCGGGCGACGTCATGAATTTTGGACTCGCGGCAGAGCGTTTAATCTCCGAAGGTATTGATGTGCGCATCTTGCCCGTTACCGACGATGTCGCCAGCGCCCCTGCCGACCAACCGAAACGGCGGCGAGGCATTGCAGGCGATCTGGTGGTATTCAAGATCACGGGTGCGGCTGCAGAAGCAGGGCTGAATCTCGACGAAGTCGAACGTGTGGGCGTTCGCGCCAACGCGCGCACGTTCACTTTCGGTGTTGCTTTCACGGGTTGTACGCTGCCCGGTGCGACGCGGCCACTGTTTACCGTGCCCGCGCAGCGAATGGGCGTTGGACTCGGAATTCACGGAGAGCCGGGGATCAGCGAGGACGCAATACTTTCGGCCTCCGCCTTGGCAAAGATGCTCGTGGAGCGTCTGATGTCGGAAAAGCCGGTAGATGTGAACGGACGTGCGGCGGTTATATTGAATGGGCTTGGCTGCACCAAATACGAGGAACTCTTCGTCCTTTGGACAAGCGTTGAATCGGCGTTGAAGTCGAAGGGGATCACGATTGTCGAACCCGAAGTCGGCGAGTTCGTAACCAGCCTCGATATGGCGGGTTGTTCTCTGACCTTGACCTGGCTGGACGACGAACTCGAAAAATTCTGGTGTGCTTCTTCAGATGCGCCGGTCTTACGCCGAGGCGCAATTGTTGCCACCGTGGCGGCTCCCGCTCTTTCAGAAGAAGCTGAGACAACTGTCGTACTTGGCGCCTCATCGGCGCCATCACGAGAGAATGGTAAGTGTATCGCCGACCTAATCGGAGAGGTCGCGAAGGCGTTGCGGGGCGCAGAGGAGACACTTGGACGTATCGACGCGTTGGCAGGGGACGGTGATCACGGCATGGGCATGACCCGTGGTTCCGCCGCTGCAGCCGAGGCAGCAGAGAAAGCCGTGGCGGCAGGTGCCGGTGCGGCCAGCGTACTCGCTGCGGCCGGTAACGCATGGGCTGACCGGGCCGGTGGTACTTCCGGTGCTTTGTGGGGACTGGCCCTGCGCACCTGGAGCGGAGCATTGAGCGACGAGATTGCAATTACGCCCGACGCCGTTGCAAAGGGGGCGAAGGCCGGGCTCGACGCAGTCGTGCGCCTTGGGCGCGCCCGGGTAGGCGACAAGACCCTTGTGGATTCGTTTGCCCCGTTTGTGACAACATTGTGCGACGAAGTGAGTAGAGGCAATCCTTTGGTGATCGCGTGGAGAGAGGCGGCGCGCGTGGCGACGGCTGCCGCGGAAGCTACGGCGCAACTCACTCCGAAGCTTGGGCGTGCTCGTTCGCACCCGGTACGCAGTCTTGGACATCCGGATGCCGGTGCTATTTCTCTTGCGCTTTGTGCGCGGATCATAGCTGCGGCACTAGAGGCTAACGCAGGCTAGCCAGTCGTCCAAAGACAAAACTCACCGTGTCTCAATGGCCACCGGCCAAAGCCGGTGGGTCTAACCCAGGCACGTCGAACGAAATCAACGGACTTCCCCACCAGAGCAGCATTGATGAAGGTTATGTGCTCTGTGTGGAAGGTTCCCTGCGCCCCGTGAGCATGCGTCAGCACGTCGGCATACGGTTTGGACATGATCTGATAACTGGCTTGACAGATTCTCGCGTCTTAGAGTAATAATTCGGCAAGCGGGTGAAGGAGTTCACCCTTAACCGCTATCCCACCAATAGCCGGGATGGCTGATGACTCCTGACAAGGATCCTTGTCGCGGAGTCATGTCCCCGGCACCGATCTAACCAAAAAGTAAAGGAGTCGCGTTCTATGGAGAACGTCTGGATACTTGCTGCCCTTTGGGTGGGTCTGGCTCTCATTGCAACCTTGCTGGCGATCTGGTTCAAAATCTCGACGGCGTTGTCTGAGATCGTCGTCGGCACGGTTGCGCAACTCATCATTGGAGCCTTCATCGGAGTACATGGCGGCTTGGGCTCAAAAACCAGCTGGATTGGTTTCCTGGCGGGTACGGGGGCGATTGTCCTCACGTTTCTGGCCGGTGCCGAACTCGATCCTACGATTTTCAAAACGAAATGGAAGGAAGCGCTGATCGTTGGACTGGTTGGGTTTATAGGACCCTTCTTGGGTTGCACGGCGGTTGCGCATTTTCTTCTGCATTGGAACGTGCGCGCGAGTTGGCTTGCCGGTGTCGCTCTCAGCACGACATCTGTGGCGGTTGTCTACGCAGTGATGCTTGAACTCGGCTTTAACACGACTGATTTCGGCAAGGCGATCCTGGCAGCGTGCTTCGTCAACGATCTCGCCACGGTAATCGCTCTCGGCCTGATATTTTCTCCTTTCACGTACCGGACACTCGTGTTCATCGTGGTCTCCGTTGTTGTCTTCGCCGTGCTGCCGTTTCTGACGCCCAGATTCTTCCATCGCTACGGTGGGCGGGTTTCCGAACTGGAGGCGAAGTACATATTGTTTCTCCTCTTCGCGATGGGTGGGCTTGCGGTCTGGGCAGGTAGCGAAGCCGTGCTGCCTGCATACGTGATCGGCATGGTGCTCGCCGGCACCGTCGGCAAGGATCACTCCCTTATTCGTCGCCTGCGAACGCTTACCTTCGGTCTGTTGACGCCTTTCTATTTCATTCGCGCAGGCTCGTTTGTCTCTGTCCCAGCGTTGATTGCCGCTCCGATGATCTTTGTCGCTCTGTTCTTCGCTAAGATGTTGTCCAAGGTTATTGGCCTTCTTCCGACAGTGCGAGCGTTTAAGTATCAGCGCGATGAAGGTTTGTACTACACACTCATGATGTCCACGGGGCTTACATTCGGCACCATCTCTGCCTTGTTTGGGTTGAATCACAACATCATCGACGAGGCGCAGTATTCTTATCTGGTTGCGACGGTCATTGGCAGTGCGGTGGTTCCAACCGTGATCGCCAATGCGTTTTTCATGCCGAGGCATCTGCTGGCACACAAGAAAGAAGCGGAAGCGCAGACAATTGCGCATCGAGTCTCCGATGCGCCGGTTGAATCGGATTAGGAGAAAACCGCATGGAAGGAAGACGGCATAACCCATATTTCCGAAAGATTCTGGTCGGCTACGATGGATCGGCGGCTTCGGAAAGAGCAGTGGATGTGGCAATCAGCCTTGCGCAGTGTACCGACGCAGAGATCCTGGTCCTGGCAGTCGCACGACCGCCCGAGCCCGCGACTCATGTTGAGGTAGACGCGGTACTCGACAACGCAAAGGAACACTTCGAGGAAGGCTTTAGTTCGGTGCGGGAACGCGCGAGGTCGGCCGAAGTTCACCTCGAAACGATGATCGAAGTTGGGCATCCGGCAGAGCACTTGATTCACCAGGCGGAGATCCATCACGCCGAATTGATCATCGTGGGAAGAAGAGGAACTTCCTTGTTTCAAAAGTTGCTTCTTGGGTCAGTGTCCGAACGGGTTATCCGATTTGCGCACTGTCCGGTGATGGTCATGAAGTGAGGGCGTAAGAGCTATGAAGATTGTCGTCATCTCCGACCTGCACAGCAACTTTTACGCACTCTCTGCATTGCCCGAGCTTGGCGATGAGCTTTGGGTGCTTGGGGATCTAGTAGATTACGGTCCGATGCCGGAAGAAGTGGTCGGCTTCGCTCGCTCTCATAGCGAAATTGCAATCGCCCACCGAGGAGAACCGGCATGAGTGCAGACCCGAAGAGTCACCCAATCTCCTCGCTAAGCGATGCGCAGCAGCGAACCCTGCGGAATGCGTGCAAGCATATGGACGGCTTGTTGAAAGACGTTGAGGCAGCACTGGACACGAGCCGCACCAGCTCAGTGTTTCCGAAGTACATCAACGACATCGCATCGGTTCAGCGGAAGACAATCGAAGAATACCTCGTTCGTTTTCGGGTGCAGCTCCTTCGCGTTCTGGCAGGTCAGGCGATTGAACTGGAGGAGCCGCGGATCAAAGCATCGCACGCAATTCATACCTCGCTTACGTTCATTGAGATCGCGATTGAAGAACTCAGCCCCGGAAGAATGCGAGGATATGGACCAGTCTCCAAGGCTGCCGTTGTTGATCTGAATAACGTCATACAGGATCTGCAGGCGATCATGCAAGAGTTACATGGCTACGTATTGCAGGGCAGTGCTCCTGATCAATCGCAGCGAGTCGATGACTCAGGGATTACGCGATGCAACATTGGTCGAGTACGCCGTAAGCGGCGGCAAGAGAAGGACACGAGTTGATTAAGTACTGGATGGTCGGAATCGGTGGATTTATTGGAGCAATTACCCGCTTCGCTCTTGGAAGCTACATTGGCAACCGAATGGGTAGCCGGTTTCCTTATGGAACCTGTTTCTAATCGGTTTCATCTTGACCAACTGACGCAAAGAACCGACGCGAGTCCCAACTGGAGATACCTGATTCCGATTGGATTCATCGGCGCCTACACGACCTTCTCGACTTTTGAATATGAGACCTTGCGCACGGTGCAGGATGGACAGATACTGATGGCCTTCGCGAACGTGGGCCTGAGCGTTCTTGCTGGCTTCGTAGCGGTGTGGTTAGGCGTTGTAGTAGGACGGGTATTGTGATGAAGGAAAACACATCTGCGCTCACGTCTGCAAACACGGTTTTCAATTCGCTCGCGAAGGGCGTGTGTCCTGTCTGCTGGCTGGGGCGTGCCTTCCAGAACGAGCTGATCGAGCGCCTGCACACGGAAGATGCCGAGGTTGTCTGTAATTACCATGCGTGGGCGATCGCCGCAGCCGCCCCCGCAAGTTCCGCCGCCGAAGTATTTCTTTCGATGTTGAGAGGCGAGGGACGCGAAAAGTCCAGGAAAGAACACGCGAGCTGCGATCTGTGTACGTCGATTCGCGAGCATGAAGCCACTCGGCTACGGGAGCTGGCCACCGAAATGCGCCGCACCAGGTTTTCCCAATGGTTAGAGCGGTATGGAACGCTGTGCAGCTTCCACGGGAAATCTCTTCAATTCATGGTCTCTGAAGAACATGCCTGGATCATCACAAAGGTCATTAAGAACAACCGACAGCAACTCGAGGAATTGCTCGAAGCATTTGCGTCTAAGGCGCGAAGCGGTGAACATACCGGTGGTGGAGCTCTTGGGCGCGCCGCCGAATTTCTGGTGGCACAGCGCGGACTTATAAGGTAGGAGGAGCTATTGCTTACGACAGGACCAGCCAAGAAAGTTTCGGTCTATGTAATGGAGGGCGAGCAATACCATGGCGCCCCTGTGTATGCAGCCATTCTGGATCTTCTTTTTTACCGGGGAATCTCCGACGCAACCGTAACCCGCGGGATCGCCGGCTTCGGCGCTGACCACAAGCTTCATACCAGCCGGCTGGTGGATCTAGCGGACAGGATGCCGATCAAGGTCGAGTTCATTGAGAGCGCCGAAAAGGTTGATGAAGTCCTCCCAAAGCTCGCAGAGATGGTGGGCAGCGGATTCTTCGAGATCCACGATACGACGATCATAACGCCCCAGAGCCTGAAGCACGGTCATGCGCCTGAACCGCCCGCGATCAAGACCGAAGGCAAGGCCAAGATGATGCGGATACTGATTGGCGAACACGATAAATGGAACGGAAAACCACTGCACGAAGCGCTGGTCGAGAGCCTGCGGGCCAATGACATTGCGGGAGTGACGGTCTATCGCGGCATCCTCGGCTATGGGGCAAATCGCCGGATGCATAAGGACAATACTCTGAGTTTCTCTCACGATGCGCCAATTCTGCTTTCCGTTGTTGACACCGAAGAGAAGCTCCGAGCTTATTTTCCCGTGCTCGACCAGATGATACAACAGGGACTGGTGGCGATGTCAGACGTCGAAATCATCAAGTACACGCATAACTCCGTGACGGATGAGTGCCGAAAGGAGGTCCGCAAGTGAAACTCCTAGGCCAAGCAAAGATGCTTCGTATCCACTTCGGCGAAGACGATAAATGGCAGGGCCGTCCTCTGTATGAAGCAATCGTCGAGAAGTGCCGTGAATTGGACATTGCGGGAGCGACGGTTTTCCGTGGGATCGAAGGATATGGAGCCAGCACGTTGATTCGCCGGCCCCATGCATTCAGGTTTTCTGCGTCGGATTTGCCGATACTGGTGCAAGTAATCGACACGAAAGAAAAGATTCAAGAGCTGCTACCGGTACTGGACAGCATGGTCTCCGAAGGGCTGATTGCCATGTCGGACGTTGACGTCGTTAAATACACGCATCAAGACGGCGAGCCCAAGAAGTAAACGGCGATGCGCAGGATCTGGCGATTGCACATTTGCTTTCGGTGGTTCCGCGCA
>Ga0302320_10011982_pt1 | contig 18268 bp, 17 predicted proteins | sample Bog_T0_3_FD_202130 | JGI IMG/M metagenome (GOLD analysis project Ga0302320, IMG submission 202130) | Peat permafrost microbial communities from Stordalen Mire near Abisko, Sweden - Bog_T0_3 | ecosystem: Environmental > Terrestrial > Soil > Wetlands > Peat | place: Sweden: Abisko, Stordalen Mire...
CCAAAGTTGCCACCGCAAAAAAGCAAAAGAAGGAACGCCTGCCCGACAACGAGCGCATCGTCTTGACCATCGGCCTGGGCTTGACCGTCGTCTTCACGCTTTTCTTCGGACTCATGATGTTTGCTCTTAGTCGTTCTGGAAGCTCACCTGACCCCGACGCACAGTCGCTGGTCATTAAGCCCTCATACCCCCGTCATCTCGTTGATTTTGCTCTCACTGACCAATCAGGCCATCAAGTCAGCCGGGCAGACCTCAATGGCAAGATCGTTGTCGTGAGCTTCGTTTTCACCAGTTGCTCCGTGGTCTGTCCTTACGTCAACGCCCAGATGGCCAAAATTCAGCACCTTACCTCCAGCCAGCCGGATGTGAGGCTGGTCTCGCTGACCTTGGATCCGGTGGATGACACTGTTCCAGTCTTGGCAAAATACGGTCAGGATTTTGGCCAAGATGCCAGGCGCTGGTCTTTTCTCACCGGAAATGAAACGGCCATGCGTAGTCTGATTGGCACCAGTTTTTTATCTTCGGATACCTCGGGGCAATTTGCTTCGATGCCCGGTAATTTTGCCAACTCCCAACGCATTGTCTTGGTCGATGCCCAAGGCCGCATCGTCGAATACTTTGACGGCTTGAATCAGGGCGCAGCGGATGCAGTAGTCGGGGAAATCAGAAAGTTACGGAGATCGTTATGATGAAGTCTACAACCTCTCTGTTCTGCTTCAGCTTGCTCTTGGTGACAGTTGGTTGCCACTCGTCGGCACCGACGCCCAATAGCGACGCACCGTCTAAATCTTACCCCGCGCAGGGTGTCGTGGAGCAAATCGCACCGGACCATCATCAGGTGACAATCCATCACCAAGCCATTCCCGGCTACATGATGGAAATGACGATGGATTTTCCCGTCAACGAAGCCTCCGAATTGTACGGCATTTCAAACGGCGACAATGTCACCTTCACGCTCGTCGTGAATAAGGACACCGCTTATGTGAAAGACATCCATCGTACCGGACACACGGATCAGCCGGCGACGAACGCGATGACCATGCCGATGCCGAGCGACAGGACTCCAAAACTAAAACCGGGTGACAAATTCCCCGACAGCGAATTGCTGACTGAGGACGGAAAGACCATCCACCTGTCCGACTTTCGCGGCAAGGTCGTCGCATTGACGTTCTTCTTTACGCGCTGTCCCTTGCCGAATTATTGCCCCCTGATGAATCGCAATTTTAGCACAACTCGAAAAATCCTTCTCTCTACTCCGAATGCTCCCAAGAATTGGCAGTTTATTTCAATCTCGTTTGACTCGGAGTTTGACCGGCCCGAAAACTTGGCGTCCTACGGGGGATTCTATCGAGGCAATAATCCTGATCGGTGGCTCTTCGCCTCCGCAAGTTCAGCCACTCTCGCCGACCTGGCGCCACGTATTGGCCTAATGATTATGGGGCAGGACGCTAACATCACACACAACCTCCGCACCGTTGTCATCGACCCGCAAGGCCGTCTCTATTGCCAATTCAACGATAATCTTTGGTCTCCCCAACAACTGGTCACTGCAATTTCGAAGGCTGCTGTGCCGACTTTGCTAAGATAGGTTCTATTCTCTCGTATCTATCAGTATTACGTTGTCCAGGCTTTTCGAAGCGCTGGCTCTTTTCAGCGTCGTCGTCGTATTTGGTTTCATTTGAAAACCCTCGCGCTCTGTCTTTAAGGATGTTCACTGCAAGCAACGGATATCTCTCTCTTCGGTGGGTGATATGTTTTCCGGTTCTTCAGTACATTGCGAGGGGGAGCAACCGCCGCGCCCCGCTTCTGTCGAGCCAGAAGCGCGTCACGCCGCCTGCTTTTTTCGCAGGAAGTGTGTGCCGCGTCTTGATCCCGCCCCCAGAAGGAAGAGGGGGGGGCGGGATTCAAAACGCGGGGAAGGAAGACGGCTTCCGTTGGTCGCCTCTGTGTTCGGCGGCGTCTGCTTCGGATTTGTGGACGTTTTTGTGGTGCTGACGCAAGAAGCGGAGTGCCTGTCGTTAGGCCGTCTGTGGAAACATGATGGCTACGATGATTGTCTCGAAGGCTTGGCCGGGAACTGCGTCACGGCTTGGCAGCTTTTGCTAAGCTGCCCACGATTTCCGCAACTTGTTTCAAGGACTTCTCGAATTTGATTTTTTCCTTCTCCTTCGGCTCAAAGATTTTTTCAGTGGGAGAGGTAAATACCTTCTGAATCGCATCGAGAATGAAGGTCGCAAAATGCTTCCTCTCATCAGGACTTGTTTGGTCTATTAAGCCGCTTACTAATTTTTGGTATGGATCGACAGAAATTGAGATCGCACTCTTGAAGGCATATTCCTCCTCAAGTCTACGCTCGCGGGAATACTGCAATGTGCAGAAAGTAATTGCGCCAATAATGGGTATGGAGATGGAAAGTTTTAGAAAAAATCCAACACTCAATTGGCCGCTGGCGCCGATGGTCTGTGCTAGGTAGCCGGTGAACAGTATCGACACGACGAGGAGACCTAGCAAAGCCCAAGCCCACCTGTTCTTAGCGTTGACAATATTCCCTTGCCGCGTCTGGAACGAATGGAAGAGGCTGAAGCCAGTCGCATCCTGTATCTGCTTCTGAATCTGTTTTTCCAAAGTGGCAAGCTCTTCAATCAATGCATCAGTCTTCACCTTATTCTCGCCAACAACGCGCGTTGCATCCGCTGATGTGGTGGTTATCTTTCCTCGATACTCGTCAACTTCTGCATAGAACGCCTTAATTTTTCCCTCGATTGCCTCGATGTCGGCCAAGCTAGCTCTGGAGCCAGAGGCATATTTTTCGGCGGCGGTTTCATGTTCCTCAGTGGCCGTCGTTTTGACCTCCGCTTGGGCCTGATCGCCCTCGGCGGTATGTTCGTCCTGCGCCGCCGCGCTCTCCGCGCCTAAGCTGATTCCCTTAGTTCACGCCCCGTCTCGGCTCACGCTGAGGCGGGGTTTTCTTTTGCTTGGCTCCGTCGGCCACAATCCCAGCCACGTCCCTTACCGTCCACGCTGAGCAAATATGGCTCGATCCTCTTTGCACTTTACGGCGAATCTTGAAAAGGTTTCAACAGAGCAAGGCCTCGTCAACGCCCGTCCGGGGCCATCATTCTATCAAAGCCTCTCGATGGCGCCTCGGACCGAGAGATCGTGGTTAAACTTTTACATTCGATACCCGGCGAGCAATATCCAAGGCGCCTCCGGGACTGAGGACACTAAGTCCGCAGGGTATTGCGATAAAATGTCGGTGACTTACCCACCACTTTTTTAAAGACGCGATTAAAGTGCGTCAGGGAAATGAAACCACAATCGTAGGCAACCTCGCTCACCCGGACATTCGGATTGAGCAGGAGATTCTTGGCTCTTTCTACCCGTGTGCGGGACAAATAATCCGTGAAGGTCAGCCCCGTCGCCTTCTTGAACATTTTGCAGAAATAAAACGTGCTGACTTTGAGCGTCTTCGCGATTTGATCCAGGGATATCGAATCGGCCTGGTGTTCGCCGATGAATCGCTTTGCTCTGGTGATCATCGGCGGCTCTTCATTCTGTTGCTCAACCAAAATTTGATTGGCCATGACCGACAAATGCTTCGCGAAAATTTCAAGCAGCCGAACCATTGCCTGATATTGGTCCTTGGACAGAACCTTGCCGTGAAAGTAAGCGTCTTGAAGTTGATTCAAATCGACTTTCACTCCCCAAGTCAGGAGCTGTTGTGCAATTCTGCTGAAACCAGCCTCCGTAGGTTTGCGAAGCGCCACCTGGCCCGTCTGAAGAAATCCAACAATATTATTTCCAACGCTGACGGGCACCGCAGTATCGCACAGACCCGCGAAACACATGACCGACGCGGATTCGCCTGGCTCCCCTTCAACCAATTGCTGTTGCACTTCCAGGCAAGCGGCGCAGCTTCGGCTTGATTTCGCCATCAGAGCACAAAAAGGGTTTTCATGCTTTTTGCCACGCAGCGCGTGCTGCCAGATCTCGTGAGGCCGAAAAGCCAGCGGCAAATGCGTTGCCGAGTTGAAAGCCGACTCGTAATCGAGGAAGATTTGCGATTTCGATAGTTGCCGAACGATTTCGGCTCGCTTGGGCATGACAAAGAAGAACTCTAGGTCTACATATTGTGGTCAACAAGGGAATTCTCGAGGGGAACTGGATAACAATTTCGGGGTAGGAATTGACAACGGGCGCGTAGAGCCATATCGAGCATACCCTTACTTTGGGGTACCAGAACAATTACCATGAAGACTCTCACCGCTCCCACTCCTGGTTCCAATTCAGCGGCTCTTCGTCCACCCGATTTTTGTGGACGGCCTCGGCGCATCAATCTCGAACAGACCGTGGCCGTTAAAGGCTACGGAAAATTAAAAATTAGACCAATCCGGCTTGAGGATGAACAGGAAATGATTCGCTTCCACAAAGCTATTTCTGAAGAGAGCATTTACATGCGCTACTTTGAATATCTTGGTCTTGATCGGCGCACCAGCCATGAACGACTGGTGCGGATTTGCACAAACACTCCTGAATCTTACGCGATTGTCGTGGAGAAGCCGCCCACACACCATCAAACCGCCGCCATTCTCGGAGTGGGACGTCTGACCAAAGCGGCGCAGCCAGAGTTCGCTACTTTTGATACACTTTTGGTCGATGGCGCTAACGCTGGGCAACTCGGCAAGATTCTCCTTAAACGTATGGCCAAGCTGGCTAATACATTTGGATTCAAGGGCCTGGAAGGGGAATTGCTCGTGGCTGACCACGATGGATTGAATCTTTGTCGCTCTCTGGATTTCTCGTTGCAGACACTACCTGGCGACGGTGTCGTTCTTGTCACCCGATCTCTATGAGCACTTCAATTCAGGATATCACGGTCAATTATCTAGGACTTGAGTTGTGCTCCCCCCTGATTCCTTCGGCTTCCCCACTGGGAGAGCATGTGAGCGCGCTTCAGGAAATGGAAAACTGCGGTGCTGGCGCAGTGGTTCTTCCATCTCTCTTCGAAGACCCTTACGAACGAAGTCCCCGCCATCCTGACTTTTACTTCGAGGAAATCTCCAAAGCAAAATCGGTACTAAAAATTCCGGTCATCGCTAGCTTGAGTGCCAATACCACCGAAGGATGGAAAAACTTGTCTCGCCAAATCGTCGACGCCGGGGCCGACGCGCTTGAGCTTAATATTTACCACCTCAGTCTTTCTCCGGACGTCCCCGCCGCAGACGTGGAACAAGGCTACATCGACGTGGTTGAAACCGTGACCGAGAACATAAAGATTCCAGTGGCCGTGAAGTTGCCGCCATTCTTTACCAACCTTGCGCATTTGGGAAATCGGCTCAATCAGGCGGGGGCGAAGGGCTTGGTTCTTTTCAACCGATTTTATCAACCTGACGTTGATTTGCTTTCCATGGGGCCAGGATACACCCTTCGACTGAGCAATAGTTCCGAGAACCGATTGCCTCTGCGTTGGATTTCATTGCTTTACCAAAAAGAGATTGGCTACCTCGCGGCCAGCACCGGAATCAGGACCGGGGCCGATGTTCTCAAGATGATCCTCTGCGGTGCGAGCGCCACCGAGGTCTGCTCCATTCTTCTGCAAAAGGGCATTCCGTGTCTGAAAACAATCGAAGGAGAGCTTTATCATTGGATGGGTACTTGCAACATCACTTCTCTTCGGGAGGCGCGTGGCCGCCTAAGTTATCATTGCATGGAAAATCCGGGGGAAATCGAGCGGGAAGAATACCGCAAGGCGCTCCAGGGTTATGCGCTTATCGATTTTCCTTCCTGGCACGACGAAGTCCCTTTGCACGGGAAAAATCGGATCTTGGTTTAGACTCCGTCACTTCGTCTTGAAACGCGGACCGTCAGCGTAATAGTGCAGACAGGCTTTGAGTTCGAAGGTGAAATTGAGCGAGCGCCTTCTTCATTTTGTAGCCTCGGGCGCAGGATTTAAATCCCCTGCGTGAGCCTGAAACCGGATATCATATTTGGGAACGATGCAGTCGATATCTTCAATCTCGGTCTCAAGAACGGCAAAGCCGGGTCCATCATTGGCGATGCTCAAAAAATAGGCCTTGGACTTGTCCTCCAGAAACTTCCACACTTTTCGCGTTTTAGCGACATCGGTAACGATGCGAGCCTTACCCCGAATATTGACAATGATGTTCAGCTCCTCGTTTGAAAACATCCAACTAACCTGAGGATTGTTGGCAATGTGCGTGACCTTTGCGCTCACGGGAGAAGTGATCGTATGAAGCAGCGGCCAATCGTGGAGTGATAGAGTCGCCATCCACCGCAAGTGAGGCATGCCTCGCTCATCCACGGTCGCTAAAACGCCGGGCCGCCTTCCGTTAGCGAGGCGCTTCGCTATCTCGACAATATACTCGGCATGCTTGATTGCTTGCTTTGGAAGCGCATCGGCTTGGGCGGAATCTGGGTTCATGGATTCTCTTGAGGTGGAGGGAATGGCTATCATGTGTTATTGTGGGTTTTGTAATGTCGCCTTCAGAACGGATAGATTACGTCTTCTGTTGGCGGGGTTTTCGTTCCTTGGCTCGGCCGAAATAGCGTCATCAAGCCCAAAAACGGATAAGTCAGATAGTCCAAAATCAGTGCGATAAATCCGATCAAGATCATCGCTGACGCGCTGACGAGAACGAAGAGAAGAAAAACAAGATCAAGGACTAGCCCAACGATTCCGCCGATATCCTTCCAGTTATGTGCCCGGATTGGTGAGGCACTAAATGAGAATGTTTTCATGCCTAACGCTAGGCTTTCAACCGGGCTCTTGCCGACCCTATGTTGGCCAAAAGCTGACTAATCTTGTTCCGAATTCGTGAGGGCCAAAACACAATACCGGGCAAGCTTCTACCAATAAGTGGTGCAGGCCGTTGTGTTCGCACGCTTTCATCGTGCCCCTACGTCATGGATGTCCTCCTCGTGCGCCGTCACGCCTTTTGGCCTGAACATTCCAAGATGGCGCACGGACGATGACCCTATATGATAGCTTGTCACTGTTGCCTGCCAACCTCCCCTGCGAATTGGAGATGCGATTCTAAGTCGCAACTCGCTGGGAAGTGACGCTTGTCCTCAGTGAACGATGCACACGCTTACCAAATTGTTCATGGGTGTCTTTACCTCGTTGCGACTCACCGTGGTCTTGCTGTCGTTCGCGATTGTGTTGGTGTTCGTGGGAACGCTGGCTCAGGTGGACGAGGGGCTCTACAACGCACAGGAGCGCTATTTCCGTCAGTGGCTCATTTTTGGGTTGGATTTATTTGGCCACAGAATTCCGCTGCTGCTGCCTGGCGGTTACCTGATCGGGACTTTGTTAGTGATCAACCTGATTTGCGCACACGTTTATCGCTTTCGTCTCACGACGAAAAAGATCGGCATCCAACTGGCACACGGAGGCGTCATTCTCCTGATTGTCGGCCAGCTTGCAACCGATATGCTGGCGCATGAATCGCAGATCCGTTTTGCCGAGGGAGAGACCAAGTCGTATGCCGAAAGCGCGCTCGACTACCAACTGGTTATTATAAGCGACACCGGCAACGAAAATGAAGAAGTAGCCGCCATCCCCGAACGGTTACTTGCGCACGGAGGTGCGATTCAGATTCCTGTTATTCCGTTGACGATTCGAGTCAAAAACTTTTGGAAAAACTCCGAGCCATCGTTTCGGGCAAAGATGATGAAAAACGGGCCACCGCTGACGACGAATGGCGTTGCCAATGATTTCGATTTCCATCCCGTCGCCGAGACCAAGACGCAGGACGAGAAAAACGTGCCGACAGCGCTAATCGAACTCGACAGTGGAGATGTTTCGCTCGGCGATTGGGTGGTCTCCGGTTGGACAGGCGATGAAGGCATGGTGGAAGCGATCCGGGAAGGTTACGGGCAGCAATTGGGCACGAAGATAGGCGATCAAGTCGCCGACCAGTTGGCCCGGCCGCAATCCATCGAATCCAACGGAAAACGATTCGCCTTCGAGCTGCGGCCGGAGCGCGTCAATTTACCGTTTTCGCTCCAATTACTGAAGGCCACCCACACGGTTTACGAAGGGACGGATATTCCCAAGGATTTCCGCAGCCGCGTCGAATTGCGAAATCCTCAAACCGGGGAAAACCGGGAAGTGGAGATTTCCATGAACCATCCGCTACGATACGCCGGTCTGACATTCTATCAGTATCAGATGGACGCGGGCGAGGCAGCGCGGGAGGCGGGGCGCGCGCCTTCGTCGGTTTTGCAGGTCGTGCGAAACCCAAGCTGGCTAACCCCCTACATTGGCTGTGCGATGGTTGCCCTTGGGCTTACCATTCAATTCATGTTCCACCTCACGGGCTTTCTTTCGAAGAGGAAATCGAAATGAACAATTTCAAAAGGTGGGTACCGCCGCTCTTGACTGCTGCGCTCGCCGCTTGGTTTGCGAGTACGCTCTTCCCGCAGCGGGACACGAACTTTGTTTTTAGCGAATTTGGCAAATTGCCGATTGTCTTCAACGGCCGCTTGAAGCCTATGGACTCGCTCGCCCGAAATTCGCTTCTCGAGATACGTGAGAAACAGACCCTCGATACGGAGCCATGGAACGACTGGAACCCAAAGATCATCAGCGCGAACGAATGGCTCATCACCGTGATGATGAATCCCACTGTCGCTGACGCTTGGCCGGTCTTCCGCGTGGATAACCCCGAGCTCATTACCCTGCTCAAGTTGCCGGACCGCAATCCCGCTCAGCGCCAGGATGGCAAACACTATTCCTGGAACCAAATCGCGCCGTCTGTTGATTTGATCAACAAGGAATACGGGCGTGTGCAGAAGATCGAGTCGGCGGAGCGCAGCGCCTACGAACATGCTGTCGCCAAGGTCTACGAAAAATTGATGCTGTATCAGGTTCTAAAGAACACGCTCCAACCGCAGGACACGCCCGACTGGAAACAGGAACTTGCCAATTACCAGTCCATTATTCCCGGCGGTATCGCCGCTGTCCTGGCTCAGCAGGTCGGGAAAAAATACGACGAGAATGTGTTTAACTCCTTCGTTGGGGATGTGGAGGTCTTTCACGAAATGTCTCTACTTGATGCACCGCTCGTAGTGCCGCCGCAAAACTCGACCGTCAAATGGCAGCGCGTAGGAACCGCGTTGCTCGACGGCGCAAAGGGTGGGAAAATCAGCCCCGCTATTCTGGCCTACGCCGCGATGGGCGAGGCTTTTCGAAAAGGAGATTTCGTCTCTTTTAATTCTGCGGTCGATAGTTATCGGCGTTCGCTCGTCCCGGATTTTTCCACCGAATTGCAGAAAGCCCGCGCCGAGGTGTTCTTCAACCAGATGCAGCCGTTCTACGCTGCCATGATAATTTATGTCATCGCTGGATTACTTGCTGTCTGCTCTTGGTTCAATTTATCCGAAACTCTCCAGCGATCTGCGGTTTGGCTGATCTTGCTGGCCTTTATTATTCACACAACCGGAATAATTTTTCGGATGGTGCTCGGAGGCCGTCCGCCGGTGACCAATCTCTACTCCTCCGCGATCTTTATCGGCTGGGGAGCGGTCGTCTTAGGACTTATCCTGGAGAAAATCCACCGTAACGGGATCGGCGCAGTTGCGGCCGCAGGCTTGGGTTTCATCACGCTCATCATCGCGCAAAATCTCGCGGTGGATGGCGATACGATGGAGATGATGCGGGCGGTGCTCGACACAAACTTCTGGCTAGCCACCCATGTGGTGGCGGTCACGACCGGCTATGCGAGCACGTTTGTCGCTGGCTTCCTTGCGTTAATTTACATCCTGCGCGGCGTGTTCACGAAGACCCTGGACGAGGAGACGGGAAAATCTCTGGCGAGAATGGTTTATGGTATCGTTTGTTTTGCCACGCTGTTTAGCTTTGTCGGGACGGTGCTCGGCGGAATCTGGGCGGACCAATCATGGGGCCGGTTTTGGGGGTGGGATCCAAAAGAAAATGGCGCGCTCATCATTGTTTTGTGGAATGCGCTGATCCTGCACTTGCGCTGGGGCGGAATGATTCACGAGCGAGGTTTAATCGTCTGTGCAATCGGCGGGAACATCGTTACGAGCTGGTCATGGTTTGGCGTAAATATGCTCGGCATTGGCCTGCACAGCTATGGTTTCACGGACGCGGCGTTTACCTGGCTGACGCTTTTTGTCGTCAGCCAGCTCTGTCTTATCGCACTCGGCCTTTTGCCGAGAGCAATGTGGAGAAGCTTTCGGGTGCGGACTTGAGCGTCTTTACTGCGCCAAGGAAGCCTTGACTTTGGTGACCTCGTCCTCATCCACTGCCGACGCGCCTTTGCCGAACGTTGCCCGAATATAAGTAACCAGAGCGGCTATTTTGAAATCACTCAATCCCGTAATAGGAGGCATCTGCCCGGTATATTTGGGACGGTCGGCTGGCAGGACTTTAGCCGGGCCAATGAGAATGATTTTGATAACGGTGTCTGCGTCCCCAGCCAAAACGGGCTGTCCCATTAGCGCAGGATAGGAGCCAGGCAGGCCACTGCCGTCCGCTTTGTGGCAGGCGGCACAATTGTCTGCATATAATTGCGCGCCGTCCGCCTTAACCAATTGCGGAGTAGCGACGAGCAACGCTACCACCGGGATGATGATACTTTGAGTGATTTTCATGGTCTGATTCTTTTGTTGTGAGTGGTGGCTTTATCCTCTGTCTTAAGGTTTGTTGACTAGCGCTGGGCCTTTACCTCATCGGGGGTCACCTCAACGCCAGAGTTTCCAAATGAATTGTAGATGTAGGTCAGTACATTCGCGATATCCCGGTCGCTGAGCGGAAACGGGGGCATGCTATTATTATATTTCACCCCGTTCACCACGACTTCCCCTTGTTTGCCATGGATGATGATGCTTATTGCCCGGCCTTTGTCCGCATTCAAAAAATCCGATCCGGCCAGAGGCGGAAACACGTTGGGAACTCCTTGTCCGGTGGGCTGGTGACACGCCGCGCATGCCGTAAAAAGCTGCTTCCCTGCTGAAATCCGGTCATCTTTCGACTCAACGGTTCCCGCCGGTGGCGCTGTCGGCGCAACGCCTTCGGGGGCTCCACTCTCAACCCAATCCTTAATCATCTCACGTTGCGCATCGGTCATCGCCAGCGATTCCGTGCTATTGGCCACCGGCATTGGTTCCTTGTAATAGGAGCCTTTCCAACTGTCCCACAGGCGGCGTTTGATTTCCCAGCGATCGGCATACGCTGTTTTATAATCCAACCAGTCGTAAACGAAGCGGGATTGTTGGTTGTGGCACCGCGCACAGCTTGCCATGAAGATCGGCTGGACATTGCCAAGATAAGTCGGGCTTTGTGTGGTTGAGCCGGAAGATGTGGCACCGCTCCCGGCGACCACGGATGAGGTCGCAGTTTGATTCGGTGCGCTCGCGTCCGTCGTGCCCTGGACATCCTTAGCCTCTGGGGTAGCGTTTTGCGCCGAAGCTTCGCTGAAGACAATGCACACGAGCACAACCCAAAGCCAGGTCAAACCCGATCTCCATCGCCGCCACTTGCTAGAGAACCAGGAGCGTGGTACCCCGGCTCCATGTTTCAAAAATCTTGTTTTCATGGCCGGGTCACTCAAAATCCAAGCGAGAGCTGCAATATGAGATTGCCCGTGGGGTTTTGATTTGGGTTGGATTTGTTGGTATTTAAAAATTCGTAATCACCCTCGAAGAGGAAGGTGTTCGTGAAATAGTAGATCATACCCGCTGTTTCGCGTTGGGTTGTGGTGCCCATCCCGTCGTTCAAGCTATCGTAGCGGGCGACAAGTTCGGTGTTTCTGATGATGGGCGCATCGAAGGGCAGACCGGCAAGCTTGTAGCTGCCCTGAACCCACCATCCATCCTGCCGAATTTCGCCCATATTGTCGGTGCCATACGACGTCTTGATGTACTCCCCCTTCAGCTCGAAATTAGGCCCCAGGTGCAGGGCTGCATCGAAAACGCCCGCCGACCAGTTGTAGTTTCCAGAATTGTCCCACTCGCCCGTCTGGCCGGAAATTCCGACTTCCAAGTCGGTATGAGGCTTGGCGAAGGGGACAAAGAATCCCAAGCGCCCTCCGCCGCTCGGGTCGGGGTGAAGATTCGCGTTGATGCCGTCAGACCGTGCGCCGACGTTTCCCCCCAAATCCAAAGATCCGGCGTCCGCAGTGTTGTCGGTCGAACTCGGGCCATTTGCTCCGTACACGGCGTAATTAAAAAATTTGCCGTCGTTCCCCACGGGAATCGCGCCCTGCAACTCCGCTCCAATTTCCGACCCGGGAATAAGCGCATCCACGGCCAGGGGATCATCAGGAATTTTATTCAACCAGCCTGCACTGCGCTGCTCATAGGTCCCGAGCGGGATCAAGAGCTCGCCCGCCGCTAGAGTAACGTAGTCATTGATCACATAATCCATCTGCGCAAAGCTGAGGTTAAATGTGGTCGAGTAGCCGCCGCCGTCGTTATTCTGGAGCGTGGTATCGAAACCGGCTTCGAACAAAATATTGTCCCCGGCGCGGTAGAGAAAGATGGGAGCGAAGTCGGCCTGATAGAAAGTACCGTGCTGATTATCGGCCTTGATGTACTGAAACTCCGCATCGCCCAGCATTTGGAAGTTGTGATTAACCGTGGCTTCGTCCAGCGGAGCTTGCAGCTCCTGCTCCTGAGACTGGGCCACGGCCGTGCTTTTCTTTTCGGCATCCTGCGCGGTTTGCTGCGTTTGACCCACCTGGTCCTGCAGCCGCTTGATTTGATCGAGATCGTCTGCGTGCGTCTGCTGCTGCGCGGAGTTGGCCTGCTGTAATTTTTGAACTTGGTCGCTCAACTTTGCCACCGCGTCCTGCAATTTCTGAAAGTCTGCCGCACTCACCGTCGCTTGCTGGACTGGCACAGGCTCGGTCGACTGTGCGATGGCGCATGGCACGAGCTGGGACGCCATGAAGCACGCCACCACCATTCCAAGCGCTTTTTCCCTTCGGATCGACGTATTCATGTTAATGCGCCTTTGAGTCAACGACCGCTGTTGTCCTGCAGATATTTCAAGATCAACCGAGCCTGGGCCGGAGGAATGTTTGCGCGTATCTGCATGTGCAGATTGATGGTTTTCCAATTCGCCGCTGTCCTTTCAGTTGGGTAGCGTTCAGGATGGCACCGATTGCAGTGGATCGAGTAAAGCTCGGCACCCGTGATCTGCCCTGGGACAACAGCATTTGCGTCGGATGAATTCGGTTGAGCGGATGGGGAATTAGTTGGAGATGGCGACGCACCGGAAACTGATTGGGCAAAGCAAAGATCGGAAGCCAGTCCACCGATCACCATGATGGCGATCACGGCGGCCAGAGTTGTTGGAAACAAAGCGTTCGGCTGCTTGTATATGCTCACATTCTCTCTCCATAAGTTATGGTTGCCGGTTCGGTTTCTGAAACGACACCACTTCACTGAGCTAAGCCTCAGGCTTAAGCACACTTAGAGTATAAACCTAGATTGCGCTTGTATATGGGACCTTGGTCCCATACGGACGTGCGGGCTTGACGCCATGGTAAATAGAAAAATGCACGAGTTCAGCGACGGAGCCGACCTTCAATTTCCGCATCACTTGGCCACGGTGTTTCTTGATGGTTTTTTCTCCAGCACCTAATTCATCGGCAATCTCTTTGTTTATCTTGCCAGCGATTACGAACCCTAAAACTTCCCGCTCGCGAGGCGTCAACTGATCCAGCATGGCCTGCGCTGCCTGCCCCTCTTTACGCAGAAAAAAGAGCTCCTCTGAGCGAAAGAGAGCATGTTCCACCGCCCGAAGAAGTTCAGCATTCTTTAGTGGTTTTGTTAGAAAATCGACGGCACCTGTTCTAAATGCCTGTGCACACGTCGAAACGTCACCGTTCCCTGAGACAAAGATAATTTGTTCAGTCCGCTGGGCTTTCAGAAGAAGGTCCTGAAGATCAAAGCCACCAAGACCCCGCATGTGAACGTCCAGCACGAGACAGCATGGTCCTTCGTGAGCTTTCCGGTTCAAGAATAACTGGGCCGAGGCAAAGGATTCAATCGGATATTTTTTCGACTGTAAAAGTCGAATGACATCTTTGCGGAGGGAATCGTCATGATCAACTACGCAAACGAGAACCCCAGTCTTATCGTGCAAAAAGGAGGCTGTTTCTTGCGGAAAACGTAACGCTGTTGAAACTGACGCTCTTGATGGTGCAGCTGTCGATGCGTTCATATCTCTCAATTCCTAATTACAATTTACCTTTCAGAAAACTCCCGGCTAACCATCGGTTGTCCAAAACACTGCGATAATTGTGCGTTCAGGCAGACCTGGATTGAATCGTAAAACCCGGACGGGTTGTATGGGGTGTTCGCCCCATATAAATCGACCGCCTCCTGCGGTTACAGTTAGTGCGTCCGAGTCGAGGCTGACGAGCAATTGCGGGCAAGACTTAGCCAAGAGAAGAGGAGTGCTTCAGGCAACCTGCGGCGAGAGTAAAGCAGATCCCTTAGTGCGGCATGCAGCGTAATTGAGTTACGATCTGGAACACGGAACTGATAAATATTATGGCCAACAAAACACGAAACTTCGATTTGGTTATCATCGGCGGTGGACCGGCGGGCATCACCGCAGCCACGACAGCCACGGCGCAAAACAAGACTGTCGCCCTGGTCGATAGTCATCATCAGCTAGGAGGCGAAGGCTATAACGTGGGTACCATTCCCAGCAAGGCGCTGCGTGAAACGGCACTCGCCATGTCTGGAATGAAAGCCCGCAATCTTGCCGGAGTTGAACTCACCTTACAGCCCGAAGCGGGGATATCTGATTTTCTGAGTCGTAATCAGAACGTAAGGGCTACGTTTAACCATGCCGTGAGGAAGGGCCTTGAATCTCATCTCACCGAGATTTTTCTCGGAGATGCCGCTTTCATTGATCCTCACTCCATCACCGTCGCGCCCATTCCAAAAGAGGGAGAGCTACCTGACGTTGAGCCGATTCTCCTCCACGGGGAGAACATCTTAATCGCGACGGGCTCGTCACCCATTCGACCGGCGATATTCCCTTTTGCCAGCGGTAAGATTTTCGACTCGGATACCATCTCGGGAATCCAGCGCATTCCGAAGATGATGGCCGTTATTGGGGCGGGCGTTATTGGAAGCGAGTATGGATGCACTTTTGCCGCTCTTGGTTCGAAGGTTCACGTTATTGATGTGCGGGACAAGCTGCTCCCATTTCTTGATGGGGAGATTTCAAACGCACTCACTGCTGCGATGGAAGAGTCTGGTGTGACCTTCCATTGGAATGAATTGGTTAAGAAATGTGACGTGTTACCCTCGGGTGAAGTCGCCCTCACTTTTTCCTCGGGTGCAACCCTCACGGTTGATGCGGTTCTCGTTGCGACGGGCCGGAAAGGCAACACTTACAATCTTGATTTGGGGGCAGCAGGCATTCAAACGGGAGACTTCGGGATCATTCCGGTCGATGATCACTTCCGGACCAAGGTTCCACACATCTTAGCCGCAGGCGACGTGATTGGTTTTCCGGCCCTAGCCTCGACAAGTATGGACCAGTCCCGCCGCGCCATAAAGTCTGCCCTAGGGCTTGCCGTCAGTGCACTTTCTCCTCTATTGCCTAATGGAATTTACACAATCCCCGAGGTTAGCATGGTGGGAGAAACGGAGGAGTCGCTTCAGAAAGAGCGCGTCGACTACGTGGTTGGACGTGCGACTTACAAAGACAATGCGCGGGGGCAGTTTATTGGCGATAAGGATGGCTTTCTTAAGCTCCTCGTCCGTCGGGAAAACATGCAACTGCTCGGCGTACATGTCATGGGTGAACAGGCTACGGAACTCATTCATATTGGACTGATGGCGATGCAGAACAAGTCTTCGGTGCTCACCTTTAGCGAGACCTGCTTCAACGTTCCCACGCTCGGGTCACTCTACAAAACTGCGGCTCTTGATGCCCTTCGCCAGATTGGAGCAAGCGAGTTAGGTATTCCCTCTTTCTTTTGAATCAGGGAAATTCATATCCTTAGCGGGGTCAGCGAACGAATAATGCAGAAACGACTCCCGGAGGACATGGAAAGAATTCAGTCCTTAGAAGCCAACATTTTCGATCCACCCTAAGCGGTCCACGAGGCACCATTTCAGCTGCACTTGGTCCAAAATCGCCCGCACGGCATTGAGCACGGTTCCGGTAATATAGAGTTTGGTTGGGAAGTATTTTCCCCCGTCACGAAATGCCTTGTCTTGCAATGCGATCAAATTTGCGACCATTGCGGCCGAAAGCATTGCTAGTAGCACGAAATACACTTTGGCTGAGCCGTATGAATTTCCGTTCGACGGCTAGCTTGAAGCACTATTGGCCTGAAGAATCACATTTGCCTTGAGTAGAGCGTCATCAATGTCTCCGGCAATATTTTCGCGTCCAAGTTCAGCAAGGAAACCCGCATTCTCCATGAGAAAATAGGGCTGGGTATGCGGGCCGCTTAGGATGAGGCGGATACCGCGGGTGCGCAGCTTCTGGTGCAGATGTTCCAGCGTGTTGAGCGCGGTCGAATCCATCGCGAGCACCTTTTGCATGCGCAGGATCAGCACCTTGGGTTCCTGATGGCTGTGCAGGAGAATATTTTCGAGCTTTTCCGCCGCGCCAAACATGAGCGCCCCGAAAACACTGAAGACCAAAACGCCGGGCGGGACGTCCTTGCCGCGCAGCGAATGCTGGTTGCCTTCTCGGTCGGTCGCCTCGTCAACCAGGGAAACCTGAGTCGTTTCGGAAATGCGCCGGATGAAGAGGAACGAGGCGAGTACCATCCCAATTTCCACCGCGACCGTCAAATCGAACACCACGGTCAGGGCAAAGGTAGTGAGGAAGACGGTAGCATCACCCCTCGGATATTTTCTGAGCAGCTTAAATTCCCGCCACTCGCCCATGTTAAAGGCCACGATCATGAGCACGGCGCTCAACGTGGCCAGCGGGATGAACTTCGCCAGCGGCGCCGCCACGAGAAGAATAAAAAGGAGCGTGAGCGCGTGAATGATGCCAGCGACAGGCGAGACAGCCCCGCTTCGAATATTCGTCGCCGTTCGGGCAATCGCGCCCGTGGCCGGGACGCCACCGAAAAATGGACAGACGATATTGGCGATGCCTTGGGCTACCAGTTTTTTGGTTGGAATCGTGCCGGTCGTCGATCATGCCGTCGGCGACCACGGCGGAGAGGAGCGATTCAATCGCCGCCAGCAGCGCAATGGTGGTCGCGGGCCGCACCAAATCTCCGATATGGCTCCAGGTCATGGACGGAATATGAAACGGCGGCAACCCTTGGGGAATATTGCCAAAACGGCTCCCGATCGTTTCGACAGGCAAATGGCACCAGGTCACGACCCCAGTTCCCACCAGCACCGCTACAATCGATCCCGACACGGCCTTGCGCCATTTGACCGGCCAGAGAAGAAGGATCAGCAGCGACCCAACGGCTAAGCTCACCGTGGCCAGATTCAAGGTCGGGAAGCTATCGAACATCACCGTCACCTTCGCCACAAATTCGGAGGGAACTGGATCAATTTTAAGGCCGAAGAAATCCTTGATTTGTGTCGTAAAAATCAGGACGGCGATTCCGTTGGTAAACCCGAGAGTGACAGGCAGCGGAATGAATTTGATCACCGTTCCCAGGCGCGAAAGACCCATGGTGACAAGAATTACTCCCGCCATAATTGTACAAACGAAGAGGTTTTCGAGGCCGTAACGGGCGATGATACCGTAGACGATGACGATGACCGCGCCCGTCGGGCCACCAATCTGGACCCGCGATCCGCCCAGGGCCGAAATCAAAACTCCTGCAATGATCGCCGTAAAGATGCCCGCCTGCGGAGTCGCCCCCGAAGCAATCCCGAATGCCAAGGCCAGGGGCAAGGCGACAATCCCGACCGTGATGCCCGCTGCCAGATCGGAAAGGAACTTCCGTCGGCTATAATCCTGCAAGCAGTCAAGCAACTTGGGACGAAATTGGATATTCCACCTCATCTGGGATCGCGCGAAGTTCTCCTCAGCCGATCCATTTCCTCCAACCTCGCATCGTGTTAGAAAGAAGGTTAGCTCCTTCCCCCTCCAGACGGAAATCATTTCCACCATCTTCTCCAGTTAGAAGATTTCAAACTGCCGCCGTAGAGCTAACTTAACTGTGCTAACTACCATTTGATGGGGCCAAGGGTGGGTTAAAAAGGGGTAACACTCGCGGGTTTTAATGAACCTCGATCAGCGCCTGATCACTCAACCAGGCTTCCA
>Ga0302320_10011985_pt1 | contig 18266 bp, 14 predicted proteins | sample Bog_T0_3_FD_202130 | JGI IMG/M metagenome (GOLD analysis project Ga0302320, IMG submission 202130) | Peat permafrost microbial communities from Stordalen Mire near Abisko, Sweden - Bog_T0_3 | ecosystem: Environmental > Terrestrial > Soil > Wetlands > Peat | place: Sweden: Abisko, Stordalen Mire...
CGACGATGGCTCAAAATCCATCTGGCACGTCACCTACACCGGCAAGTAAATCCAGCCACCCCGGTCTCGCTCATTTCCAGCTCTGCCCCTTCATCGCAGCGCGACGAGTGAGCGTTCTGTTGCAATTGGGGCGTTCTGTTGCGATGAGAGGGTGTCTTCTCGCGATGGGTCGGCCGCGAATCCTTGTCGTCCACTCTGGTATACGCAGTGGCGTACAACAAGCGGCAGGTGGTCCACACAAGGTCTCTACCTAACTTCTTCACTCGTTCACATCTTCACTCGCTCACTCGACCAAGACCCAGCGCCGACTTGACGCAACGGCCTGGTGACGCGAAAGGTCTTCGCCGAGGTTCCTCCGCGTGGGATACGCAATCACTGCATCAGGGATAGAGAAGCTCCAGCATGTGTAGCCGCTCTGGCTTTTGGGTAGCTCAAAGCGTTCAAAGATTACAGCAAGCCCGCGTCGACTTCGACCAACGCTCTGCGCCTATTTGCCCGACCCAGACAAAGCGCCGCTATCGAGAGTGGCGATCTGTTCATAGGTCGAACGCAGGTACTTGTGCGGATTCACAGGCACGTTGTGGACGCGAACTTCATAGTGGAGGTGGGGGCCGGTGGAACGTCCCGATTGTCCGACGTAGCCGATAACCTGCCCGCGAACCACGTGCTGCCCGCCAAGAACAGCAACCGAGGACAGATGCCCGTATACCGTGAGCACATCGTGCCCGTGGTCAAGAACAACCTGCCGCCCATAGCCTGAGCCCATCGATTGCCCGGTCACTTCGCCGTCTGCCGCCGCACGAACCGGCGAACCGTACTGAGCCGAAATATCGATGCCGGCATGGAAGGCGCCTTCACCGTTAAACGGATCCTCGCGCTCCCCGAAGCTCGAAGTCACCGGTCCTTCGATCGGCCAGATTGACGGCGCATCCGCGAGCTGAGTCCAGTCACCCACAAAGGTCGGCGACAGGCCGCCTTCAAGCGCGCGCCCTACGCGCCCTGAAAGAGCCTGTGTCCTTAGCGAATAAAACTGGTCGATCGAGAGCTTCACCTGCTGCTGGCTGACATCGTCTGTCAGCGCCAGGTTCGTAGGCACCGGTGCGGCAGCCGCGCTCGCCGCCGGCTTGGCCGCCGTAAACCTATTTTGCTTCAGGCCGTAAAGGGCCGTCACTTCACTTGCAAGCGCGCCCAGCGACGCTACTTGCACGTCGCGGTCATGCGCAATCTGCGCCATGTGCTGATAATCCTTGCGTAGATTCTCTCGATCTTGCCTGACCTGGTTGTAGCTCTCGGTCTTCAGCAACATGCGAGTGTAAGAGCCAGCAAGGCCCACAATGGTAAAGGCTCCCACCAGGGCGGCCGCCACAAACCCATAGGCATACCGCAAAGGTAAGGGGATTTTCCGTATTCTTCCGTCTTCGTCCCGGGCAACAAAAAGAATGTAATAGCGCTTGCGTAGCATTATCGCCTTTCGTTCCTGCAACCGCAGGATCGCAATTCGCCGAGTACTGTAATAGCGCAAGGCAGCGGGCGTTTCAGCCCAGGAGAACAGTAGAGTCCCAGGCGGTATCTTCCTGGTAACGTCTGTCAAGGCTAACAAAGCCGCCCCTGGCGGTCAACGAAATCGGCTGGAAAAACCGTTACGATCGTGTTCGAAATGGGAATCTTTCTATTCGGTATTCGCTAAAACTTCGCTCCTCAATATCCCGTTCAACGTCGCTTGTCCTATCCTCAGAGAATGCGATCAACTCACTCCGGTTCCCCGCGCGCACACACTCCCGGAGAATTGGCGCTGCTTCAGCAGATCCGAACCCGGGCCAATCGCCCGTCAAGCAATGCCGTCACCCTTGGCATCGGCGACGACTGCGCTATCCTGCGTTTGCGAGCCGGCGAGGAGGTTGCCGTTACCACGGACCTCTCCGTTGCTGGCCGGCACTTCTGCCTCGATTGGCACCCGCCGGCATCGATTGGCCATCGAACCCTCGCCCGGGGACTCAGCGATCTGGCCGCCATGGGCGCCCGCCCTTTGGCTGCCTTCCTTTCCCTTGGTCTTCCCGCCAGCCTTACGATGCGATCTAAGAGCCTTCGAACCCGCTCTCCGTCCAATCTGACGGCGACGTCCAGCAATCTCTCTTGGATCGATGCATTTCTCGGCGGACTTGTCGCCCTAGCAGACACCCACCACACCCCCTTGGCTGGTGGCGACCTGGCGGAGTCCCCCCTCCCCCTGGCGGACATCGTCCTCATCGGGGCTGTCCAACGCGGGAAGGCCCTCCTGCGCTCAGCCGCCCGCCCCGGCCAGCTGCTTTACGTCACAGGTTCTTTAGGCGGATCTGCAGCCGCCCTGTCAGCGTTGGCGGATCTGGCTGGAAAGCCCAGGCCTTCGCGATCTTCCAGCTTCAAACTCCGCATCCCCAAAAGACTTCAGGCCCAGCTCGCCCCCCACCTTTTTCCGCAGCCCCGCGTCGCCCAAGGTCTTTTTCTTGTTCGCCATGGTTTGGCAGCAGCCGCCATTGACCTTAGTGACGGCCTTTCCACTGACCTGACCCATATCTGCCAGGAATCCGACGTCGCGGCTGAGGTCGATGCCTCCCTGCTCCCAATCCATCCTGGGGCAACCCTCCACCGGGCTCTCCACGGCGGTGAAGACTACGAACTCCTGTTCACCGCCCCAGCCGCCACCCTAATCCCCCGCTCCATCGCCGGCGTACCCATCACGCGAATCGGCCGCATCCTCCCGATCCGCCGCAACCGACCTTCAGTAACCCTTCTTACCCCTGAAGGCCCCCAGCCTCTCGAACCTCAAGGCTGGCAGCACTTCTCCTGATTGCCGCTCCGGCAGCCCGACCGTTGCTCCGAGCCCTCTCTTGTTTGGCTCGGAGCGCGCTTCAACAGCGCGGTGCACTGTATCCAGCGCAACTTAACGAGCTATCATCAATCCTGTCATGACCTCACAAACGCCCCGCGTCCGGTTCGCCCCTTCGCCCACCGGCTTGCTCCACGTGGGCAACGCGCGCACCGCACTCTACAACTGGCTCTATGCCCGGCACACGGGCGGCAAATTCATTCTTCGCATTGAAGACACAGACCTTGAGCGCTCAGAAGTCAGATACGAAGCCCAGCTGATTGACGACCTGCGCTGGCTTGGTCTCGATTGGGATGAAGGCCCAGGCGCGCCCGGCGCTCCTGACATTGGCGAATACGGCCCCTACCGGCAATCCGAACGCCTCGCAATCTACGCCGAGCATACTGAACGACTGCTCGGCGAAGGCAAGGCATATCGCTGTTTCTGCACCACTGAAGAGCTCGAGGCCGAACGCAAGTCAGCATCGGCGGAGCAGCGATCCCAGGTATACTCCGGCCGTTGCCGCTTCCTCGACCCCGCGACCATCGAGCAAAATCTGGCTGCGTCCAAACCCTACGCCGTACGCCTGAAGATCGAGGACCATCCCCTTCGCTTTCACGATCTGATTCGCGGCCCAGTCGAATTCGCTGCAGAAACCGTGACCGATCCAATCCTCGTCCGATCTTCAAGCGGAGGCGCAGCGGGGTTCTCCGCCGGTATCCCGGTTTACAACTACGTGGTCACCATTGACGACGCGCTGATGAACATCACGCATGTCATTCGCGGCGACGACCACATCTCAAATACCCCCAAGCAGGTCGCCATCTACGAAGCCTTCGGCTGGCCTGTGCCGGAGTTCGCTCATCTTTCCACCATCCTCGGCCCTGACCGTGAACGCCTCTCCAAGCGCCACGGGGCAACATCGATCTCCACCTTCCGCCAAATGGGCTATCTGCCGGAGGCTCTGGTCAACTACCTGGCCCTGCTTGGGTGGGGTTCAGAAGACGGCAAGACAGAGACCTTCACTTTGGAGGAACTGACGAAAGCTTTCTCATTGGAGCGCGTCACCCCTTCGCCGGCCATATTCGACTTCGACAAGCTCAATTGGCTGAACCGCCATTACCTGAAGCTGGCCGCTCCTGAGCGTGTGGCCGCCTTGGCGGTGCAGCAGTTCATCCATCAGCGCGACGACATTTTTCCGCTGTGGCCTTTGCCGGAATTGAACACGCCGGAGATGAAGACCCTACTCGCCACGCTCAATCCGCCCGTACACCTTACCCTGTTGTCTGCGGAAGAAATAGCGCTGCGCAAAGCATGGTTCGCTCGCCTCGTCGGATTCTTCGTTCCCTACGTCGACCACCTCGATCAGCTTCCCGGCAAGACCGCATTCATTTTCGGATTCAATCCGGAAGAGGCTCGCGCCAATGCCGAGAACGCCGTCATTCTCGCGGCGGACTCGACCCGCACCGTGCTCGGTGAACTCGCTGGCCGCATGCGGACGCACAACGGTCCGGTGAGACCGGAGGACTTCAAAGCGTGGATGAACGAGATCAAGGCTGCCACGGGAGTCAAGGGCAAAGACCTCTACCATCCTGTGCGCATCGCTCTTACCGGAGCACATTCCGGACCGGACTTCGACAGGATTCTGCCCCTGATTGAGGACGGCGCCGCACTTGGCCTCAACGTACCTTCGGTCCAGGACCGGATCGAAAACTTTGTCGGGCTTTAGCTGCCATGAGCGAGGTTTTTTGGATCAAAAGCAATCCATCGGTATCCCTCGCGATCGTTTTATGCCCGCGCGGCGACCGCGGACTCGATCGCGAGATTGTCGCGATAGAACGCGACGGCATCCAAACCCTTGTGTCGATGCTCGAAAATTGGGAAGCCGCGATGCTGGGACTTGCCGACGAAGGTCGCCTCGCAGAGCAAACCGGCATGCGCTTTCTATCGCACCCCATCCCCGATACGCACATTCCCCAAGACCTGCCCGCGTTCAAAGCCTTCGTCGCCGACCTAGCCGATCGCCTACGCGCCGGTGAGCACATCGGCATTCATTGCCGCGGAAGCATTGGCCGCGCAACCGTCGCAGCCGCCGGCGCGCTCATTCATCTCGGCTGGACTCCGAAATCGGCCCTCCGCGCTATTGAGAAAGCACGCGGTTGCTCCGTACCCGATACCCGGGAACAGGAACACTGGATCCTGCATTACAAGGCCGAGCCATGACAGCCCGTCCCCATGCCCCATTCGATGACAGTTTTCCTCATGACTGGCACGCCGAAGTTCTCTCCTCGCGTCCGCTCATTTTGCCTTCACACCACTTCGTCTACCCCCGCGAAGCCGAAGAAGTTGAACGCGGCGCACTCGAAGTCTTGATTCGACCCACCCCCCCGCAACTCGCCGAATCCACTTCCACCCGCTCGCAGGCCCCCCAATCGCCCGATGCACGACCTTTCCTCGCCACCTGCGCCCTTGGCTTCCGCGATCCCGCAGTACCCACCGGCCTTTGGTCCGCTCCAAATCCAGTCGAGATCTGTGCCGTCTCCGGCGGCTATGCCTACTTGATCGACACCTCAGCGCCTGAGCGCTTCACCATGATTCCTTTCCGTCCCGTGCTTGAGGTGCTCCCCGTCCCCGCGCAAAATCTGCTTCTCTTCATCGGTCACCACGCCATTCTTGCCTGGGGTCGGAACGGCGAAGTCTGGCAATCCGAACGCCTTTCTGCGGAAGGCATTACCCACGCCGAGGTAGAAGACGAAGTCCTGCGCGGATTGGGCTGGGACATGATCACCGACAAGGAAACTCCATTCGTCCTTGACCTGCGCACCGGCCAACGCACAACCACCGCAATTCCAACAAGCCCGCTTAATATTTGATTCCTGCCATCAATGCGCCTACATTTCTGAATATGTTTCCAGGCAATCGCCGCACCTTTCTTCGCCAAGCTGCCGCACTCGTCGGCGCATTCTCAGTCGAAAGCCTTTTCCACAAGGCGCACGCCGCCGACTTCAATGCTGCTTCTCGCTCAGTAGCCCATCTCGCGCCTGACGAGGTGGCCCAGAATGAGGACTTCTGGTCAGTCATTCAGCGCTCTTACTCCGTGAACCCTGACATCATCAATCTCAATAACGGCGGCGTCTCGCCCGCGCCCATCGTCGTTCAGCAGGCCGTCGAGCGCTACAACCAGCTCGCCAACGAAGGCCCGTCTTACTTCATGTGGCAGATCCTCGATCAGGGACGCGAACCGTTGCGCGAGAGGCTCGCTCACCTTGCCGGCGCGCAGCCCGGCGAAATCGCCATCAATCGCAACTCCACAGAAGCATTGAACACCATTATCTATGGCCTGCCGCTCAAGCCCGGCGACGAAGTCATCGGCAGCATGCAGGATTATCCCAACATGATGCAGGCCTACCACCAGCGTGCCGAGCGCGAAGGCATCGTCTACAAACAACTCAATTTTGATTTCCCCATCGAGGACGATACCGCCATCGTCAAGGCCTACGAAGAAGCCATCACGCCGCGCACCCGTCTCATCCATGTAACCCACATGGTCAACTGGGTCGGCCAGACCATGCCCGCCCGCAAAATTGCAGATATGGCCCACGCTCACGGCATCGAAGTGGTCGTCGATGGCGCGCATTCCTTCGGGCTGCTCGATTTCAAAATTCCTGACCTCAATTGCGATTATTTCGGCACCAGCCTGCACAAATTTTTATCGGCTCCAATCGGCACAGGAATGATGTGGATCAAAGCCGACAAGATTGAAAAGATCTGGCCTCTCACCTGCAACGCCAATCCGCACAGCGCCGACATTCGCAAGTTTGAAACCCTTGGCACGCGCAGCTTCCCCATCGAGCAGGGCATTGGCGAAGCCATCAATTTTCAGCTGGGCATCGGCAACAAGCGCAAGGAGCAACGCATCGGCTACCTCAAGAATTACTGGGCAACGCGCGCCCAGTCTATCCCGAAGGTAAAGCTGCACACGTCTTTGAATCTGAATTATTCGTGCGCTATCTGCGGCGTAAGCATCGACGGAATGACACCAGCCCAGTTTTCGTCCGCTCTCTTTGACCGCTACAAGATCCACACCATCGGAATTGTTTACCAGAACATAAGTTGCGTTCGTGTGACTCCCCACGTCTACACAACCATTCCGGATCTCGATAAGTTAGTAACCGCCATCGGCGAGTTAGCCGCCTGACCGCTGCATCTCCGTGCCCGATCCTCCTGTCAGTCTGAGCGATCTCGGTATCGGCAAATCCCTCTCGTGCCCCATCCATTCGCTTTCTTTCTTGGCGAAAAGGCTGGGAGACCCCGACCTTATCCCGCCGCAGCTACTTCTCTCGGGATGGCGGCCAGCAGTTCCTCATATCCGGCATAGACCCCTTCGAACACCGCATCCCAACTCATCTTCAAAGCCTTCTCGCGCGCGGCAATCCGCATTTCAGCATGTCGGCGTGGGTCCCCCAGCACTCCAGCTACCGCTGCGGCAAATTCGCCATCCTGCACAATCCGTCCAGTCCCACCGTTGCGAACAATTGTGCACGGTCCGCCGTCGGGCGTAACAATCGCCGGAACCCCGCTTGCCATCGCCTCAAGCACCACATTGCCAAACGTGTCAGTGTGCGACGGAAAAACGAACAGGTCCATATTCGCGTACGCCCTGGAAAGCTCTTCTCCCTTGAGCACGCCGGGGATCTCCGCCCGCGGCAATCGCTCGCGCAGCCAGCCTTCTTCCGCCCCATGACCTACAATCAAGAACCGAAAGCTCTTGTGCCCCATCTGCTCCAGTTCTTCCTGAACTTGCGCCAGCAGCGTCACATTCTTTTCGATTGAAAGCCGCCCCACAAATCCCAGCACGTGGTCTCTGTCGTTCACATAGCGCTTGCGTTTGCTTGGATTGAAAAGCTCCGCATCCACGCCGCGCGGCATCAGCAAGCAGCGCCGGCCCGTTGTGCGTTCCAGGAGTGCGCATAACTCGCGATTGGGCGCGAACAAGAGTCCCGCCGCCGAATAAAATTTAGCCGCCGCGGCCATGGCCAGATCTTCAATCCTCTGCTCTGTTGCCTCCGACTGCCGCTTGGGAAGCAGGCGCAGAAACCAGTCCGATCGTCGCGCCGCGTACTCATGGATATTTGTGTGCCAGCTCGCCGCAAGCGGCAACTCAAGGTGGGCGGCAAGCCACGCGCCCAGCATCCCCACCTCGCTGGGACCAGTGATGTGAATCAGGTCTGGCTTGAAGCGATCCAGAACCTCGCCAATCAAAGGGATGTGCCGCAGAAATGCCGGATCGAAGCGCAGGTCCTTCTCCAGGGCAAACGACAAAATCCCCTTTGGTAGCTCGAGCGTCCACACATTGCCTTCTTTTAGAAAGGCCTGCGGTCGCTCGCCTGCCCGCACGCACAGGAACGGCAGGTTGCGCCGCCGCGCAAACGCTTCAAAATGGCGGCTGGTATGCGCAACCCCATTGACTTCATGAAATGAGTCAGGGAAATATGCCACGCGCGGCATCGTTGCAATCATAGGATTTGCTCGGGATCCAGCCGAGCCAGTCGCTGTGGTTCCGTAACGGCTAGCCGTCGTTCTCGCCGAGGGCAAGGCGCAACTGGTGCGTCTCGCTCCACGCCATGCGAAGTCCGCCGGAAACCAGGCCGCGCCCCATCAACTGCACCAGCCCGATACCAAGCGTCATTGGCCAAGGCGGCGTACCGTCTGGCCAAAGCTCGCTCAGTGGCCGCGGTGTCCCGTCGTGGCCGGGATGATAGACCCGCTCATCCCAGGTTCTCGAGCCCTGCGGAAACTCGGGATAATCGCGAACCGCGTCAATCGCCGATTGCAGGATGCGATGCTTCCATGGCTCCGCATACTGAGGCATGAACACCATATCGCTCCTTTTTTCGCGGCGGATCTCATGCACGAATTCGGTAAAGCTCGTGGCGTTGGTCAAATTGATATTTGCATTCGGCTCCACACCGTGCCTGTCGCCGCCGGAGATCAGCAGCATATTCCATTTGTCCGCCAAGCGGCGCACACCACGATTCTCATTCCAGTTCCGCAAACCGTTCAGCTCAAGCGCGTGCAAATACATTCCGTTCTTCAAAAGAAATTCATTCACCATCGACGCATGTTTTTCTGCGCCAACCAGGTAAAGATCCCAGAGCGGATGATTGAAAATTACAAGCACGTTCGGTTCGGCGTTCAGCGCAACCAGGATCTCAGTGAACCGTTCCTCGCTCGGATTCTTCGTATATTCACCCAGCGTCTCCATCCATTCGGTGGCTCGCGCGCTCGGTAAATTGTGAATGCCGAGGTGAAAGGACTGCACACCATACGGTGCGGTCCATTCCACTGAAACCGGAATCTGCCGCGCGCTGGGAACAGAACGCAGAAGCATGGGCGCTTTGATGTTGTCATGATCGGTGATCGACACCATCGACGCCACACCCAAGTTTTCAATCTGCCTGCTCTCCAGATCGAAAGCCAGCTTCGGAGTCATCGGAGGCGTCCAATAGGCTGCCGCATAATTCACGCGCAAGCCGTGATTGCTCTCAGACCTTCGCTCCAGTCTTGATAACAACGGGCGCATGGCGGGATATTGGTTGCCGACATTCGCCAGAAAGTCCAGCGTCTCTCTTGATTGATTTGTGTGGCTGTGAAGAGAAACACCCGTCCTGAAATTTCTTGCTGCGTATTGGTCACGCCACAGATACGAGATGGTCGATCCGGCCATTTCTTCTCCTTTGATCCCCCGAGCGAATAGTAACTATGTAGTCAGTATCAAATCCGCGCCATAAACGCTCGATGAAGATGCCGCGAATTACCCTTCAATTGACAGATGTACCTATAGAGTTATCAGAAGCCCCCAGGGAAGTTACTCAAACCTGAACTTAGAACCCTTGAAATTTGAAACGCCAATGACTTACTTGCGAGTCTTGGCAAGTTCCGGCCCCAGAAAATCATCCATCGTCCAACCTGCCATCAGATCTTCGTCGCCAGGTTTCTTGTTCCCGGGTTTCTCGTTCCCGGCTAGCTTGCCTACTAATCCTTCCGCAGCAAGATAGTTTTCCGTTAAGCCTTGTCGAAGAAGTTCGAACGCCTGTTCCGGCGTATCGGCAAATTGAAACAGCTCAATGTCCTTGGGGGAAATGGCCCCAGTGTCCACAAGTACATCGAGATTGAAAACCTTTTTCCAGTATTCTACGCCGTAAATTACAACCGTGATTTTCTTTGCGAGCTTGTGCGTTTGTGCAAGCGTAAGGATCTCGAACATCTCATCCAAGGTCCCGAAGCCTCCGGGGAATACTACCAGCGCCTTTGATAGATAGGCGAACCAGAGCTTGCGCATGAAAAAATAGTGGAATTCGAAATTAAGCGAGGGAGTGATGTAGGGATTCGGCGATTGCTCAAAAGGCAACCGGATATTCAGGCCAATGGTCTTGCCGCCAGCCTCATATGCACCGCGGTTGGCAGCTTCCATAATTCCTGGGCCGCCGCCTGACGTCACCACAAAGCGATGCCGCTGAGAAGGAATCTGCTTGGCCCAGTGGGTGAGCATGCTCGCCAAGCGTCGCGCGTCTTCGTAAAAACGCGCCATCTCCACAGCCGATACCGCTCGTTTGCGCTGCAAATCCGTCGCTTGACCTGCAACAATCTCTGGAACGCTGGCCGGCTGTTCATGACTCGGAGCAGGCTCGCTTGAGCCGGTATTGTCCAATAATTCCAGGGCGCGATCGGCTTCATCGCGACCACGAAACCGCGCCGATCCAAAAAACACAACCGTGTCCTGAATTTGCTCCCGGCGAAAGCGCGCCAGTGGCTCCAGGTACTCCGAGACAATTCGAATGAGGCGGCCGTCCGCGCTCCCCAGAAAAGCGGGATTCTCATAAGCCAGCGAAGCCCGCTGCAGCGGAGCCGGCATACCCGCTGAACCTTCCTGGTTCTCACGATTCCCCGTTTCCTGTTTGCCGGCCTCTGTTGCGGTCGTCAAGTTGTTCCCTTCGGCGCGGCCGTTCGCCGCTTTCTCGGTTTCGTCCATACGTCATCCGTCCCGGTGCCGAATCGCATCGTGAAAGGCAACCCAAAGATTCAAAAGTCCTAGTCCGGAAACAATACCACGCACCGCCCCATTAGCGGCATAGATCGAAAGCGTAGGGTAATGAAGGAAAAGAGGATTCTGATCCCAGAAGACTCGCGACCAGGGTGCGTAGCAAACCGTGAGCCCGATGTACATACGAAGCACAATCCGCAAAAACAGCTCGGAGCGCTCCAACCAGCGGGGAATTCGCTGCGGTACCGGTTTGCCGGGAGCCTCGCCGGGCACCGCGCCTGTCGCCGTTCCCGTCCCGACAGCAGGATCGGAATGAAGCGATTGCCCAGGCGGAGAAGCCGGGCTTGCGGGCAATGAAGGCGACGTCAATTCCGGCTGCTGAGGCATTCTTGTTGATTCACACGTCGCCCCAACACCCGCGGGCATGGCCACACGACTGAAAAATCAGCCCGGCTGTGGGACTCCGTATAGCAACGGTATCATGCCAGCCGCCAGGGAACATCGGCGGGCAATCGCCGGCCTTTTCCGACCCGCCACTACCCTCAACTCAATGCAGGACTTATGTAGCTCGTGATACGCTCGGGTCAATCTCAAGCAAGCGTTTTAGGCAGCCGATGCGAATCGTCCTTTTCACCGAGACCTTTATTCCGAAAATTGATGGAATCGTGACCACGCTTTGCCAGACTGTGAAACAACTGGAAAATCTTGGCCACCAGGTTCTGATCTTCTCCCCCGATGGAGGCTTTCAGGAATTCAGCCGCTCCCGCATCGTCGGCATGAAGAGTCATGCTTTCCTTTTCTATCCGGAACTCCGGCTGTCTCTTCCTCGCGCATCCATGCGGCAGACCATATTGAAATTTCAACCGGACATCATCCACGTTGCCGATCCGGCGCTGCTCGGCATCGCTGGTCTCTATTACGGCGGAGGCAAAAACGGTGGCGCTCTGCACGTGCCGCTCGTGGTTTCCTACCACACGGATCTGCCCAACTACCTTCGTTACTATGGGCTGGGATTCCTCGAGCCGAGCATTTGGCCGCTCCTGCGTCAGCGCCACAACCGCGCCACACTGAATCTATGTACATCCGCCGCCATGGTTCAGCAACTTCAGGACCATGGCATTCAACGCGTAGCTCTCTGGCCCGGCGGCGTTGACACGGACCTCTTCCACCCCTCGCGCGGTTCACCTGAAATGCGGACTCGACTCACCGGCGGCCATCCGCATGACCCTCTCCTTCTCTACGTCGGCCGCCTTTCCGCCGAGAAAGAGGTTGAGCGGCTCCGACCCATCCTGCAATCCCTTCCCAACGCGCGCCTCGCCCTCGTCGGCGACGGGCCACATCACAAATCTCTCCAACATCACTTCGCCGGTTTGCCCGTACACATGGCCGGCTTCCTTCAGGGCGAAGAGCTGGCCTGCGCCTACGCTTCCAGCGATGTGTTTGTGATGCCGTCGCGCACTGAGACGCTGGGTCTTGTCATCCTTGAAGCCATGTCCTCAGGCTTGCCGGTGGTCGCGGCCCGCGCCGGAGGCATCCCAGAGCTGATCAACAATGGCATCAACGGATTTCTCTTCGATGATGAATCGGAAGCGGCTCGTGCCATTGAGCAACTGATTCCCTCACCCGCATTACGGGAGGCGATCGGTCTCGCAGCTCGCACCCACGCCTGTCGTCACGGTTGGAAGGCCGCAACTCTCCAGCTTCTTGAACACTATCAACAAGCCTGCGCGCAACAGGTCATCGATCCCAACCCCGCACCCACCTCCAGCGATCGCACCCTCAAGGCCCGTACCAAGAAGCGTATTCGCGCAGCCACGCTGTTCTTAATCCGCGAACTGCTTCCTTAACAGGGTCGCCCTGGCCCTGTTAACTCCACAACCACTGTGCCCATCCATCGCGTACCTTGCCATGGGTGGGATGGCGCATATCTGGTGATCATCCTTTTCGGTTGAACCTGCATTCCTGTTTCTTGCAAGCGGGGATTCTGCCTGCTTCTTCTAATTAAAAGCCAGCACCGCTGTACGCCACGTTCTGCCCAAAATCATAGCTTCCATAATCGATGGTCAGCACAGCCGTGCCGCCGATGCGCACTTTCGTCTCGCTGCGAATCCCTTGCGGCAACCAGAAACCGTGCGCCAGCACGCTGGTGTAGTGAATTAAAGTTCGCGAAATCCAAAAGGAGGGGTTTTTTGATGGCTCCGTTTCCATCTTCACCACGGCAAAGTCAGCGGCGTCAACCCATATTTTGCCCTTATAAAGAAACTTGCTTTCCGTCATCGGTTCAACATGCAGAATGTAAGTCGGCCGTCCGTCAACATTTTCGCTCCCCAACATGACGAATTTGTAATTCGCGTTTGTAAGTGCGCTTGAAGCTTTATCCTGTCCTGCTTCCTTCTCGCTGTCTACCGCGCGCTTCAGTACTTTGTCGCAAAGAAAAGGAGACCCGCTCTGGGAGACAATACGAAAAGTCTTCCCCGTCGCGGCGTTATAACTAACTTCCACATCCATCTTCGCAGCCAGGGTAGTAGCATAGCCGCGATACTCCACTTGGTAGTGGCGCAAGGACTTATAACGCTTCAGCTCGTCCGTGCGCGCCTGGTTGTGGGTTTGTATCTGATCCACAACCTCCACGGAATTTAAATTTGTCGTGGAACCCCCCGCAGCATTCTCGGGCCATAGCACTCCGCATGTGCCGGCCAGGAGAATGGCCAGCAGAAGGCCCCTGGATTGTCTAAAGAACATGGAGAATATGATACCCCGCTGCTTAGCTCAGTGGCCAAATCGATTGCTTTGCGCACATTACCAAAATGGTATTCACCAATAACTCGGCTAGAACCTCAAATACGCTCCAATTACCGGCTCCGCTGTATGCGTAAACGCCCCGCTCGACGTATAGAGTCTCGTCAGATCAGGCGCTTTGTACAGGTTGCCGCGGTATTGCAGCCTCAATCCGATGTGCGGAATGAGGCCCCAATCCAGGCCGGCGCCATAAACAAAAACTGGCTTGGTTGAGCTGCTCGTCTCTGTCTGTGCGCCGTTCGGCTCGTTGAAAACCAGTCCGCCCCCTCCCAGCACAAACGGCCGTACGTTCGCCAGCCTCACTGAGACAATCCAGTCCGCGGCCACCTCATGCGCGGCGGCAGAAACTGAAGCCGGAACGTCTGACCCGCAGGGAATCCCGCAACTGACCAACGGCGTGTACCTCTGGTTGGCGTGGTTGTAGGAGTAAGTCGCCTCGTAACCAATCAGCGGATTCGAAATGTGGCGCACCCCGAGCATCACTCCGGCTGAGTTCGAAGGGCTTTGCGCCACTCCGTTTCCGGTCGTCGTTCCACTGAAGGCTCCATAGACACTGGCCGATACAGACGTCTGCGCGAGCGCTGGGCTGAAGCCGATTCCCAGCAATAGAAGAACGGTATGGATCGATCGAATGCGCATATCAGTCTCCTTCATTCATTTCGATGGTTTGAGGCGTATTCTGTGTGGCTCTATCTTGTATTCGATTGTCTTCGCTTTCGAGCGTCTTCAGATGCGTTTGTGACCGAAGTCCGCGGTTCTAGGCATGTAAAATTCGCGCGCGGATTCAGAGTTCCCGAGTTGGCCGCTTGCTTATACCAACTCCGTACCGTTCATTTTGTTGCGCTACGCGGTTTTCAGTCCCCCGCAAGCCGGCTTGGCCCTGACTTCGGGTTATCCTGTCAAAACACCATGACCCGACGGCTCCTTTTCCCCGTCCTGGCCGCACTCACCGGCCCCGCACTTTCAATCCCGCTCCCGGTCGCAGCCCAGGAGGGTTCGAAGAACGTGATTCCATATCGCGACGAACGACCCTACCGCGCCCCCCACGGAATGGTCGTCAGCGTCCACCATCTCGCTTCCGACGCCGGACTCGAGATCTTGCGCTCCGGGGGTAACGCCGTTGACGCCGCGGTGGCCACCGGCTTCGCACTTGCTGTCGTTCACCCCTCGGCAGGAAATATCGGCGGCGGCGGCTTCATGCTCCTCCGCACTTACAGTGGAAATGCCATCTTCATCGACTACCGGGAAAAAGCGCCCTTCGCCGCCACTGAAACCATGTACCAGGACGCCAGGGGCAACGTCATACCCGAAACCAGCCTGCTCTCTTCCGTCATCGGCTACAGGTCCATAGCCACGCCAGGCTCCGTGGCCGGCCTGGCCTATGCTGAGCAGAAATACGGCAAGCTTGGCTTGCCCCGCGTCATGGCGCCCGCCATCAAGCTTGCATCCGATGGCTTCGTCCTCTCCGCCGAAGAAGCTAAGGAGATGACCGACCCTGACCTCGCCCGCTTCACTGAAACCAAACGCATCTTCCAGCGCGACGGCCATTTCTACAAAGAAGGCGAGACGTTTCGCCAGCCCGAACTTGCCGGGACGCTTGCGCGAATCGCCGCCGATCCCGATGACTTCTATCACGGCAAAATCGCGCACGATCTTATCGACGAACTTCGCAAAGGCGGCGCGCTCCTTACCGCCGACGATCTCGCCCAATACAACGTCGTCGAGCGCGCTCCCATCACGGGCACCTTCCATGACTACACCGTTATCAGCGCGCCGCCGCCCTCGTCCGGCGGCATCGTTCTGCTCAGCGCCCTGAATATCCTTGAGCCCTACGATCTCAGCAAACTAGGCGACCGCACCGCTCCCTCTATCCATCTCATCGTCGAAGCCTACCGCCGCGCCTACATGGACCGCGCCGATTATCTAGGCGATCCTGACTACAACACCATCCCCGTCGCAGCGCTTACCTCCAAAGCCTACGCAGAAGCTTGGCGCAAAAGCATCATCACGGACTCAGCCATGCCCAGCGCTGAACTGAAACGGCCCGACGGTTTCCTCCCGCCTGCGCCCAAAGCCGCCGGCCAGCGCCGCGCTGAGTCGCACGACACCACCCATTTCTCAGTAGTCGATGAACAAGGTAATGCTGTCTCCGTCACCACCACCCTCAACGATTCCTACGGCTCCCATGTCACTGCCGGCTCCCTTGGCTTTCTTCTCAATGACGAGATGGATGACTTCGCCTCCAAGCTCGGCGTGCCGAATATGTTTGGCCTGATCCAGGGTCCAGCCAACGCCATCGCGCCCGGGAAGCGTCCGCTGAGTTCGATGACACCCACCATCGTCCTGCAGGAAGGCAAGCTTCGGTTCGTTCTTGGCTCGCCCGGCGGAGCACGCATTATCACTACCGTCGCCAATATCTTCCTTTCCGCGGCGGAAGGCGGCCTCAATATTCAACAGGCGGTCGATGCTCCTCGTTTTCACCACCAATATATGCCGGACAAGCTCTACCTCGAGCCCGGCTTTTCCACCGACGCCCTCGCAGGCCTGCGCTCCCTTGGCTACAAACTCGACATCAAGGATGGCCACTGGTCAAACGGCGAATGTATCGCGATCGACCCGAAAACCGGCGATTTACTTGGCGGACAGGATCACCGCAGCCACTATGGCAAGGTAGCGGGATATTGAGACTGCTGACGAACTCCTTCAATCTTGCAGTGTGTTTCTTTTTTGGGCGTGAACACGGCTGCTGAGAAATTGAAGCTTTGTATCAGTTCGTCCACCGGCGTCTCCGGCCACTGGATGTAATTTCGCGTTTCCCATCCATCGGGCGTCCTTTGCTCGATGGGTGGAAAACCACAAAGGCAAACATCGCCCATCGGGCGCACGCGTCCACGATCTCAGCTACCATTTCGCATGCCAAGCATATCCTGTCGACGTAACTCCAATCTCTTTAAACTCCAAGAGTGAGCTTTAGGAAACTGTGATTTTTCTGGTTTCGTGCTAGACTGCATGAGTGCAGAGAATTAGAGCGTTCGATTGAATGGACGCCTTCCATGGGATTGGTTTACCGATCCTATTTCCCTGTACGACGGGCCCTACCCCTTTCGGAGGCGGGCGCAAACCAAGCGTTTCGTCTTTGGGAGAGTAGTTGCACGAAAGCACCACCATTTCCCAGTCGTGCGTTATCAGATCGCAAGCTTGCGAACTTCCATTCTCAGATCCGCAGGCTTGCAACCTGACCTACCCAAGGCTCCAATAACTACCTGGCTCCCCGCACCATCTCCCGCAACCCTAATGCCTCGTAAACTGTTGCCAAAATGAGACAATCGTTGATATACCCGGTTTGTGATCCGGAGCGGGAGAGTCATAACCAATGCTGCGAGTTCTTTCCACGCACCTGTTCCTGAACCAACGCCTGCATCCTGGCCTGCTGGAACTGGCGTCCCGGTCTGGAGCCCAGGCGTTTGAAATCTTTGCCGCTCGCCAGCATTTTGACTACACCAGCCGCGAGCACATAGCCGAACTCGCCGCCTGGTTTCGCTCCAACCCGCCCGAACCCTTTTCAATGCACGCCCCGCTTTTTCCTGATCGTGAAATGGGTCGCGCCGGCGCCCCGTCCGTCAATGTCCTGCATCCTGAAAAAGCGCGCCGCATCGACGCAATGGATGAGATCAAGCGCGCCCTCGAAGCCGCCGAGCACATCCCGTTCCGCAACCTCGTAATCCATCTCGGCGAACGCGAAGATGGCTGGTCTCCCCGTACCATCGAATACGCCACCACCGCCCTCGAACACCTCGGCGCTTTCGCCCGTCCCCTCGGCGTACGCTTGCTGGTCGAAAACCTGACCAGCGATCCCACAACTCCAGAGCACCTGGTCACCATTCTTGAAATGGGCCACCTCACTCAGGTCGGCGTCTGCCTCGATCTCGGCCATGCCCACATCACCGTCGGCGTAGAAGCAGCCATTTCCACCCTCGGCGCACGCATCGCCTCCGTGCATGTCCACGACAACCACGGCCTCAAAGACGAGCACCTCTGGCCCGGCGATGGAACCATCGATTGGCCCAAAACCGTCGCCGCTCTACGTTCGCTCGCGACCCTTCCCGCAGCCGTACTCGAGATCAGCCATACCATTCCCGATCCTCCAGCGGAGATTCCCAACCGCATCGAACAAGGCTTTGCCCTCCTGGCCTGACTCCTTCCGAATGGACTTTTCGAGGGCATCAACGGTGGCCTTTACTTTCACTCCCGAAAAGGAAAAAGGGACGGCTAAACTTGATTGTTTACCATTGCAGTTCCTGGAGAATCAATGCGCCTTATAGCCCTCGGATTTCTCATCGCCCTTTCGTTTTCTACCCTCATCATGCGAGCCCATGCCCAGCCGGCTGCATCCGCGCAGAAACCCCCAGCGCGTCCCGTCCCGCCAACGCGCGATCCTGATACGCCCGGCTACGTAAAAGCCACGGCTCTGCCCGACGGCGCAAATCCCCCCGCCAATACCGATGGAAACTTTATCCTCGGGCCCACCCACAATCCCGCGCCCGAAGTCTCCGCCCAGCCAGGCGTTCCGCAAGGCGT
>Ga0302320_10011988_pt1 | contig 18264 bp, 17 predicted proteins | sample Bog_T0_3_FD_202130 | JGI IMG/M metagenome (GOLD analysis project Ga0302320, IMG submission 202130) | Peat permafrost microbial communities from Stordalen Mire near Abisko, Sweden - Bog_T0_3 | ecosystem: Environmental > Terrestrial > Soil > Wetlands > Peat | place: Sweden: Abisko, Stordalen Mire...
AACACCGAAATGGTCCGCTCCCTCGGCGCAGACCAGGTCATCGATTACACCGGCAAGGACTTCACCGCCAATGGCCAGATCTACGACCTGATCTTCGACTGCATCGGCAACCACTCCCTCGCCGCATGCAGGTGTGTCCTCCATCCAACAGGAACCTACGTGATGGTCGGCAGCAACGCCCGCGGCCTCATCGGCCCCATGGGCCGCATGCTGTTCGCGATCCTTCTCTCCCGCTTCGTCACCCAGAATCTCGTTGGCTTCATCGCCAAAGTCAACCAGGACGACCTTGCTTTTCTCCGCAACCTCATTCTGGCGGGCAAAATGACTTCCGTCATCGACAGGTCCTACACCTTGAACAAAGTCCCCGACGCCATCCGCTATCTTGAAACCGGCCACGCGCAGGGAAAAGTAGCCATCACGGTCGCATAACCCCGCCAGCCCGCGTCGGTTGAAAACAAAAAAGGCGAGTCGCCCCGCCCCTCACCTGCGCTTCGATCAGACTCAATGCCGCGTGAAACGAGAACCCTACCGCGTAGGCCACTCTTGCACAACAATGCCCAGATCGTTGAGCTGTTGAATAGCCGCTTCCACGTTCCGCCGCACCTTGGGCCGGTCCTTTGAACTGGCCAGCGGCGACTCCGCCACCGCGATCACGCGCCCGTAGTGCCACGCCCCGGAAGGCAGCGCGATCAGCGCCTCGGGCAGGTCGGCCGGGTGAATCTGCACCTCCTGCCGCCGCGCCGCTTCAGGCCGCAGCATGGTTCCCTGGCCAATGGTACTCGGAATGTTGTCGGCCACGGTGATGCGCAGGTTCAGCGTGTCTGCATCCACTGAAAGAAACGGATTGGCCCACGCCCCGCGATCATGCACGTCCACATACAGGCTCTTGGTCGGCAGCGGAATCGCCGCCAGCGCAGCGCGTTGCCGGTCCCGCTCCGCAGCCGCAGCCTGCGCCTTCTGCTCGGCGCTCACCGCGGTCTTCGCCACGCCTACTACTTCCTGCTCTTGCTTGTGGCAGGCAACCAGCGAAACGCCCAGCAGCAGCGCCATCGCCGCCAATCCTCTTACTCTTGCGAACACAATCACTCCGCAAGCATAGCAGGGCGCCTGCCGCGTACAAATTCGCGTCATTTGCCCTTCCACACCGGAGCCCGCTTCTCAAGAAAAGCCGCCGTGCCTTCCGCCATGTCTTCCGTCCCGCAGACGTGCCCAAACCGCAGCGCCTCGCGCATCAGCGCCAGATCCAGCGGCAGGTCAAGCCCCTCGTTCACCGCCAGCAGCGTCTCCTTGATGGCCAGTGGCGCGTTGGCCACAATCTCCATAGCCAGCGTCTCGGCCCGCTGCATAAGTTCCGCGGCAGGCACAACCTCATCCACCAGCCCCAGCCTGAAGGCCTCCTGCGCATCGATCACCGCGCCCGTCAGCAGCAGCTTCAACCCCGCCCCGCGGCCCACCAGCCGAGGCAGCCGTTGCGAACCCCCATAGCCGGCAATGATGCCCAGCTTCACCTCCGGCTGGCCCAGCCGCGCGTCGCCGGCAGCCAGGCGCAGCGTGCAGGCCAATGCCAGCTCGCAGCCGCCGCCCAGCGCAAACCCCTGGATGCACGCGATCACCGGCTTGCCCAGCGTCTCAATGCTGCGCAAAATAGCCTGTCCGCGCAACGAGAAAGCGTGGCCCTCTTCCCGCGTCAACCCGGAGAATTCATTGATGTCGGCGCCGGCCGCGAAGGCCCGCCCGCCCGCGCCCGCGAGCAGAATCACGCGCACCTCGTCGTCCTGCGCCAGCGCGCCAAAGGCGCGGTCCAGCTCGTCGAGGGTTTGCCGGTTGAGAGCGTTCAACACCTTGGGGCGATCCAGCGTAATGGTCGCCAGCGGAGAGCGTTTTTCAACGTGAATATTTGCGTATTCCATGCGATCAAGAGCGTAGCAGAAAACGCTCGGCAGCGGCTGCTCCAAACTGCCCTCGCCTCATCCGGCTCAAGCTCCGCGTGCCCGGCAAAGCCAGCGCCACAGCCTCAATCCCCACCCATGTTTGCGAGACTCGCGGCCCGGATAGTACCTTAAACCGCATGATGCAGTCCTCCTGCCTTGCTACCCTTCAGCACTCGTCTCCCGTTCATCCCGCCGCCCGTTCCCTGCTCCTTCGTCTCGTCTCCCTCGCCGGTTTTGCCGCCCTGGCCCTGACCGTCTGCGCCGCCAGGTCCGCCAAGGGCACCACAGCGGCAACGCTGGTTGAGGCGGCAGACTACATGCCCTGCGGCAACGACTGCACCGGCTTCGCTTCCCCGGTCAGCGCCGTCTGCCTCCACCTGGGCGACGAGGCCATCATCGCCGAAGCAGAGAATTACCTGCACAATCGCCGCACCTCCTGGATCGAAGACCTGGTCGGCAAGCAGGTGCGCATCCGTTACAGCAAACGCTCCCTCTGGATCGTCCCCAGCGACCGCGCCGCCGCAAAGCTCCATCGCGGCTCGGGTTTCGAGGGCTTTAAAGACCCCGGCTGCACGCGTGAAGTCCACAAGCCCATCCTGGCCGAGGCGTACGCCGCCAAGCGCCCCTCCAGCATCCCCGCCGACGCTTTTGCCCTGGCCGGCTCCGGCCGCGGCGAGTATCCCGCCCTGTTCCTGTGGTTCCAGTGCAACCTCGATGCCGATGGCCGCACCATCACCTGCCGCCGCTGGTATCGCGATGGCGTCGCCGACTCAACTGACTGGTTTTGCGCCAACACCGCCGAAGGAGCAAAGGTGGGAACCAAATTCCCCATCGACCCGCTGCTCAGCCAGGCCAGCCGCCTCGTCTCCACCTCGGGCGCACTGCTCCAGCACGACAACCGCTCCCGCACCAACGGCAAACTCGACTTTCCCAACGAAGCCTGCCGCTAGTGAAATCGCGCCCACATCACTGCAACGCCGAGGCCGCCTGGAGTAGACTGCGCTGGTATTGCGAGGGGAGACCCCGATGAGCAGCAAGATCGTGGCCATTGTCGGCAGCTACATCAAGGGCGGAACCACTGACAGCGCGGTAGAAGCCATCCTGGCCGGAGCCCGCGAAAGAGGCGCAATCACCCACACCATCTACCTCACTGACCGCACCCTCCACTACTGCAAAAACTGCCGCCAGTGCACCCTGACCGCGGGCCCGGAGCGCGGCCGTTGCGAGCAGCAGGACGACCTGGAGCCAATCCTCGCTGAAATCGAAGCTGCCGACGCAGTCGTGCTCGGCTCGCCGGTCAACTTCGGCAACGTCACCGCCGTCTTCCGCACCTTCCTCGAGCGCCTCATCGGCTGCTTCTATTGGCCCTGGGACCAGGGCACGCCCAGGCCTCGCGTCAAGCATCCCACCCGCAAGGCCGCCCTGGTGGCCACCTCGGGAATGCCCGGCTTCCTCATCCCCGTCTTTACCGGCGTGCGTGGAACCCTCCGCCTCACCGCCAAACTCCTCGGCGCCGAACCGGTGGGCACCCTGTTCATCGGCCTCTCCGCCATGGAGCCCAAGCATCCCCTCTCGCCGCGCAACCGCGAACGCGCCCGCCACATCGGCTTCAAGCTGGCGTAACCTGTTAGGAGGGCCTGCTGTCCAAGGCCCGAATGCCGGTTGCGTTTCTTCAGTCCAATGAGGGGTCAATCCATGATCGTGGGAAGATGGTGCGCAAATGGAAATGCGCGTGCCGGCATCCTCGCCGTATTCTTTGCCCTCTTGCCTGCCGCCCATGCAGGCGCCCAGACCATTGTGGCCCGGGTTCCCATCCCGCCCTATGCCGCCGCGAACGTCGCGGTCAATCCCCGGCTCAACAAGATCTATTTGAGCGGCGGCGCCTCAGCCCGCCCTGAGGTCTATGTCGTCGACGGCAGAACCTTCAAAGCCAAAAGAATCGGTACCGGCAGCGGAGTCAGCGTCGACACCGAGACCGGCAACTACTGGGCCGCCAACGCCTCCGGCGCGAGAGCCATTGTGCGCAAGGGCCTCGACAATAATGAAATCTACCGCGTCTCCACAACCGAAGGCTGCCCCCTCTCCACCACCTTTGACAACCGCACGCGCAGGGTTTGGGTAGCCAACCAGTGCGGCAAAAACGGCGACCCCGTCTTCGTCTTTGACGGCGACAACTTTGGCCGCATCGCTGGTCCCATCCCCACCGGCGGCGTCATGAGCACGGCGGTGGTGAGCCCTGCCACCGGAAGGCTCTACATCGCCCCCTCCGGCATCTCAAAGCGCATTGACCCCGAAACCTTTCAGGTCACCGGCAACGCCTTCGGCATTGTCAGAGCGGTCGATCCAGTCACCGGCAAGCTCTTCGCCCTATCCGGCCAGACCCTCCAGCTCATCAATGGAATTCACGACCCCGAAACCGTCAGCGTCGCCATCAACCTGGGCTACGTACCGGCCGGCATTGCCGTCGACTTCACCCTCGGCCACATCTACCTCAGCAATCCCGCCCAGTCCAGCATCGAAATCCGAATGATCTCCACCGGTGCCCTGCTCAACACCTTTACTCTCCCCGGAAAGCTGATCCCCGGCAGCATCGCCGTCGACACCACCCGCGGCCGCGTCTACCTCTCCGCCACCCATGGCCCAGACACCCTCCTCCTCGCCATCGACAACAGCGACATGCCTTAGGGCGGTTCCCGAATTCACGTGGCCTCTTCGATGCAGCGGAAGGTGGCATTTTCTTCCACCCCAGCGACGAAGACCTATCGCCGGGGACCCCGGCGGGAAAATGCCACTCGACAGTGACGGTTTCGGTTTACACCAATTCGGGAACCGCTGTAGGGCAAATGAAAAAAGCGCCCCAACCGCGAGGCGCTTCCCTATTCCCTGACCACTGACGACTGACCACTGAAACGCTACTTCCCGATCAGCCCCCGCGCAATCGCATCCAGCATCCCGTTCAGAAAATTGATTGACTCCGGCGCCGAGTACCGCCGCCCAATCTCCAGAGCCTCGTTGATCACGATCGGGAACGGCGTCCCTTTGAAGCCCAGCATCTCGCCCACCGCCATGCGCAGCAGGTTGCGGTCCACCGCCGGCATCCGCTCCAGCCGCCAATGCTTTGAGTTGGCCACAATCATCTCGTCGATCTGCTCCTGGTGCAGCACCGCCACCCGAAACAGGTCCTCGGCAAATCCGCGCACATCCGGCTCCACTTCATCGGCGGCATTCCAGAATGTCGCCTTCACCTGCTCCGGTGTCTGCTTGCCAATGTCCGCCTGAAACAGCATCTGCATGGCCAGTTCGCGCGACTTGCGGCGCGTTCCGGCGGTCAACGAGCGCCGCCTTCCACAACCCCGGCAGGTATCTGTCCGTTGCAGCCTCGGCCTTGGTGCAACTTGCGGCTCAGGCTCACCATCTCAATGGCTGCCGCCGCCGCCTCAAAGCCCTTGTTGCCGGCCTTGATCCCGGCCCGGTTCAGCGCCTGCTCCAGCGTCTCGCAGGTCAGCACGCCAAAGCTGTGAGGAATGCCCGTCTCCTGCTGCGACTGCCCGATGCCCCGCGCCACTTCGTTATAAATCGCCTCGTAGTGGGCCGTCTCTCCGCGCAGCAGGCAACCCAGCGTCACAATCGCGTCCACCTTGCCCAGGTTGGCAATCGTGCGCGCCGCCGCCGGAACCTCCCACGCGCCGGGAACCCGTACCACCTCAATGTCGCCGCGGCTTGCTCCGCTGCGCAGCAGCGCATCCAGCGCACCCTCCAGCAGCCGTTCGGTAATGACCGCATTCCACCGCGCCACGACGATCGCAAACTTCATCCCCTCGGCGCTCAGATCGCCCTCAATCGCCACCGCCTTGCCCTTCAGCGGATCGGTCCACGCCCAAAACGACAACCCGAATCCAGGCTCCGGCTCAACCGTAAAGATGCGCGACTTCCAGTGCGTCTCGGTGATGGGCGTCAGCCGCGCTTTCGCGCCTTCGCCGCCTTCGGCCCCCAGCCAATTCCCGGCCGCCTGGTAGACCGCATCCAGCCCCGTCACTTCCACCAGCACATCGGCAACTGACGGGAACTTCCCGTCCACAATCTCCAGGTTGCCCAGCGGCGCCAAAAACGCCGCCCCGCGTGAATCCGCCTCCAACCAACCTTTGCCTGCCGCAAAGCCCAGCGCTGAAAAGAACCGTGCCAGCCGGTCATAGACCTGGGCGCTGCCGGCCGGGCGAAGAAAGCTGATCCCCTTGATCATGCTTCGATTCTATCGCGCGCGGGGCGGCCAATCGCGCCTGCCCCCGGCCTTTGCTTGCCACTGAAGATGCGCGTTGTCTCCGCAGCACAAAAAGGCCGGCGCATGGCCGGCCTTCTTGCTTCCCTCTCTTGACCCGGTGAATCTTACGTGGTGACGCGCGGCTTCACAACAATCGCCGTCGCCGGAACAATGGTTGAGATCCCGGTATACGTGCAGCCCGCATCCACTCCACCGGCTGAAGGCGGCTTGCACGCCGGGAGATTCGGTGAAATCTGCTGGGTGTCCACCAGCGGAGTTGCCGGACTGATGGCTTGCGGCACGCTGATGTAGTGAATCTGGTTATCGCCCGCCGTCGAAACAAAGAACAGCGAGTTATCTGGAGTGAATGCGCCGGCCAGCGGCGCGGTGATTGCCGAGGCTCCATGCAGCGGAACATAGCCCACCGTGCCCAACGCGCCCCCGGAGCCCGGCAGATAGTAGGGCAGCACCGCGTTGCTGTTGCTCGGGTCGGCGCTGTAGGTAAAGAACGCGACCTTCGAGTTCGGTGAAGAAACAATCTGGTTCAGCTCGCTGACCGCCGCGCCGTTCACCTTGCTGAGTTGCGCCTGGGCAAGCGTATGCGAAAGCTTTAGCGGTTCAAGCGTCTGCACCTGGTTGGGCGCCGTGCCGGTCGTGGTCAATGTGCAGGCGCCGACCGGAATCGTAACCCCGATATCGGAGAGCGTCACCTGGTTGCTCAGCAGCGACGCGCCCAGAATATGAGCTCCGTCGGTGGTGGCCGTCAAGACATCCGTCTGCAGCGGAATGGTATCGTGGGCATCCGTAAAGACCGCATCGCCCTGCGGATAGAAGATCATGCTGCCATAGTCGCCCACGGTTCCCGACGGGCACCACGTGTGAGCCACGGTCGGATCTCCGCTGAGGTACGCCCCCACGCTGGGAGTGGTGATCGCCAGGTTCTGCGCCCCGTTGGACGTGCTCCAGGGGCTGGTGCATCGATTGGCCGCCGTCGCCGGGCCCGCCGAGCATGGCAGTGGGTATGTGGTCCACCCGGTTGACACGTCATACACGTAAAGCGTATCCGTGTGCCCGGTTATGCCTGCTGCCACGTTCGCCGGCAGATTGTTCAGCGCCGCGCTGTCCGTGATGTACAGCGTATTCGAGTCCGGAGTCCACGAGGCCGCGTTCCCCAGCCCGGCAAAGGTGTCAACGATTCCCGACTGCGGGCTGTAAACATAGAACCGGCCCAGCAGTTGATCGTTCACCAGCGCCTCCGAGTTGGTCGGCGATACAGCCAGAACAACGCCCGGCACCGTTGTATCCTCCTTGGTCACCGAGTTGCTGGCGGTGCTATAAATCATCAGTTCTCGTTGAGAGCCGAAGTAGATATTGGTGCCAAGCTTGTCCATCTGCATTGAGTTGGGCACAAACGGCAACCGCTCCGTTGAACCCACCGTCCCGGTCAGCAACTCCACCGGAACAACGTACTGCGACGTGCCCGGTGCGGCGTACCACACAAAATCGGTGTTGGTTCCCGTGTAAGTCAGATTGACCGCATTCGACGAGATAGAAAGACCGGTCCCATTCAATCCCACCTCGTTGATCGGGGCTGGGTTGCAACCGGGCGGCTCGCAGATGGCCGTGATGGAAGCCACGCCAGGATAAGATGTCGTCACCGCGCCGGACGATACCGATATGTCGATCGGGTCGGTCGACTGGTAATCCAGCGACAGACCCGTGATCGTGTTGCCACTGGTGTCGGTGATGTTGGTGGTCAGGTTCTGGGTTACGCTATGGTTCACCGAACCGGTGGTCGTTCCATCCGCCAGCGTCACTGAGATGCTTCTGGGCGGGCAGGTCGAGAAGTATCCCGCCGACGATCCCGATTGGGCAACCGACGCGGTAATCGCCGTGGTGCCCGGTTGCTCCGCTGTAATCTGGTTGGTCTCGGCGTTGATCGAGGCCACGATCGAGTCGCTTACCCCGTAAACAAGCGTCCCGATGGCCGCCGTGCAGTTGGGAATCGCGCTCGCCGCAATCTGAACCAGATTCCCGTTCGTATTCACATAGGGCAGCGGGCACGCAAGGTTCGGATGCGCCGCGCTCGTGACCGTCGAAGGCGCGCACAACAAAGTCGGCTTCGCCTGGTTCGATGGGTTCACGCTGCTCAGATAGCATGCCTGGGCATCCAGTTGCGAAAGCTGCCCCTGCGAGAGACATTCCGCCGGCCCCACAAGCGTAATCGATGTCACCTGCGCATGAACGTGGACCTCAACCGGGTTCGATGTCACCGCGGCGCCCGTGGCCGTCACATACGCCGTACTGTACGGCAATCCACCCGAACTCGGGATCGGATTGGGGATGCTGCAAATCGTATAGTCGGCAATGCCGCCGCCGCTGTTGCGATTCCATGAGCCGGCGCAAATGTTCCCCGTAGGCGATATATCCACCAACTGACGGTTCGTCGTGCCGTATTGATAAACCGGCACCGTCGCCACGGTGCCCTTGCACGTCGTCGCCTTGGGCGACGAAACCAGCCTCGTCTGCCCGAAGGCCAGCGAGATGCCCGTGGTCCTCGGCTCCAGATCGATCGCGGCCACATCCGTGATCTTCAATCCGTAGCCAAGACCATTGCAGTAGTTCGCCCCCGGGTCGCGCGAGCAACCGGAGATGGATATCCCGGCCGGTATGGCCAGGCACAGCAAACAAACAAGCGTCAAATACCGCCGCATGAATCCTCCCCGCCCCGCCTCTTCAAACTACGGAACGGTCTCTCCGAAAATACGTCGGAAGATTGGGTTGTAACGCACTTTTCAACTCGAGCCAACTGATTCCGTGCCGCTCTGCAAGGCGCAACCGCTCAAATACCCCGCCTGGCCCGGTCCCGGAACCCGTCACTCCATGCTGAAAGCGCTTGAGAAGCGGCCCTTCAGCCGGCCACGCCTGGCCTGCCCCCGGTGAATCCCGCTCGCTTGACCGGCTTCCGGCAGAATGCTCTTCCCTGCAACCGGCCGACGAAATACGCTCTTAAACTCCAGACAAAAGTGTATCAGGACAGGGTGTCCCCGGGCACCAGCCCACCCCTGCCCCTCTCCGCTTAGACTCGCCCCGCGCTCAAACGTCCAGTTGGTCTACTCTGTCGCCGGCATATAGCGCGCAAACCACTCCACCGCCCGCTCCATCACGTCCCGCCGGTGCTCGGGGTCCGCAAACCCGTGCCCCTCATTCGGATAAACCACCAGTTGCGTCGTAACCCCCTGCGCTCGCAGCGCATGCCAGAACTCGTACGACTGCGGCGCCGGGCACTCCCCGTCCCGGTCGCCCACCACCACCAGCGTCGGCGTCTTGGCCTGCCTGATAAAGTTGATCGCCGAGCTCTTCGCATACACCGCCGGATCGTCGTAGACCGACGCCCCAAAATACGGCGTCATCCACTGGTCAATCGAGTTCTCGCCGTAGTAGCTCAGCCAATCCGAGATGCCCGCCCCGGCCACCGCCGCCCTGAACCGGTTGGTCTGGGTCACCGCAAACATGCTCATGAACCCGCCATAGCTCCAGCCCGTCAACCCCACTCGCGCCGGGTCAATCGGATACTGCGCCTCCACCGCGTCCACACCGGCCAGAATGTCGCGCAGGTCGCCGTACCCAAAATCCTTGCGGTTGGCCTGCGTAAACGCCTCGCCCTGCCCAAAGCTGCCCCGCGGATTGGGTTGAAACACAAAATACCCCAGCGCCGAGAAAGCCCCCGGGCTCAATCCCCAGCCCCCGCCCCAGTAGCCCACCACCGCCGACGCAGGCCCACCATGCACCTCCACAATCAGCGGATACTTCTTCGCCGCATCGTAGTGCTCCGGCAACATCAGCCAGCCCTGCACATGAAAGCTGTCGCTCGTCCATGAAACAGAAACCGACTGGCCCCAAGCCCGCTCCAGCCCGTCGTTCAGGTGGGACAACTGCTCCAAACCACCCAGATCCGCAGTTTTCCCCGCTCCCGGCCGCGCCGCATACATCTCCGTCGGATGGTCGAACGTGCTCGCATGGAACACAAACAGCCGCCGGTCCGCCGTAGCTGAAAGACTCAACTCCATCCGCCCGTCGCCCACATTGCCCGGAACGCTGAAAACCGGCGCATCAAATTGCGCGCCCGCTTCCGCCCCGCCTCCAGGCAGTTGCATCCTCACCAGCCGGCAATCCCCGCCCGCCAGCTCGCTCAGATAGATGTGCTCATTGCCGTCCCACTCAATCCACGCCACTGACGTGGTGCGCCCCGGCGTCAGGTTGCGCGGCGCTCCGCCCTCGGCAGAGACCATCCACACATCGCCGCCCGTCGCCCCCTGGTCGCTCATCAACCCGCCGATGAACGCAATCGCCTTCCCATCCGGCCGCCAGCGCGGCACCGCAATCTGCAAGCCATGCAGCCCGCCCGCAACCTCCGCCGGCGCAAGAATCGCCTTCGCCGCCTCGCCCAGCGTCTGCGTATACAGCTTCGCCACCCACCAGTTGTTCTCACCCGGCGGATCGGCCGCCACATACGCCAGCCCCTTCGAGTCAGGCCGCCAGTCAAACTCGTACACATGCAGGTTGGCCGGAGTCACAATCTCAGGCTTTACCAGTTCTGACGCTGACGCTGCCGCAGCCGCCACCCTTGCCACGGCCACCCGCTCAATCTCAACCCCGTCCTCGCCAATCACGCCCGAGGGCGGCTTCATCGCCGCCAGCGCCCCGGCCGGCCGCGTCGCGCCCTCCACATAAAGAAACGCCACCCGGCTCCCGTCCGGAGAAAACTCGGGGGCTTCCACATACCCATTCAGTTGCGTCAGCCGCCGCGCCGCGCTCCCGTCCAGCAGCGAGAGATACAAATCAGTCTGCGCACCCGGCTTGGCGCAGTCAGAGAAGAATGCCAGCCCCTTCCCGTCCGGAGACCACCGAATCTCGCTCTCCCGGCAGTGGTCCTCCGGCTTGGCAGCCGCCGTCACCCGCTCGCTCTTCTTCAGATTGTCCAGCGGAGCCACGCGAATCTCCGCGCCCCCCTTCACGCGCTCAATCCACGCCAGCCGCCTGTCATCCGGCGAAACCGCCACCGCTTCCACGGATCGGCCCCGCGTCAGCCCGCTCAGAACCTCATCAATCCGTGCCTTGTCCGGCGCCGCAGCGCCCTGCGCCCACGCAGCGGATACAGTCAGAGCCAGAACCGCGCCAGCCACAACCGCGGTCCGTAAAGAGGTGCGAAACCCAGTCGAAAACATACCGAAATGCTATCAGGCTGCCGCGTCCGCAGCCGACAAACCCCCGGGTGCCCCTGGCGCCTTGTCCGCCGCGGCGGAGGCACCAGGGATACCCCCCGGCTTCGCCACCCCGGACAACGCGCCCCAGCGCAGCTGGTGCGAGCGATCAGCGAGCGATTGGCCCCACCGCAGGCGGCGGTTGGCCCCACCGCAGGTGGCAGGTGGTTACGGAAGCTCCTCCACCTTCAGATTCTTGAACGTGATCTGGAACCCCTCTGACTCCAGCCCCACATACCCCTTCTCCACGCCCACGTGAATCCGGTTCACCACCGCGCCATTCACCGCCAGCGAGCACTCGCCGCCCACGCAGCGAATGTCATACGTGTTCCATTCGCCCGCCGGCTTCACCCGGTTTTCCGTCATGTTCTTCATCTCGTTAAACGCCGTCAGCTTGCCGTTCACCGGCGTCTCGCCAAAAAGGTATCCGCCCTCTTTCGTCGTCTGCGCCTGGTGCCAGATGGTCCCATCCTCGTTGTTGCGGAAGAAGACGCCGCTGTTATAGCCCGGGTCGCCCTCCAGCTTGGTAAACCGCCATTCCACGTGGAACGCGAAGTTGTGGAACTCGTGGTTATAGCGGAACCAATCGTGCCCGCCGTTCCCGTCGCACACAATCTCCCGCTTGGCCGCATCCACATGCCACTGCGCCACATTGCTTACCGGGTGGCTCGGCGGAATACCGACCCGCGTCCATTCGCTCGCATAGTTGTCTGAAACCAGGTTTCTGGTCGCGCACAATGCCGGCAGCGCCACCGCCAGCAAACCAACGCAAACCAGCCCGCGCAACCGCACCATCCCTGCAAAATAATTGCTGCTCTTGTTCTCCATGCAAAGGCTCCACTCACTCAGCGCATCTCTACAAAACGCTGTCAATCTGGATTTGAATTCGCACGGATTCTACCACCTGGCAGACAGGACGGAATGCCCTCCGGGTCAGGGCCGGGCATTCGCCGGCATCAGCAGCGTGAGCAACTGATCGGCCATTTCAATGCGTGCCGGCAGCGTGCCAAGCAGATCGCCATCGGCCTCCACGAACACACGCGACGCCGTGTCGGGGTGGGAGTAGCAGTCCACGGTGACGGCATCCAGCAATTCCACATGGGGCGAGAACCGCTGCCGCCTGAAAATAACAGCCAGAAGAAAACGGAGGTAACGGAAACGGCTGCGGGTCTTGAAGGCGATGACGTGGAGACAGCCTTTATGGAGCGTAGCGCCCGGGGCAAGCGTGTGCAGCGCGCCTCCAAAGTTGCGGATGCGAACTGCGAGCAGTTGTGAAACCTGCTCCACCCGCGGCGCCTGGCCGCTACGCCCCACAATCGCTACCCTGAAAAGCGGAAACGAGTGTGTGGCCCACACGCGCATGCACTCGGTCACGTACAGGGCATAGCCAAAGCGGCGCTTCAGAGCGGGGTCAAGGCGCGAAATGAAAAGCGCATCAATGCCCACCCCGGCGGCAACGGTGAAATAACGCGAGCCGCTGGCGCCGCTGGCGTCCTGATAGGAGATGCGCCCGACGGGAACCTTGACCGGCTTGGCGTGCACAAGCCTGCGGACTGCCTCAACCGGCGATGATCCCAGGCCAAGATTCACGGCGAGGGCGTTTGCCGTACCCAGAGGCACTACGCCCAGCGCAACCTCGGTTCCCACCAGGCATTGGAGGATCTTATGGGCGGTGCCGTCGCCACCACAGGCCAGGACGGTGTCGAAGCCGCGGCGGACTGCATCCATCGCATGAGCGGCTGCACTGCCCGGTACATCTATCTCCAGAAGTTCCGCTTCAATGCCCGCGCCGCGCAGCACGGCAAGGGTCTCCGCAATGACTGCCTTGCGACGCTGAAGGTGCTGCCCGGAAAACGGATTGTAGATCACTGCAACGCGGCGCATGAAGATCTCCTACTCGGCAGGGCCTTCCAACCGCCGGTGACAACTGCCAACGGGGCTTGCTAATGGAGTTTTCAGGAGGAGGGCCGGCGTGGGACTCATCGTGATTAGAGCCATCTTGCGACAGCCGGACAGACCGGGATGCGAAGGTGAAGGCACGACACCAGCCCGGCTGCAGCAAGGCGGGGGAGATCTGGCGGCTCCGGCACACCCGGCCCCTTTCGCCCGGCAACATGGCGAGCGCCAACAGCCAGTGTTGACAAATAATCCATAGCTGTCGGCATCTCGTTCCTTGTAACAGAATTGTAAAGATGACAGAGATTGTAGCGGCGGCGGCGCAGCGAAGGCAAACCGCGCCAGGCTTGTCAGCCTCTAAGCCTCATAGATTCTGTTTTTTGGCAGCGGAGGCAAGACGGTTCCCATGGGTTTCGGGGCGGTCAGGGCCTCGCATCAATGAATCGCCGGCAGCCGTTCCGGCGGCGCACGCCGCCGGCTCAAATCCCGCGCTCTATCCCGGTCAGTTCCGGCGCCGGCTGCGCCACCATGCTTCGCAAATCACGGCAAGACCAAGTCAAGTGCATCCAGATTACGGCCGGGCATGGTAGGGCACCAGCAACGTCAACTGTTCTTCCGCCATTTCTATCCGCGCGGGCAGCGCACCCAGCAACTCCCCGTCGGCTTCCACAAATATCCGAGCCCCAGTCTCGTCGTGCGCGTGGCACTCCACCGCATCGGCATCCAGCAGTTCCACCTGCCGCTTGAACGTCTGCCGTCCAAAAATCACCGCCAGGAGAAACCGCAGATAATGCATCCGGCTGCGCGTCTTGAAGGCCACCAGCCGCAGCCGCCCTTTATGCAGCGTCGCCCCCGGCGCCAGGTTGCGCAGCGCCCCGCCAAAATCGCGGATGCGCACCGCCAGAAGCTGCGACACATGCTCAACCCGCCGCGAGCGGCCGTGATTCGTCACAAACGCCGCCCGGAAAAGCTGGAAAGAGTGCGTGGCCCAAACCCTAAATCCCTCGATCAGGTAGAGCGCATAGCCAAATCGCCGCTTCAGTTCCGGATCGAGCCGCGACATGAACAGCGCATCCACACCCACCCCGGCCGCCACCGTGAAATACCGCGACCCCGTGCTCCCGTCCTCTTCCTTAAAAGAGACGCGCCCCACCGGGACCTGCACCGGCCGCGCGTGCAGCAGCAAGCGCAGCGCCTTGGCAGGTGAAGAACCCAGGCCAAGGTCCATGGCCAGCGCATTGGCTGTGCCCAGCGGCACCACGCCGAGCGCAATCCGCGTCCCCACCAGGCACTGCAGAATCTCATGCACCGTTCCATCGCCGCCACAGGCAAGAATCGTGTCGCATCCGCGCCTCACCGCCGCCATCGCCTGCTCGCCCGCCGTCCCGGCAGCCTGCGTTTCCAGCGCCTCGGCCTCAATCCCGGCAGCGCGCAGCACTCCGAGGCAGTTTTCAATCAAAGCCTTGCGCCGCTCAGAGTGCTGGCCTGCGTAAGGGTTATAGATCAGCGCAACATGCCGCATCCACATCGGGCGCGGGCCAACGCTCATCAAGCGCCGCTCCGGCTTCCCAACCGGGCTTTCCAGGCGATCTTGCACCGGAATTTCGAGTATGAGACTCATCGTGAAGCAACCCACCTCAGAGCGCCAGGGGATAGCAGAAGCAAAACGGCGCACGGATCCCCGCAGCAAAATCAGTGCAAACGGTCGGACCCGCCGCGCCCCGGTCTCCCTGCTCCATCAGCAGGCCTCAACCGGCAAGGTGCATGAGCAACCCGGCGCACAACCTTTGATTTATCGTCCTTTTTAACAGAAATGTAAAGATCGGCTGCTACTCCGCCGCCGCATGAATCGCCAGCAGCCTCTCCAGCAGCGGCTTCAGAAGCTTCAAATCCAGCGCATTCGCCCCGTCTGACTTGGCGTTGGCCGGATCGTCATGCACTTCCAGAAACAACCCATCCACCCCCGCCGCCACCGCCGCCCGCGCCAGCAGAGGAATGAACTCCGGCTGCCCCCCGCTCACCCCATTCGCCGCCGAAGGCTGCTGCACCGAATGCGTCCCGTCAAAAACCACCGGCGCCATCGCCCGCATCACCGGCAGCGCGCGGTAGTCCACCACCAGCGAGTTATAGCCAAAGCAAGCCCCCCGCTCAGTCAAAAAAAACCGCTCGTTCCCCGTCGACCGCACCTTCTCCACCGGATGCGTCATGTCCCACGGGGCCACAAACTGCCCCTTCTTGATGTTCACCGCCCGCCCGGTCCTGCCCGCGGCCACCAGCAGGTCGGTCTGCCGGCAAAGAAACGCCGGAATCTGCAGCACGTCCACCGCCTCGGCCGCCACCTCGCACTGCCCCGGCTCATGCACATCGGTCAGCACCGGCAGCCCGGTATCCTTGGCCAACCGTCCCAGAATCCGCGTCCCCTCCACCAGGCCCGGTCCACGATAGCTCTTCACGCTGGTCCGGTTGGCCTTGTCAAAACTGGCTTTGAAAATATAAGGGATTCCCAGGTCAGCCGCGATGCGCTGAATGGCCTCCGCCATCCTCCGCACGTGGGCCTCCGACTCAATCACGCAGGGGCCGGCAATCAGAAAAAGCCGCCCCCCGCCCACCTCTACCGGCCCGATTTCAAATGAGTTGCTCACCACGCGATTCTACCCTGCCCCACTCCGGGTTAAACCCCAACCCCCTGGTTCGCATGGCTCGTGGTCCACTCCCAAAGCGCACGTTCCACCGCATGCAGCGGCGTCGGCCCCGGCAGGTCCCCCTGCGGCTTGACCGCGCCCCCGTCTGCCAGCCGGTTGACAAACGCCAGGTACTCCTCATAGAACCGCACATCGTGCCGCGCATACCCCAGCGCCTCAAGCGACCTGAAATCCAGCACCGCATACCGGTCCGGATGAATGGCCGATAGAATCGCCGACGCTACGGACAGGTCGATGCCCCGCAGACCCGTCAGCGCCTCCACCGCCCTCCGCGTCGACGACTCCGGCGATGCCGCCACGGCCAGCGCTTGCCGGATCTTCTCTTCGCTGTTCCCTATAAGGTAGTGCACCACCCGTTCCGACTTCCAGCGGACGATGATCTCCAGATTCACCAGCGACAGGTCGCCTTTCCTGATCGCCGCCCCGGCCTCGAACGCAGCCTTCTCCAGTTCGTGTTCCTTTTCCCCTGCCCTCTGCCAATACTGCTGTGCCAACTGCTGAAGTTCCGATTCCGCCGGCTGAAGTTCAAAGTGAGCCATGATCTTGAATCCTCCATTTAGAAAAACCAACAAAACATAGGCCCACCAAAAAACCTTTGTCAATACCCAATTAGGCACGTCCGCAAGAAGCCCCCACCCCGGTCCCGTTTCCGCATCCCCGGCTCATCCCGATCCAAATCCAGACACAAGTCGAACAAAAATACCATTTCCAATGGTAAAATGCCATTATGTCTACCACCGTCGAGATCGACAAAGCCGGCCGCATCGTCGTGCCCAAAAAACTTCGCGACGCCCTCCACCTCACTCCCGGCACTCGGCTTAAGGTCGAGCGATCCGGGACAACGCTGGTCTTGGAAGAGGACTTGCCCGAGCCCAGAATGGAGATGATCGACGGCTTATGGGTGATGACCGGCGTCAAGCCGGGCATCGATGAGGATGTCAACACCGTGATCGACGAACAACGCGAGCGGCGCATGCGATTCGTGGCCGGCCTCTCCGACGAGCCATGAGCAATCCGATTGAAGCTTTCTTCGATACGTCGGTGCTCATCGCGGCCAGCGACGCTACAGATACTCGGCATCTCAGCAGCCGCTCCCTGCTGGCCGCCGCAACGCCGGCAATCGCCGCTTGCGGCGCGCACACCCTCGCGGAGGTCTATGCGGTGCTCTCCCGCCTCCCCGGCGGAAAAAGAGTGCGGCCCCAATTTGCCGGACTGCTCGTCGAGCAGATCGTATCCAGAATGACGGTTGTCCCCCTCAGTGCCGAAGAATATGCGGCAACCTTAGCCACAGCCGCTCAAATGGACCTCGCCGGAGGCATCGTCTTCGATGCTCTGCTCCTCGCCTGCGCCCGCAAAGTCAACGCACAACGCATCTACACCTGGAACGAAAAGCACTTCCGGCACGTAGCCCCCGACCTCGCCGACCGAATCGTCAGGCCGTAAACATCGAAACTCGCTCTGCCGATTAACTGAGTGAACACCATGCGCATCACCCTAGGAGCGTGTCCGAGTAATCGGTTTGTCGTCGATATGTAGGGATTGGTTGCTGGTCGAACCCCAACATGTTGTAGTCGAACATGGCCGATTTTGAATACTCGGACACACTCCTAGACATCCCGGACGAGATCCACACCAGGTTAAAAGCGCTCGCCAAGCGAGAGGGCACCACCATGCGCACAATCATTCTGCGGGCGATTGACAGGGAGTTGGCGGCAGGCGCCCCTGCACAAATCAAACCGCCCCCGGCTCCCCGTTCCTGAGTCCACGCGCCCTGGCTCGCTCACCGTCGACAACGAGAACCTCGATGACGCCATTGACTTCCCGCAATGCCGGAACGCGAAATCTGCTCTGCTCAAGGCACGGTTTAAACCCAAAAATCCGCACAATCCGCCCGATTCGGCGCCCTCCAACGGACGTATCCTGAGATTGGGGCAGGCGATGACGAATTCAGAGTGCGACATGACGAAGGAATCCTCAATAGCCAGCTCGGCAAAGCCATCCCCGCCGCCCGCCCCCCAGAGCACCCCGGAGGCAGACCGCCAGGAAGCAATCAGCCGTGGCCTTGAGCGGATGCACAGGACGGCGGGCGAACGGCTGAGGGATGACCCAACGTTGCAGGTGCCGTACTAGATGGAACAGCCAAAACAACCCGAGAAGCAAGCGCCCACGCCCCGTAGCCTCGAAGCGCCAGACCGCGAGTAGAGAATCCGGGA
>Ga0302320_10011989_pt1 | contig 18261 bp, 19 predicted proteins | sample Bog_T0_3_FD_202130 | JGI IMG/M metagenome (GOLD analysis project Ga0302320, IMG submission 202130) | Peat permafrost microbial communities from Stordalen Mire near Abisko, Sweden - Bog_T0_3 | ecosystem: Environmental > Terrestrial > Soil > Wetlands > Peat | place: Sweden: Abisko, Stordalen Mire...
CGTCTTCACGCTGTCGATAAACTGCGGACCCTGCGACGTGGGCTGGAAGAGAGTGACGGTTGCGCCCGCCGCCGGCTTGCCTGTGGTGGAGTTGGTGACGGTGCCATCGACGGCGGCCTGGGCGGTGAGGCCGAGAAAAGCGCAGGCGAAAACGCCGGCTCCACATTTGAGCTTCATGTGGTCGCCCCCATCGGCTTTCCGCATTCCCCGCAGAACTTCAGCGGCTTATCGAACTGCGCTCCGCAACTTGGGCAGACATTTGGCTTTGCTTTGGACACGACAGGCGCCGGCACGACCGGTGCGGCAACAGGTTTCACCGCTTGTGCCGGCTCTTTCTGTCCAAGCTGGGCTTTCAGCCGATCCGTTTCCTGCAGCACGCGCGCCAGTTCCTTCTGCAACTCGAGCTTGGTGGTCTGGTAGTCCTGATCGGAAAGCTTATTCAGCCGATACTCGAACTGCAGGTCGCGCAGGCCCTCATAGATAGCGGCTTTACGCTCGTCCAGATGACGGAACGGCGACACCGGAGAGGGGGTCGGGAGGTCTTTAAAACGGATGAGCAGAAGGAAGCCGATCATACCGGCTCCCAGCAGCGCTCCGAGGATGAGGCTTGGGTCCACGGTTTCTTAGTTTAGCTTTTCAGTGTCTTTTTCAATTTCATCGCGGTACTTCGCGAGCACGGGATCGTCGGCGACCGCATGCCCCGCCACGGCGGGTTTCAGATGTTTGGTGCCGCGCATTCTTTTAACTACGAACCACACCACAGCGCCGCCCGCTGCCAGCGACAGATACGGCACCAGCCAGAAGAACGAGTTCGGATCGGCACGGAAAATACTCTTCCCGTACTCACTGACGAAGCTGGCAATGATGCTGGCGTCATCCATGCCGCTGCGCTGCATCTGGTAAATCTTCGTGCGCGCCGGCTTACAGAAATGGCACTGCCCCGAAGACATGTTGCAATTGATGTTTTCCTGGCAAGCGCCGCACTGGCACGCTATATGCGTACCCACGCGCTTCACCTGATCGCTTTCGATCTCCGATTCGGTCTGCGCCAGCGCAGCCGCCACCATTACCAACAGCAGGAAACTAAACTTCAGCCGGCGCATTTGCCTTGTCCGTAACTCCCACCACCTGGCCCACTACTTGAGTCCGTGGATACGACCGCGCCAACTTGCTCGGCACCAGCGCGACCAGCGTACCGCCGATCAGCACCACCACGCCGATCCAGATCCATTCGACCAGGGGGAACACATATGCCTGCAGCGTCGCCTTGTTCCCGGTGTGCGCGGCGTAATTAATATAGAGGTCTTCGTTCAACCGGCTGCGCAAAGCCACGATCGCGGTCGCCTGCTGAGCCGCTTTATAGAATCGCCGGGTCGGCTCCAGCTGGCCAATATGTTTCCCGTTCTTCGAAACGTCGAGGATAGCCGTCTCCCATTGATAATTCGGCGTATCGCCGTCGGTGAGATCGAGGACCTTCAACGTATACGCGCCCACCTGCATGGAGTCGCCCTTATCCACTTCGCCCACGGAGGTCTGATTAAATGGATGCCCGCTGTAGCCAATAAACATCAGCACGATGCCCATGTGAACCAGATATCCGCCGTAGCGCCGCGTGTTGCGATGCGTCAGTTCGATCACCGCCGGGATAAAACCAATGTGGGTTTTCTCGTTGATGGCGTTAGCGCCGCGGAAGAACTCGAGAAAAATCGTCGCCGCCACAAAGAAGCACAGGCTGAGCGAAATAATCGAATACGGATAGCGCATGCCGCCGATCAATAACGCGGCCGCTACCGCCAGCGTGCCGATACCGGGCCACTGGAAGTTCTTACGCAGGCTGTCGATCGAAGTTCTGCGCCACGCAAACAGCGGACCCACGCCGGTCAGGAAGAGCAGGAAGATTCCGATCGGCACCATCAGCCGGTTAAACCATACGGCATCGAGGCTGATCTTTTCATTCGTAAGCTTTTCCGTAATCACCGGGAACAGCGTGCCCCACAGAACCGCGAAGCAACTGGCCAGCAGAATCAGATTGTTAAACAGAAAGCTCGATTCGCGAGAGACCACGCTTTCCAGTTCCGCATCGCTCTTCAGATAATCGAGGCGATCCAGAATCAGCCAGATGGTCGCGGCAATACCCAGCGCCAGGAAGACCACAAAAAACTTTCCAATAGGCGATTCCGCAAACGCGTGCACCGAACTGACCAGACCCGACCGCGTCAGGAACGTCCCAAATATGCAAAGGAAAAAAGTAGTAGCGATGAGGACCATGTTCCAGACCTTCATCATTCCCTTCTTCTCCTGCATCATCACGGAATGCAGAAATGCAGTGCCCGCGAACCACGGCAGGATCGAAGCGTTTTCCACCGGATCCCACATCCAGTAGCCACCCCATCCGAGCACGTGATAAGCCCATGCCGAGCCAAGCGCCACACCGGTGCTCTGGAACAGCCACGTGACCAGCGTCCAGCGGCGCGTAGTGTGAATCCAGCTATCGCCCGGCGCTTTGGTAATCAGCGATGCCATGGCGAATGCAAACGGCACCGCGAACCCGACATATCCAAGATAGAGGAACGGCGGATGGATCACCATCGCCCAATACTGCAGCAGCGGATTCAGGCCCATGCCGTCGGCCACCGAGGTAACCACCTTATCCACGGCCAAAACCTGGAACGGATTCACCACGAAGGCATTCATGGTGAGGAAGAACAACTGAACCGTGGAAAGAATTGCGACCACCCAAGGCAGCAGGTTGCGATGATTCTTACGCGTAGTGAAAATCACCACCGCGCCGTAAGTCGAGAGCAGCCAGCTCCAGAAGAGCAGCGACCCTTCCTGTCCGCCCCACCATGCGGCGAACTTATAGAACGGCGGCATATCGCGATTGGTGTGCGATGCCACGTAGGCCATCCGGTAGTCGCTGGTCATCAGTGCATAGATCAGGATGCCGGAGGCGATCGATACACATACCCAAACGGCGAGCATGGCGCGCTCTCCGCTCAGAGTGAGGAAAGGTTTACGTTTCAGGCGCCCTGTCACGCTCGCGATAATCGCGTACAGCGAGATGCAGAAAGCCAACAGCAGGGCAAGAGCGCCTACGTTCTCCATATTTTTTGGACCCTCGGAACAACAATATTACAGACTGGACCGGTATGACGACTGAGCCGATGGGACGATCTTCTTCTGCAATCCGTCCGGAGCCATCCCCGGCTTCGGCGCGTACTTCGAGGCGCACTTGGCCTGCACCTCTTCGGCGCGGAAAACACCGTCCGCTTCGAGACGCCCGCCAGCCAGAGCCTGCGCGCCATCTTTGAAAGTATCGGGCAACGGATCGCGGCCCACATATTCGACCGGCAAAATCATGGTCTTCGAATTCGGTATTGCCGGATCGGCCGCCTGCACCAGATTGAACCGCACCACTCCCGAGGCGCGAACGATCGATTGGTTCTGCACATCGCCGCCCACGCGCACACGCCGCGTAGATGCCTCCGCTCCCAGTTTCCTGAGTTCGGGAATTGTGACGTAATACGTCTTTGACCCGGAGACGCTGGCCGTGGCGAGCCACAGGAGCGAGCCGATGATGATCGCCATCAGGACCGCGAACTTACCGTATTTTTTCATGGTGCCTCTGAACTTTCATTATAACGCTCAGTGAATCCCCGTACTGCTTCCGTTACAAGTGGCACAGGAGACACGCCCCTTGCGACTCGCCTCCCGAGAACGCGACCTCATACAACTGGCCCTCTGGGCGCTGTCTTGCTACCAAAAGCGTCGCCGCGCCATTGCTCATTCGATATGCGATAGCAGCAACCAGCGTTCCACGCACACGAATCAGCCGCGCGCCCATCAGCCGAGCCGCCCCGGGATGCGCTACGGGGATGTCTACGTCAATGTTTCCTTTGGACTTAACCCAGTTTCGAATCTCCGCCGGATCGTCCGACCAGAAGTCGCACGCCAGCGAGGAATCGGCCAACGATCTCAGTTCCTGCCCGGTCAACTGAGTGATATCGCGCATGTTCCGGAATAGCGCGCCGCAAGCGAAGAGCAGCATGAACGCGACCGCCGGCCACAGCACCCAGCCTCCTGTCGCCGCACGCCGCTTTTCTGGCCGCGTCTGGATCGCGGTCCATGCCGTGTGCGAGAGCGACGCAGGCGCAGTCACGGGACTCAACTGGCGAGTCAGTTCCATTTCGAGCCACGGCCTTAAATCAGACACAATTCCTCCCCGCCAAACGAAGCAGCCGCTTCTCCAGCGCCTTATGAATCCGGTTCAACCGCGATCCGATAGTTCCGGACGAACACCCCATAATCTCGCCAAGCTCCTCATAGGAAAGACCTTGCGTGTAGCGCAGGACAATCAGCATGCGCTCTTCCGGAGGCAGACCGGCAACTACCGAGCGCAGGCGGTTGCTCATTTCGGCGCGCATCACATCGTCGAGTGCGCTCGTACCCGGCGCCTGGATCAGGTCGAGAAACCCATCGATTAAAGGCGTCAGACGGCGCGTTTTCCGCTTCTGATCGAAGCAGCTGTTGACGATGAGGCGGTAGAGCCATGAGTCGAAACTGGAGTGCCCGCGGAAACTGCCGATACCGGCAAACAATTTGAGGAACGTCTCCTGCGCGATGTCCTGAGCCACGCTGACATCTCCGCTGTAGCGGAGAGCGATGGTGTAAACCTTGTCTTTGTAACGCTCGAACAGGGCGCGGAAGGCCTCGGACTCGCCGCGCCGGCAGCCTTCGATGACCTCTCTATCGGTTTCTTCGAGCACCATCCGCCAGATCCGCTCTCTTTAGGATTAGACGCGGCCGCCGGCGGGAATCTTCCATAATTTTCAATTTCGATTTCAGGCGAAGTCCCTACACTGGTAGACATGCTGGCCATTCCGGAATTTCAGCGAATCACCGTGGAACCCGGCAAGTGCGGGGGCAAGCTATGCATCCGCGGCATGCGCATCACTGTCCGAAGAGTGATCGAGATTCTCGCCACCTTCCGCGACCAGGAGGAACTCTTCCGGGAATACCCGTTCCTTGAGGAAGAAGATCTTCAGCAGGCGCTCTGTTACGCGGCGGCAACCATGGATGATGAGGTTGGATACTTAAATCTGGTCGCGTGAAGAGGTGCCGGTCGACCAACCCAGGCCCTCAGTTACTGAAGAACTTTAAATGCCGCGAATCGGTGGTATCCGGGGACCTTACCGTCTCTTTTTCACGAGCTTCGATTGTGCTGAACCGCCGCACGTTCATGTTGAACTGGATTACAAAACCTGCAAGTTCTGGCTCGAGCCGCTCCAGGTCGCTCGCAGCTACGGCTTCAGCGCCCGCGAACTGAACAGGATTCGCCGACTGATCGGAACTCATTTGACTGTTATTCTTGAAGCGTGGCACGAGCATTGTGACTAACCCCGCCGATCCTCGCATCCAGAAGGTCCGAGTCACACGGGACCAGATCGTCGTCCACCTCGTCGACGGTCGGGTTATCGGCGTCCCGCTTGCCTGGTCGTGGAGACTGTCCGAAGCCACCCCCGCCGAACGAGCAAACTTTCGCATCGTCGGTTCCGGCCAGGGTGTCCATTGGCCAGACGTCGACGAGGACCTCAGCGTGGAGGGGTTCCTCTACGGGACCCCTGCCCCACGCCCGGGGCTCGGTTCCAGCACATCAAGCCCGCGGCTTCCGAAGGCATCGCAGGGCGCAGAGAAACAGCACCTGCACTAACTCCGGCCCTCACCGCCGTGGCGAATACCCCCGAACCGTTCGCTCAATCTCCTGCAAAAGCTCCTCATGCGAAAAGCTGCCTTTGCGGAGAATGCGCTCGATATTCCCATTCAGCCGCGCACGATCTTCCTGCGTCAAATCCTTGGCCGTCACCACCACCACCGGAATCTCCCGCCATGCCGGATTCCGTCTGATCTCGACCGCGAACTCGAATCCGTCCATAACGGGCATCATCAGATCCAGCAGAATCAGCGCCGGAACCTGTTCATTAAGCTGCGCCAATGCCTGCGCGCCGTCCCGCGCCTCCGCCACGCTCCAGCCCTCCTTCTTAAGGAACTGGACCACCCACCCCCGCGCAATATCATCGTCATCCACCACCAGCGCGGTACACGGCGGAATCGGACAGGCATACTTGCGCAATAACGACGCCAGCCTTTCCCGCGCAACCGGCTTCGTCAGGTAATCCGCCGCGCCCAGCGCGTACCCCAGATTCCGGTTATCCACCATGGTCAGCATCACCACGGGAACGTCGTGCAGTTGCGGATTCGATTTCAACTGGCTGAGCACGGTCCAGCCGTCCATCCCCGGCATCATCACATCCAGCGTGATCAACGTCGGACGAATTTCGGCGGCCAGCCGCAGGCCCGCGTCACCATCCGGGGCAGTCACCGCGTGGAAGCCCTCCTTCACCACCAGCCGCTCGATCAGATTGCGCGCCGTGGGGTCGTCGTCGATAATCAGCACCGTCCCGCGCCCTCCGCTGCCTCGCGGCTGCGCGCACACCGGTGCCTCGGGCCGGACTTCCGTTGCGGCGCTCTCGATGCGACGCGGCAGACGAATCGTGAAGACCGCGCCCTCGCCTAACTGGCTCTCCACCTCCACGTCGCCGCCCATCATGCGGCAAAAACGCCGTGTCAGCGCCAGACCCAGGCCCGTGCCGCCGTAGCGCCGGCTGGTGGCTCCATCGGCCTGTTCAAATGCCTGGAAAAGCTTCTGGCGTTGTTCTTCGCTCAGGCCAATGCCCGTATCCGCAACGCGAAATACAATCCAGTCCCGCCCTTCCGCTTCCGCCCGAATGGCGACCTTGCCGTCCTTCGTGAACTTGGCGGCATTCGATAACAGATTGAACAGGCACTGCCGCACCTTCGTCAGATCCGACTGCATCTCGCCGATCCCCGGCGCCACATTGGTTTCGAGAATGTTCCCGCTCTTCTCAATCAATGGCCGAACTACGTTCAGCGCTTCCTCGACCATCGCTTCAATGGAGAACGTTTCGGCGAAAATCTCCGTCTTGCCGGCTTCCACTTTCGACAGGTCCAGAATGTCGTTGATCAACGAAAGCAGATGATTACCCGCGCTTTGGATTTTTTTCAGGTCGGGCGCCAGGGTGGCCGCGCCCAGCTCTTCCACCTCTTCCTGCAACATCTCGCTGTACCCGATGATGGCGTTCAATGGCGTGCGCAGTTCATGGCTCATGCTGGCGAGAAATTCGCTCTTGGCCCGATTCGCCGCCTCCGCCGCATCCTTTGCCTGGCGAAGCTCGGCTTCCGCGCGCTTGCGTTGTGTGATGTCGCGGACCGTCGCCGTGAACATTACCGGGCCCGGCGCCGGAATCCGGTTCACCGCCAGTTCCACCGGGAATTCGCTGCCATCCGCCCGCAGCCCGCTGATTTCCAGACGATTGCCCAGCACCACCGCGGCGCCCGTAGCCAGATACCGAGCCATCCCCCGATAGTGCCTCTCGCGCAATTCCAGGGGAATAATGAGTTCCGGCATAGAACGGCCCAGCACTTCCTCGCGGCGCCGTCCGAATATCGCTTCGGCCGCCGGATTGAACTCGACGATCCTGCTTTGCGCATCCATCGTGACGATTCCATCCAGCGCCGTTTCGAGCATGGCGGTCTTGCGCGCCTCGCTGATGCTGAGCGCCGTTTCACTGCGCTTGCGCTCGATGCCGACCGCGATGCTGTTGGCGATAGCTGCCAGCGCCTTCATGGTTTCCGCGCCCAGATGCTGCCGCGCAAACAGCGCAACAACGCCGATCAAATGCTTTTCGACAATCAGCGGATAACCCGCAAATGCCACCATCCGCTCGCGCAGCGCCCATGCGTGGTCGCCGACGCGCGGGTCGTTGAGAACGTCGTTCGTCAGATGCGGCAGGCGTTCCTCCGCGATCAGACCGATCTTGAATTTGCCCACCGGCACGCGCGCATGCGGGCCATCCAGATGCGTGTAGATCCCCGCGCTGGCCTGCAATTCAAGCGTGGTCTTATCTTCCGAAATCGTCCAGATACGCGCGAAGGCCGCGTTCAGATGAAACACGATGGCCTCAGTGAACAGACGCAGCGTTTCGGCAAGCGAGGAGCCTTCCGTCAGCGCCACCCCGATCGCCGCGGTGAGTTCGGAAATGCGCGCCCGTTCCTCCAGCAACGCTTCCGCCGCCCGCCGCGCCGTCACATCGACACAGGCGCCCGCCATATAGGAAGGAAGGCCGTTGTCGTCGGTGAAAGTCCTGCCGCGGCCGAAGATCCAGCGCGTACTCTGGTCCTCGCACACCACGCGGAATTCCATTTGAAAATCGGTGCCTTCGGTCGCGCACTCCCGGAACAGCCCGGCCACGGCGTGCCGGTAATCGGCATGAACCGTAGAGAGAAATGTATCCGCATTTCCCGCATGCAGGCCCGAAGGAAGGCCGAGCAGGCGCCCCAGGCTCACATCCCAGTCGATCCAGTCGGCGCGAATGTTCCAGTGGAAAGTGCCTGCGCGGGAGGCATCGAGTGCGGTTCGAAAGCGCTCTTCAATCTGTTTCCGGCGGGCTATGTCGAGTGTGATGCCTTCCATTCGAACCGGATCGCCCGCATCGCTATAAGATGCATGGGCAATGGTGCGTACCCAGCGGGGCCGCGCGGGATCGGCGATCACCCGAAAATCCGTGTCGCACTGCATTCTGCCGGTGGCTGCGGCTTCCAGAGCCTGGCGCACGCGGGGGCGATCCTCGGGATCTATATAGGTGTAGAAATCTTCCATGCGGTGAACGGTATGAGGCGTCAATCCGAAATGCATGCCCGCCTTTGCATCGAAGCGCAGCTCACCCGAACCGATATCGTGAGACCAGGCTCCCACATCGATATTCCTGAGCAATGATTCCAGGGGAAAGGTGTCGCCAGTCTCGGTCACTGCAACGATTGTTTACTCAACCGATCCCGAGGTTGCAAAACGCACGGGGTGGATTCCGCACACTTGCCTCCCACTCTTAACGCCTGGATCGCGTCCGCGCCACCATCCCCACTCCCAGCACCAGGGCCACAAAGAAAACCTGCACGCCGATAATCGCCGACTCCGTGGGATGGAGCCACCGATCGACCCAGGGATCGGTAATCACCATCTCCCCTGCCACGCGCCCCAGGATCGCCGCGCCCAGCCACAGCACCGCCGGGTATCGGTCCATGATCCGCGCCAGCAGGCTGCTGGTAAAGACCACGAACGATATGCTCAGCCCCAGCCCCACGATCAACAGCCACAGATTGCCTTTCGATGCCGCCGCCACTGCCAGAATGTTGTCGAGGGACATGGTGACGTCCGCCATCAGAATCATCCAGATCGCCTGACCTGTGCTGTGCGCCTGATACTTGTTCTCCTGATCGCCCGCCGCATCGGTCAGAAGCTTCACGGCGATCCAGAGGATCAGCACGCCGCCGGTCAGCTTGATGAAGGCGATTTCCAGAATGCGGGCGGCCCAGAACGTCAGGGCGATGCGGAGCACCACAGCCCCGCCCGCTCCCACCATGATCCCGATGCGGCGCTTCGATTCCGGCAGCGACCTGACCGCCATCGCGATGACGACGGCGTTATCGCCCGCCAGCAGGATGTCAATCAGGATGATTGAAACCAGGTCGAAGAGGAAACTGCCGCTCAGGTGTCCCATCTGTGGCAATGCCAGCAGGATAACAGGCTTAGATAGCAGGCGTGCGCGGCGCTCAGGGCCGTTCCGCGCCGCGCAGCCTGAACATTACCCGCAATTCCCGCCGCCAATCCGCTGCCAGGCCCACCCGCACGATATCGATTTCCGGGGAAAGGTAGCTCAGCACCGCCTCGCTGGTCGAATGAAATTCCAATGCGGGCGCCACCAGAACGATTCTGGGCGCGTCCATGCGAACCGTAACTCCGGGGAAGTATCCGAGCCGCGCAAAATCGCCCGCTGCCAGGTGCTTGCGCACGCGCAGCCAGTAATCGATGGCCTGGAACGGCAGCTGAATATCGGCCATCACTTTCAGTTCAATTACCGCCAGGCGCCCTGTGTGGTCGACCGCGAGCAGATCGATGATACCCTCGCCCGCGCCGTCGAAGATCGGCACCTGTCCGTAAATCGGCGCCCGCAGCAGCGACGCATCCACCACCTGCGGATTGGCGCGTACCTGCGATTCCAGCCAGCCCTCCGGATACTGCGTATAAAGAGGATGCCGGTGGTCTTCGGCGGACGCGCAGCGCACACGCGTCACCTCGCGTGCCATGGCCATGACGGCCTCCATGGAGCAGCGCTTGCGCCGGCCAATTCCGCACGACAGCTTACCTCCCGGCTTACCTCCCGACCACCGAGCAAACTCCAGTCCGCGCACCTGCAGACTGATCGACCCGTCGCTTTGATCCACACGATCCACTCCGGCCAGGTCCGGAAACGCCGGTGGTTCCGCGTTGGGCGTCGCAGCCCTCCGGCACGGAGGAAGAGTCGAATCGATATTACCCGCGTCCGCGAAATCCACCGCCCCGGCGCGGTCGCGTTCGTCAAAGACGAATAACGCACACTCCGCAGCCGAGCGATCGATCAGTGCGGCGCGAAACGCCACCTCCTGTTCCCGGTGAATCGGAGCATAGAGCAGCAACCGCCGGATCGCCAGTGAGCCCTCTCTATGCCGCAGATAGTCGAGCCAGATCAGCCCCGACCCAACCATACCAGCGCAGTCTTCTGTATGCGGCGGCGCCGCCATTGCCGCCATCCCCGCCGAACCGAGGCGCAGAAACGCCCGCACATATGTCGGCGTCAGGCTCTGTTCCAGATTGGGCTCGGAGCTAACGTCTTCTATCCGCCACCGCGGATATTCGCGCGCCAGCATCAGCCGGAATCTATCGCGGAATGCGATGCGCGAGGTCTTCCGTTGCAACTCCAGCCCCAGCGGCGCCGCCAGATCGGCAATCTGCATTTCTCCCGGGATCTTCGGGAAGCGTTCCGTAAGCAGCGCCAGCCGATCCCGCCGCTGCTCACCCAGGCCGACAATCCTGCGCACCAGATTGCGTTGCGCGTCCCACGCCTGCAGGACCACCCGGCCGTTCCACTCCGAAATGTTCCATTGCTCGGGGATCAGCGGCAGCGGCTCTTCACCGGCATCGAGCAGGGCAGGCTGCGCTGCTCCAGCCACGAAGCGTTCCACCACGCTGCGCAGCTCCGCTTCATTGGACAATTGCCTTCAATGTAGCAGGGGCGGCGAGCGATCCTTCTACCTCGGCGGATAAAACGGGAATACGAGCAATGGCGTCCAGGAGTGTTAAACTACACAGATATAAAATTCGGCAGTCAGAAAGATGCGCTGACCGATCGTTTACGGAGGCTTAAATGGGACTGCGGAGAATATTTTGGCTGGCGGCTGCCACCGCGTTCGGGGCTACCCTGGCTTGCGCCAGCGGCGTCACCTTTGTTTGCAACACGACGAAAGTAATGGGCGTGATGGTCTACGACCCCGACACATACGCCTCCGGTACCTGCGCCTACCTGAACAGCACGGTTGCCGGGTATTACGACGACACGTTTAGTAACGCCAATGCCCTCATTTACGTTCAGATGGGCGATACAGGGCTTGGCGAGAGCACAACCGGCTTCTATAACGATGTCACCTACACGACTTATCTCGATGCTCTTCAGGCTGAAGGCGGTCCGGGGGTTGTCCGCAGCGACGCCGTCGCCAGCTTGCCCGGCACCGAGCCGGCGCTCTACAACGGTGGAGACATCGAGATCACCAGTGCCCTCGGCAAAGCTCTCAACATCAGCGGCATGGTAGGCACAACCGCAGACGGGAACAAGTGCTTCACTCCCGGCACGGGAACCTGTTACAACGGCATCATCACCATAACGACTCCGGCTAACCTCACTTCCGAGACTGGCGGGACCCAGGGCTTATACTGGGACCAAAATGGGGGGACGATTCCCGGAAACGACTACGATTTCTACAGCGTAGTGGAACACGAAACCGACGAAGTCCTCGGAACGGCCTCCTGCATCGGCACCACCAGCGGCTCGCTGGTCGACGATTGCGGCGGCAGTATCGCCTCGGCGGTCGATCTGTTCCGTTACAACAGCAGTGGAAACCGCGTGTTTATCGACGGTACCGCCGGCGCTTTTTTCGCGTACAACGGAGTGAATGGGACAGGGGCAACCAATGGGGTGCCTACCGGCGCCGTCTATAACACCCTCGCCAACGGCGACGACTACGCCGATTTCTCCGACAGCTGCCTGGATGTTCAGGATGCCACCGGTTGTCTCGGTCAAGCCCTGAATATCACCACTGACGGAGGCGGGGAAATAAATATACTGGACGCCGTTGGATACAACCTGGTAACCCCCGAACCCGGCACCCTGGCGTTGTTCGGGGCGGGGTTTGCGGTACTGACTTTGTACCGGCGCCGCCGCCGCACTTAAGAGCCACGCTCGATACGCATCGGGAGTAAACTGAACTCCTGATGCTGCACTCTAAGGCACTCCGCGCCACTATACTCCTTGTAATCAGTCTGCCGCTCTTCGCGCAAAAACCCTTCGACCTCCTGCTCAAAAACGGCCACGTCGTCGATGCCAAAAATAACCTCGACGCCGTCCGCGATGTCGCCATTAAAGACCATCGCATCGCCGCCGTCGCCGCCAACATTCCAGCCGACCAGGCGGGGAAGGTTATCGACGTCAAAGGTCTTTACGTGACTCCGGGGCTGGTTGACATCCATGTCCATGCCTACGCCGGCACGGGTGAGCGCGGTTCCTATGCGGGCGATCTCAGCCTCTACCCCGACGGTTACACCCTGCGCAGCGGCGTCACCACCGTGGCCGACGCCGGGAGTTCCGGCTGGCGCAGTTTCCCGGACTTCAAAGATCGCGTCATCGATCGCTCCACAACACGGGTTCTGGCTTTCCTCAATATTGTCGGCAACGGCATGCGGGGTGGGGCCATCGAACAGAACCTCGGCGACATGGACGCGGTGGCTACGGCCAATCGCGCCAAACAATATCCCGGCTTGATTATCGGCATCAAGACTGCCCATTACGCGGGCCCCGAATGGACCCCCGTGGAGCGCGCCGTCGAGGCGGGAACGCTCGCCAACATCCCCGTGATGGTGGATTTCGGCACCTTCCGCCCCGAGCGCCCCTATCAGGATCTGGTCCTCAAAAAGCTGCGCCCCGGCGATATCTCCACACACATGTACATCGGCTCCGTACCCATGCTGGACGATCACCAGAAGCTCCTCCCCTATCTGGCCGAAGCCCGCCAGCGCGGTGTCATCTTCGACGTCGGCCACGGCGGCGGAAGCTTCCTCTTCCGCCAGGCAGCCCCCGCAATCGAGCAAGGCTGGATCCCGGATTCTATCTCGACCGATCTACATGTCACGAGCATGAACGACGGCATGAAAGACATCCTCAACCTCATGTCGAAGTTCCTCAACATGGGCCAGTCGATCCAGTCGGTCATTGCCGAAACTACATGGCATCCCGCCCGCGAAATAAAGCAGGAGAGCCTGGGCAATCTGAGCGTCGGCGCTCCCGCCGATATCGCCGTACTCAAACTGGTTCAGGCCAGACCCGGCGAAAACTTTGGTTTCGTCGACTCGAGCGGCGCACGCATGAGCGGCACGCGTAAGCTCGACTGCGAGTTGACAGTAAAGAACGGCCTGGTGGTCTACGACCTGAACGGCATCTCACGTGAGGATTGGAAGAAGCTCGGCACCCGCTATCGCGGTCAAGGCGACAAGAGTTGGGACGGCACGCGTTAGCTCAGGGCTCGGTGAAAAATACGTGACATTTCATCCCGCAGATCCAAAACCCGTCTATACTCGTTGTGAAGTACGGTAGCCTGGGGAATCGACCGAATCGGGGGATCCATGAATCTGAAAAACACGCTGGTGGTGGCCGTCGGCCTCACCTTCGGAGCCTCCCTGGCAAATGCCAGCGGTATCTCCTATACCTGCGACGCAAGCGTCGCAGCGTCAACGTGTAATTATCTCAACACGGTTATTGCGGGCCAATACGACAGTATTTTCATTAACGCAAACGCGGATATCTACATCACGTACGGCAGTACGGGCCTCGGTCAGAGCACAACCGGATTTTACAACTTTGTTACATATGCCGCCTACGTGGGTGCCCTTACCACCAATACAAATCAGGACGCTCTGCAGGCTTCCGCCCTGGCCGCGCTCAACACTTACGACGCCACGCCGTACGGCAGCGACTACGTCGACGTTACCAGTGCACTGGCTCAGGCGCTCGGGCTCACCCAGAATGCCACCGGCGGCTCGATCCTGGGCACAACGTTTGGCGGCACCGCTTGTACGACACCGGGCTCGGGAGGTTGCTACAACGGCATCATTACGGTTACCAACGATTCGTCCATCCTGTATTACGACGATCAGGGGGGCACGGAAGGCAGTGGCCAATACGACTTCTACGGAGTAGTCGAGCACGAGACCGATGAAGTACTGGGGACTTCCTCGTGCATCAGCACCCAGGACAGCAGCGGTCTCTTGACCGACCCCTGCGATGCAGCTGCCGCTAACAGCCAGACCGGCAATCCGTCGGCAGTCGATCTCTACCGTTACAACAGCGCGGCGAGTCTTGCCCTTAATAACAGCTATATCGGCCTGGCGAGCGCCTCGGGCACCCCCTACTTCTCATACAACGGCGGTACCACAAACGGCTCGGTCGGGACCGGCGGATTGCCGAAGTATTACAATACTTTGGCCAATGGAGACGACTACTCGGACTTTGTAGCCAGTTCTCCGGATTGCAGGACGAATCAGGCAGTTCAGGATGGGACGGGCTGCCCGGGTGAAAGTGCCGGCCTGAATATTCTTAACGATGGCGGTTCCGAGATTGAGATCCTCAACGCGGTCGGTTTCGATGAAGTGGTCGCACCTGAACCCGGCACGATCGCCCTTTTCGGATTCGGATGCGCGGGACTGCTGGCGTATCGCCGCCGGGCCTGAGAAATCGCCTACTCCGCCGACGGCGTGCGCATAACCGAGCCGGCCGGTACAGACCGAAGATATTGAGCGGGCGCCGAGCACTGGTGCCCCAACTTGATAGCCGCATGCATGGGCCAATAAGGATCGCGCAGGAATTCGCGAGCCATCAGCACCATGTCTGCCTGACCGGTGCGAATAATATGATCGGCCTGCGCAGCATCGGTAATAAAGCCCACCGCGCCCGTCGGGATCGAAGCTTCTTGCCGAATGCGTGCCGCAAACGGCGTCTGAAAACCGGGCCCTGCCGGGATCTGCGCGTGGGGCACCATACCACCGGACGAGCAGTCGATCAGGTCCACCCGATGTTCCTTCAATACCTTCGCCAGTTCCACCGATTCGTCGAGCGACCATCCTCCATCCACCCAATCCGTAGCTGAGATCCGCACAAACAGTGGGCGCGGTGTGGGCCACTCAGCGCGCACCGCATCCACCACTTCGGTGAGGAGCCGGATGCGATTTTCAAACGAGCCGCCGTATCGATCGCTGCGCTGGTTGCTCAGCGGCGAGAGGAACTGGTGCATCAGATAGCCGTGCGCGCTGTGAATCTCCACCACATCGAATCCGGCCTCGAGAGCCCTGCGGGCCGCGGCGGCGAAGTCGTCGATCACCTTGCGGATGCCCGCGGCATCGAGCGCCTGGGGCTGCGCGTAGGTTGGCGAAAACGGAATGGCGCTGGGCGCGATGACCGTCCAGCCGCCATCCTGCGGCGCCACCACGCCTTCAGGTTCCCATGGCTTGTGCATGCTTGCCTTTCGCCCGGCATGCGCCAACTGGATCCCCATATACGCGCCCTGCGTGTGCGCGAAAGTAACGATCTGGCGCAGTTTGGCGATGTGCTCGTCTTTCCAAAGGCCCATGTCTCCAGGCGTGATTCGGCCTTCCGGCGACACCCCCGTCGCTTCGACGAATACCAGCGCCGCTCCTCCCACGGCACGGCTGCCCAGATGGACCAGATGCCAGTCGCTGGCGAACCCATCGTCGCTCGAATACTGGCACATCGGCGAGACCGTGATGCGGTTGGGCAGCGTGATAGCGCCGATGGCGAGAGGTGTGAATAGATGGTTCATGTTCTAAGAGCGATAATAGCTTCATGCCCCGACCCCTCATTCACGTGACCTGCCCTTGCTGCCAGTCGACGCTGAAGATCGATGCCGAAATGCAGGCTGTAGTCTCCCACGAGGAGCCGGTTAAACCTGCCCCCATCGAGGATCTGGCCGCCGAGGTCGCTAAACTCAAAGGCGCAGCCGGCCGGCGCGAGGAGGCTTTCCAGAAATCCTTCGCCGCGGAAAAGAATCATGGGCAGTTGCTGAACCGTAAGTTCGACGAGCTGTTCAAGCAGGCCAAAGAGAATCCGGAGTTCGGCAAGAAGTCCCGCGATATCGATCTGGACTGAGATCAGAACAGCCCGGCGGACCGAAGGAAGTCTCTTGCGATCTCTCTTGCCGGCCGGTGCTTGCCATCCAGTTCATAATTCAATCGCCGCATGGTATCGCTGTCGATCCGGCCCGACAGTTCGAGCAGCGCCGGACGCAACCCCGGGAGCTGCGCCTCCGCGGCTTGCCGCACCACCAGGGCGCACTGATAGGGCGGGAAGTAGTGCCGATCATCCTGCAAAACCGTCACCGGTAGTACCGACAGCAGGCCGTCGGTACTGTTGCCAGCCACCATATCCACCTGACGTTTCACGAGAGCCTGGTAGAGGAGCCCCAGGTCCATCGTCTTCGGCGACCCGCCCATGCGCAGCCCGTAGACCTGGAGCAATCCGGGTAATCCATCCGGCCGGTGAGCAAATTCGTAGCCCGCCCCAAGCCGCCACGATCGGGCCCGCGCCGCCATCGAAAGCGTACCGCCATCGGCATCTTCCCTGCGCACGGCCATAGCGAAGGTATTCTCAAAGCCCAGTGGATCAAGCCACTCCAGATGCCATTGCCGATATCCCTGGCGGACCCGTTCAAGAACCTTGGCCGGGTCTTTTTCCGGCTGCTGCTTCAGGACAGCGGTGAGCGCGGTGCCGGTGTATTCGGGGAACACATCGATCTCACCACTCTCGATGGCCTGCTGGGCGAGCAGCGTGCCTCCCAGATCGAGCTTGCGGCTGACATGACCGTGCAGCCGGTTCTCCAGATGCTGGGCCACGATCTCTCCCAGCACTAATTGCTCACTGAAATTCTTCGAGCCCACGCGAATACGCGGAGTCTGAGAACAACCCCCGAAGAAGAGAGCGACGCATATCAGGAGCGCCCGGCCCATCGCTTCTCCAGCCATCCCAACGCTCCGTCCGCCAGCAGCGCCAGTGCGGCAGCGGGTAACGCGCCCGCCAGAATCTGCAGCTTGTCGACGGAAGCAATCCCTCGAAAAATGAACACCCCCAGGCCGCCGGCTCCGATGGCCGCCGCGATGGTCGCTGTCCCCACAGTTGTTACGGTAGCGATGCGCAGCCCGGAGACGATAGTCGGGGCGGCCAGCGGCAACTCCACCATGCGCAGAATCTGCCCACGCGTCATTCCCATGGCGACCGCTGAGTCGCGCACGGCTGCGTCCACTCCCAGGATACCCGTCACCGTGTTGCGCAGGATGGGCAGCAGCGCGTAGATCACCAGCGCGATGATGGCGGTATGCTGCCCGATGCCTCCGATGAACGGAATCGGGATCAGGAAACCAAACAACGCCAGGCTTGGAATGGTCTGCCCGATGTTGGCAATCCCGAGGGCAATCGAGCGGAGGCGCGGTTTCGAAGCGACTATCAGACCTAACGGAATCGCGATGGCCGCGGCGATCAGGATAGCACTGACCACTAAGACGAGATGTTCGCCCAGCAGTTGCAGGCCTTCGTCCAGCAGGTCTTGCAACACATCACTCAGCATTCAGCACCTCAAGAAAGGCGTGCGCTTCCGGATGCCGGCTGGCGCGGAAGTCTTCAGGCGTGCCGAGGAAAGCGAGCCGGCCCTCATGCAGCAATGCGATGCGCGTGGCCAGTTTCATGGCTTCCCGGACGTCATGCGTGACGAACACGGAGGTCTTATTCAATTCGGCGCGCAGCCGTAGAAACTCGCGCTGCAGATCGAGCCGCGTTACCGGATCGAGTGCGCCGAAGGGCTCGTCGAAGAGCAGGATCTTCGGGTCGGCGGCCAGGGCGCGGGCTACTCCCACACGCTGCCGCTGGCCTCCCGACAGTTCGCGCGGCATACGTTTGGCGAAATCCGTCGCAGGCAATGAAACGCTTTCGAGCAGCGCGGCCGTTCGTGCGGCGATGCGTGGTTCCTCCCATCCTTCCA
>Ga0302320_10011990_pt1 | contig 18261 bp, 12 predicted proteins | sample Bog_T0_3_FD_202130 | JGI IMG/M metagenome (GOLD analysis project Ga0302320, IMG submission 202130) | Peat permafrost microbial communities from Stordalen Mire near Abisko, Sweden - Bog_T0_3 | ecosystem: Environmental > Terrestrial > Soil > Wetlands > Peat | place: Sweden: Abisko, Stordalen Mire...
GCCTTGGCGCCGGGCCGGAAATCACCGATGTCGCTGGCATTTTCGCCGTAGGCAATCACGGCAAATTGTTCCGCCCGCGCGAGGGGCGTCAGTTCTTCGAACAACTCGTGCTTGCAGTAGTAACAGCGGTTCGCCGGGTTTGCGGTGTAATTGTCGTTGGCAAATTCCCGGGTGTGGACCACCCGGACGGGGAAGGAGAATTTTTCCGCGATATCGAGCGCTTCCTGCAATTCCCGGCGCGGGAGGCTGGATGAATCAGCGATGGCGGCAAGCGAGCGGCTGCCCAGAACCTCATGCGCCACACGCGCCAGAAACACGGAATCCACTCCGCCGGAATACGCCACGAGACACGAGCCGTAGCCTTTCAGCAACTCCCGCAACTCCATCAATTTTTTGACTGCTTCACTCATCCATTCAATATTTGTTTTTTCGGTAGTGGCACAGGCGTCCCGCCTGTGTGTTTCAGTTACAATTGTGCCTATGTTTTTGGAACGCACGGGCGCGGACGCCCGTGCCACTATGCCTTACTTTAATTTTTTACGGTCATACACCGCCGCCACCGCTTCAAAAACCTGTTTCACCGGCACGCCGGCTTTAGCCGCGATTTTCCTGGCCGATTCAAATTCGGGCGCGACCTGTATCATCTTACCACGAAGACGGCCGGTTTTCACGGTAACTTTGCCATGGGGGGTATTGATCTCGGCAAATTCACGGCGCAGTTTCCGGCGCTCGGCCAAGGTTATGCGCACACCAAAGGCCGTCGTTTCACGCAGCATCAGTTCAGCGAACTTGTCCGCCTCGGTTTCAGCGCATAAAACGCTGAGCAGCACGCCGGGTCGGTTTTTCTTCATCTGAACGGGCGTATGAAAAACGTCCAGCGCGCCGGCTGCCAGCGCGGTTTCCACGAACGCGCCGAGAATCTCGCCCGGACAGTCGTCGAGATTGGTTTCCAGAACGGCAATTCGGTCTTTTTCCCAGTCGAGAGTTGATGCGTTATGGCTGGTGGATGACGACGTTTTGGCCGCGGCAGGTTTCTTGTCGCTGGTGCCGAGGATGGCCCGCAGGACATTGGGGCGGGTTTTATTGTCGCGGGTGCCCAGGCCAAAGCCGATTTTTTCGGCCACCAGATTTTCCATCACGCCAAAGCTTTCGACGAATTCAGCCAGCAGCGCGGCGCCGGTTGGCGTCACGAGTTCATGCGGTTCTTCGCATTGCGTCAGGCCGATGTGGCGCGCGCCCAGAATCGCCAGCGTGGCGGGGGCCGGCACGGGAAAATGACCATGGGCGCATTGAATCCAGCCAGTGCCCTCAACCACCGCGGAGGCGAACACGCGTGGTTTGCCCAGCAACTCCAACGCAATCGCCGCACCCACGATGTCTACGATGGAATCCACCGCGCCGACCTCATGGAAATGCACTTCGCTAGGTGGCAGGCCATGGATTTTTCCTTCTGCAGTGGCAATGCGTTGAAAGACAGCGATGGATTTTTTCTTCACCCACGCAGAAAGTTTGCTGCGCGAAATGATCTGTTTAATTTCCGCGAAATTGCGCTGATGCTCATGGGCATGCTCATGGGCATGGCTGTGCGAATGCGCGTGGTCCCCGCCTTCGTAGTCATGCTCGTGGCTGTGGTCATGACTGTGAACACTTAGTCCGCACGCGGTTTCGTGAACTGGGTGCTCATGGCCATGCGCGTGCTCGTGGTGGTGGTGTTCATGGTCATGCGCGAGGTGAACGTCAAATTTTACGCCGGCGATGGACGATTTTTGCTGGCGCGAGATATGCAGGTGATAGCCGTCGAGCTTGAGTTTCATCAACTCGCGTTCGAGCCGCTCCGCGTCCACGCCGAGGTCCAGCAACGCGGCGATAAACATGTCACCGGCGATGCCGCTGATGAGGTCGAGATAGAGGGTTTTCATTTGGTTAAAGAAACATTCAACATTCAACGTCCAACATCGAATTAGGTTGCCGGTGTATGCGTTGGGCGTTCGAGATTGAGTGTTTAAATTGATTGTTGCGCTAGCGAATTGATTTGCGAGGCGGCGTAGCCGGCGCCGAAGCCGTTGTCTATGTTCACGACGGTCACGCCGCTGGCGCAACTGTTCAGCATGGCGAGCAGCGCGGCGATGCCACCAAAACTTGCGCCGTAGCCAATGCTCGTGGGCACCGCGATGACGGGTCTGGCCACCAGGCCGGCCAGCACACTGGGCAACGCGCCTTCCATTCCAGCGACGGCGACAATGACGTTTGCGCTTTGCAGGAGTTCCATCCGTGCCAGCATGCGGTGAAGGCCGGCGACGCCGATATCGTGGACGCGCTCGACGCGGTTGCCCATGATTTCAGCGGTCACGGCCGCCTCCTCCGCCACCGGCAAATCGCTGGTGCCGGCACAGACAACGGCGATGAAACCGGAACGCTTCGGGAACGGTTTTTTCTCGATGGTGACGCAGCGGGCAAGCGGGTGATGGACGGCCAGTTTGAATTTTTTTCTGAGCGCGCGCGCCTGGTCGGCGTTGATGCGGGTGACTAACACGGGTTGCCCGAGCTCGATAAGTTTGGCGGCGATCTTGACGATTTGATCGGCAGTCTTGCCCGCGCCAAAGATGACTTCCGGAAAATTTTTACGCAGCGCGCGGTGGGTGTCCACTTGGGCAAAACCGAGGTCGGCAATGGGAGCGGCCTGGAACGCCTGCAATACTTTTTCGCGGCGAATTTTTCCGGCGCGAAACTGCTCCAGCAAGCGGGCGGCCTCAGTTGTTGTCATCGCTGGAAAATGCCCCACCTAATGGCTGGTGTCACGCGGGAAAACTGCGGTGGACCGGGGGCATGGATTTGTAATGGTGCAGGGTGAATGCGTGAATCCGGAGCGGCTTTGCCTTTGCGCCGCGATTAACTTTTGGTTAGATTGACGCCATGAAATACCGCACCCTTGGGCGAACCGGTTGGAAAATTTCTGAAATCAGTTTTGGCGCGTGGGCCATCGGCGGCGCATGGGGCGACGTAAGCGACCAGGAATCGCTGGCGGCTCTGCACGCCGCTCTCGACGGTGGCGTAAACTTTTTCGACACCGCGGACGTTTATGGCGATGGCCGCAGCGAACGGCTGCTGGCGAAGCTTAAAAAGGAACGGAAGGAAAAATTCTACATCGCCACCAAGGCCGGGCGGCGGTTGCCCAAGCAGACGCCCGAAGGTTACAGCCGCAAGAACCTTACCGGGTGGATCGAGCGCAGCCTGAAAAACCTGAATACGGACACGATTGACCTGCTGCAATTGCATTGCCCGCATCCGGATGTTTTGTATCGCCCCGAAGTTTTCGGCATTCTGGACGACTTGGTGAAGGCCGGCAAGTTGCGGTACTATGGCGTGAGCGTGGAAAAAGTTGAGGAAGCCTTGAAGGCCATCGAATTTCCAAACGTCCAGTCCATCCAGATCATTTTTAACATCTTCCGTCAGCGCCCGGCGGATCTTTTCTTCCACGAGGCACAACGGCGCAAGGTGGGCGTTCTGGCGCGCGTGCCGCTGGCGTCGGGCATGTTGTCCGGCAAAATTTCCCGGGCCAGCAAGTTTGCGAAGGACGACCACCGAAATTTCAACCGGCACGGCGAGGCGTTTGACCGCGGCGAGACCTTTGCCGGGGTGGATTTTGAAACCGCGTTGCGCGCGGTGGAGGAATTGAAAACGCTCACGCCCAAAAACGTGTCGCTGGCGCAACTGGCGTTGCGCTGGATTTTGGAATTTCCGGCCGTGACGTGTTCCATCCCGGGGGCTAAACGTCCGGGGCAGGTGACAGAAAACATCGGCGCCTCGGATTTGCCGCCGTTGTCGAAGGCGACCATGAAAAAGATTTCCGCCATTTATGACGGACAGATCAAACCGCTGGTTCATCAATACTGGTGAGCGGGCCGGAGCGGATTAGCTGGCTGTGGCCAGGGCAATTTTACTGAAACCGCCGGGTGCATTGGAGGCGCCGGGCGGGACTGAACAACTTGAATTATGTCTCATCCCATACGCAATCGAACCCTGATTATTTTTATTTTGGGATCGCTGGCCACCATCAGTCCGTTCGCGATTGACATGTATTTGCCGGCTTTTCCGGAAATTGCCGTCGGGCTGCATACTTCGACCGCAAAAATTTCGCTCTCGGTTGCCAGCTATTTTGCCGGCCTGGCAGCGGGGCAGTTTTTTTACGGGCCATTACTGGATCGCTATGGGCGCAAACCGCCGCTCTACTTCGGGTTGACATTGTTTGCGGTGGCCTCGCTGCTGTGCATGGGTTCCCATACCATCGAATGGCTGATCGCCATGCGGTTTCTACAGGCCCTCGGCGGATGCTCGGCGCAGGTGGCCTCCATGGCCATGGTGCGGGATTTTTTTCCGGTCCATGAAACGGCAAAAATCATTTCGCTGCTCATATTGATATTGGGAGCTTCGCCGCTGCTGGCTCCAACCGTCGGGGGCTTCGTGTCCGTGCATCTGGGCTGGCAATGGGTCTTCGTCATTCTTGCGCTGGTGGCGCTCGCGAATCTGGCGGTTTTATTTTGGTATCTGCCGGAAGGCCATCCTGCGGATCGCAATGTTTCCCTGCGACTCCGGCCAATCCTCCGCAACTTCGCTGAAGTTTTGAAGGAGCCGCAGTTCACGGTCTTCACCCTGGCCGGTTCCTTTGCTTTCTCGGGACTGCTGGTGTACGTGGCCGGTTCGCCGATTATTTTCATGGAGGTATTTCATACGGATGCGCGGACGTTCGGGCTCATTTTCGCCGGGCTGGCGGTGGGTTTCATCGGGAGCAACCAGGTGAATGTTTTGCTCTTGCGCAAATATTCCAGCGGGCAGATTTTTCGCGCGGCGCTTTTGATTGAATGTCCCGTGGCGCTCCTGTTTCTCGTGGGCACACATTTCGGCTGGTTTGGATTGTGGGCGACGCTCGTCCTGCTGTTCATCACGTTATCGAGTCTCGGCCTGGCCTTTCCCAATGCGGCGGCGCTGGCCTTGGTGCCGTTTGACCACAACATTGGCAGCGCGTCGGCGATGCTGGGTTTTCTGCAAATCGGCATCTCAGGGCTGGCGTCGGCCAGCATCGGAATTTTTGACTCCCACGACATGCAACCGGTCACCATCATCCTGGCGGCAACCTCCTGGATTGGACTGGCGATTTATTTACTCGGCAAAAAACGGATTTCAAACCTGCGCTTTGTTGAAGAAAAAGGCGCTGCGCCGCTGGCGCATTAGGTTTTACGGAGTTCAATTCGCAACCCATTTGCCGGCGGAGCAAGATGTTTTAATGCCAGACAAGTTGGTTATCCTTGGAGCCGGGGCCGAAAGGAGGAAGAATGTGGTTGTAACAAATGAGGTTACTTTTACGTTTCAAGCGATCGAGCATCTCCTCCGCAAATATTGCGGCGCATCAAGAGATAATTAAAACCCATTTAAATTCTGCCCCACTGTGCGGGGTGGCCGGCACGCCCTCCGGGGTTGGTACGGCGAGGAAGCTCGAAAGCCACCGCGCTGGATTCACGTTGATAGAGCTATTGGTGGTCATCGCCATCATTGCCATCCTTGCCGCGCTGCTGCTGCCCGCGCTCAGTGCCGCAAAGAAACGGGCGCAAGGGGCTTATTGCGTCAACAACCTCAAGCAAGTTCAACTGGCGTGGATCATGTATTCAGGGGATTTCCAGGATAGTTTTCCGTTGAACCTGCGCGCCAGCGCGGGGCTCATGGTGAACGGCGTCTTGACCGGCAGCTGGGTGAACGGCGACCAATCCATTCCCCTGCAAAGAATCAATTCGACCTATCTGGTGACTGCCCCGGTGAACGCGCCACCCCTGCTGGGACCGTATGTGGCGAAGAATCCCGGCGTCTTCAAATGTCCTGCGGATTTCAGAACAGGAACCGATACGACCGGGAATGTGCTGCCGGCGGTCCGAAGCTATTCGATGAACGGCTATTTTGGCCCGATACCTGGAGATTATGTTGATTATGCGCCGGCATCGAATTACAAAGTTTTCCGGAAAGCCGGAGATTTGGCGCGTCCTTCGGACATTTTTGTGCTCACAGAGGAAGCGCCGTTCTCGATCAACGACGGACTTTTTTATTTCTTTGGCGGCAACGACCCGGGGAACGGAGGCTGGGGCGATTGCGCCGCCGCCTACCACGGCAAAAACGCCGGGCTTTCTTTCGCAGATGGACATGCCGAGATCCACCGTTGGCGGGGCGCGATTCTCCAATTTGGGGAATCACTGACCGGTGCCGGATGGGCGCCTTCCGGTTATGCGACGGACCCCGATTGGCAGTGGTTTCAACTGCACGGAGTCATTCACAAGTAAGCCAGGCGGTGGATTTTATAAATTTGTCAGACGCGGGTGTCAGGGAATTTGCGGTCGTTTGACTCGAAAAAGAAGACAACCAAGAACCCAAGGACGATACAATAACATGAAAAACTCACTGAACTTCGCGTTGGCTGCGCTGGCAGGCTTGATGTGCACGACCATGGCACGAGCCGACTATTCGTACTCCAACGCGGTAATTTCGCTGGCGCCGGTAGCATACTGGCCGTTAAATGAAACCAACCAACCTCCCGCTCCCGGCAACGTGGCCACCAATCTTGGTACCACGGGTTCTGCTTATGACGGTTATTATGGTTCGGGCACCGCTACGGGTACAACCGGCGCGCTGGTCGGGGATCCAGACACAGCCGCTTCGTTCAATGGCAGTTCTGGCTATATAGATATCCCTTATGGACCGTCTGCGAGCATTCAGACGCCGTTTACGGTCGAAGCATGGCTCAATGCGCAAGGGAACACGTCCGGCACCTTCTGTGCCTTGTCCGCCGGCCAGTTTGGCAATCCGCGGGCTGGCTGGCTGATTTATAACGTTGGCTCCGGTTGGAGTTTTAGGTTGTACAATCTTAACGGCACAGCGACTTCATTGAATCTGACCGGCGGCACCGTTGATGCCAATTGGCACCATGTCGTGGCTGTGTTTGACGGTACGAACGGCACACTTTACGAGGATGGCGCAGTGGTTGCCGGGCCGAGCGCCGCCACGGGTTATGTGCCGAACCCCAATACAGACATCACCATCGGCGCACGCAGTGACGGAGGCTTTGTATTCAACGGCAGCATTGATGAAGTGGCGATCTACACCAACATCCTTGCGGCGCCAGATATCCTGGCGCATTACCAAAACGGCATCAACCCCAGCCCGTCGCCGTCTTACAGTACCCTCGTGCTTTCGAAAAATCCGGCATTTTATTACCGCCTGGGTGAGACCCTGTCCACGGTGACGTCCACATTGGTGGCCACCAATTACGGCAACTTGGGAGCCAGCGTTGACGGCACTTATTTGCCCGGCACCCTGCCGGCAGTGACTGGCCCAAAAGGCAATGGATTTGGCCCGGCCAGCTACGGCGTCAAGTTTGTCCCCGCAAGCGGGGGTTACGTGGATTGCACGACCGATCCCGGACTGGACATTACGACACCCATGAGCGTGGTGGGTTGGTTCCGAGGCAGTCCGGCGGACAGCCGGTTCCAGTCGTTCTTGGGCCGAAGCGACAACTCATGGCGTGCGGATTTGGATGCCAGCGGTGTCGCGCATTGGGCCGATGGCGGCAATCCAGATGCAGTGGGGCAGACGTTTGTCAACGACGGCAACTGGCATTTCTTTGCGGGCGTTTATGACGGTACAACCGTCTATGTTTACATTGACGGAGTCCTGGACGGCACAAATACGGCGACCGGCGGCATTGGGGGTGATCCCACGGCTGACATGGTGATCGGTGGCGTGGGAGACTACATTCCCGGTCGTTTGTTCAAGGGAAGCGTCGCCCAGGTGGCGGTTTTCACCAATGCGCTCACCGGCTCCCAAATTCAAACGCTGTATTATGCCGGCGAACTGGCTCCCGCCATCGCACAGCAGCCCCAGAACCTGACCATTGGTCTTGGCGCGACGAGTTCGCTGACCGTGGGCGCAAGCGGCAATCCCACCTTGGTTTATCAGTGGTACCACGGGACAACCAAATTGACTGATGTCACTGGCAACATCTCAGGGTCCGCCACGGCCACGCTGACGATCACCAACGGGCAACTCTCCAACGCGGGAAACTACCAGGTGGTGGTAACGAACAACTACGGCTCGGTCACCAGTACGGTCGCGGTTGTGTCCGTTACCCCCTCACCAGATATCACCAGCCAACCGGCGTCCAACATCTTGGTCTATGCTGGCAATCAGATTAGCCTCAAGGCAAGCGCCATCGGCGCCGCACCCTTGTCCTATCAATGGTATAACGGAACGTCCCGGGTCGGCGGCGCAACGACGACCAACTTAACACTGGTCGCGACCACTGGCACAAACCTTTATCACCTGGTAGTGACGAACACCTACGGTTCAGCCACCAGCAGCGTGGCCGCCGTGGCCGGGCAGACGTTCGTGGCTCCGGCGACGGGATTCGTGGTCAATTTCGATGCTGTGGCCAACGGCGACCCCAATCAAAACTTCGTGGGACAGGGAGCGTACACCGATCCCGGTGACAATGCCTGGAATCCGATCGGAAGTTCAGGCGTGACCACTGGTCTGGCGTTCAATTCAGCCAGCAATCAGACGCTCGTGACGGCGACCTTGCTCTACGGATTCAACAACACCGGCATCGGCCAGCCCGGCGCGGCACCCGTCAATGGCGACCCTTCCTGGCTGCTCACCTCGGAGGACGGCGTCAACACCGGCAATCCCGGCATCGGCACGGTGAGCGTTCCGGAAGGACAACTCACCGTCAACGACCTGCCCCAAGGCTCCTATAGCTTGTATCTCTACGCGGATAATTACGACGCCGACCGGGGCTCCATCTTTTCGCTGGCTCCCGCCAATGGCGGCGGTGCGGACCAGGGGATCAACGCCACGGCCAACGCTCAAAGCGGTTTTAACGAAAGCGACAGCACGGTTTTCGCCGAGGGTGACAACTACGTCATTTTCACAAATGTTGTGGCCGACGCGACCGGCGCCATCACGGTTGACTATGTTCCGAATGATGCCAATCCATCCATCCTGCATGGCGAGGCGCCCTTCAACGGAGTTCAACTCGTCTTGTCGGTGCGCCCGACCTTGACGATACAAGTGTCCGGCACCAGCGTGACCATCAGCTGGAATCCGGCGGGTGGTGTACTTCAGTCGGCTCCCGACGTGGCTGGCCCTTACAGCGATGTCGTTGGCGCAACTTCGCCCTATCCCACTACCCTGACGGGGACACGGCAATTCTTCCGCGTGAAGCAGTAAGAAAGCATTTCGTGACAAATCACAAAGGCCGGGGATTTAAATCCCCGGCCTTTTTATTCGATCACGTCCCGAATAATTTCAGCGAGTGAATCCTTGCCGATTTATTTTCCGGCCCGGCCAAAAAGCAACCGCAAACTGTTCATCACGACCACCACCGTGCTGCCTTCGTGCCCAACGACCCCCACGGTCAGCGGAATTTTACCCAGCATGGCAAATGTCACGAGGACGACGACCGTGCCGAGCGAAATAACAAGATTCTGCCGGATGACGGCGCGGGCGCGCTGGCTCAGGCGAAACGCGGCGAGGAAATTTTCCAGCCGGTCGTGCATGAGCACCACATCGGCCTGTTCGAGCGCAGCGTCGGAACCGCGGGCTCCCATGGCGACGCCAATATGCGCAGCGGCGAGGCTCGGCGCATCGTTCACGCCGTCGCCAATCATCGCGACCAGGCTCCCCTGCCCGCTCAATTCGCGGATGACGGCGACTTTTTGCTCGGGTTTCAATTCGGCGCGCACGTCATCCAGCTTCAATTCGGCGCGCAGATATTCACCGGCGGCTTTGCGGTCGCCGGTCAGCACAATGCTCCGCAGACCTTCGTCGCGCAATTCCGCAATGACGGCGGCGGATTGCGGGCGAATGTCATCGCGCAATATGACCCGGCCCAGAAAATTGCCGCCTTGCACCCAGACCTCGGAAAATCCGGCGTCAACGGGAGGGCCAACCTTTAACTCTGGGCGGGGTTCACGTTCAACGGTGGCCTGTGGACAAGCTAAAGCTTGAACTCCAACATTCCGCCTATCCAAATCAAACCAGTCGCGTCCGCCCAGGCGATATTCCACGCCATTAAGGTTTGCCTTGAGGCCCTGGCCGGTGACGGATTCAAAATGTTGAAATTCGATGGGCACCAGCCCCAGCGGCTTGCCGTGGCGGGTGATGGCGCGGGCGAGCGGATGCGTGGATAATTTTTCCAGTGAATACGCGAGCCGCGCGATTTCGTTTTCGTGTCCGGGCGGAAAGCTTTCAATTTTTTCGACGCGCAGTTCACCGGTCGTGAGCGTTCCGGTTTTATCGAGACAGACCACGTTGACCGCGGCCAGTTTCTCCACCGCCGCGCCGCCGCGAAACAAAATACCGTGCCGCGCGCCATAAGCAATCGCCGCGAGGACCGCCGAGGGAATGGACAGCACCAGCGCGCAAGGCGAGGAGACGACGAGCAGGGTCATGGTGCGATAGAAAGCGCTGTGGGCGGCGCTTGAAGTAAAGGCCGCCAGATGAAAGCCCAGCCACCACACAAAGAACATGGCGAGGGAGAGGCTGAGCGCGCCATACGTATAATAGGTGCTGAATTTATCAGCAAACCGCTGCGCTGGCGCCTTCTGTTGCTGGGCTTCCTTGATGAGCTTGATGATTTTTTGGAGCGCGCTTTCAGCCGCGGGCCGGGTAACGAGCAACTCGACGGCTCCCCAGACGTTGATGGTGCCGGCCAGCACGAGGTCGCCGACTTTTTTTTCGACGGGCGCGGCTTCCCCGGTCAAATTGGATTCATCGGCAGCGGTGCTGCCCTTGACGATTTCTCCATCCACCGGAAACTGGGCGCCGGGCTTGATGAGCAGGCGCGCTCCGGCGCGGATGTTTGCTACGGCAACTTCAGATTCTGTCCCATTTGTATCCACCGCGATGGCGGTTTTTGGCGCGTCGCGAAAGAGGGAGCGGATTTCCTTTTGCGTGCGGCCCAAGGCGTAATGCTCCAGCGCGCCGGAAAAGGAAAAAAGAAAGAGCAACGTTGCGCCTTCCGCCCAGGCGCCGATGCTGGCCGCGCCGATGGCCACGGCGAGCATGAGAAAATGCACGTCGAGCACGCGCTTTTGGAGCCGCTCCCACACTTCTTCCGCCGGGAAAAAACCGCCCGCCAGATACGCGGCCGCAAAGGCGGCAACCCGGAATGCTGGCGGCACCACAAACGCAGCCAGCAAGCCGCAGACACCGCAGAGAATGGCGGCGGCGAGCTGCCACATCCATTCGTCCGCATGATGATCATCTGCCTCCTCGAACTCGATGGTGCGCGGCTCGATGCGCGGGAACGGCAGGTCGCGCCACCGCCAGAATTTTGGCGCGGTCGGACAGGTGACGCGGGCAATGGTGGTGGCGTTGCCTTCGGTATGAATGGTAATTCTACGGCGCTCGACTTCAGTAAGCGGCTGACGGCACGTGCGGCAGTCATCTTGGCCCGCGAGGAGGGTGCAGCGGTTTTCGGCGTTGACGGACTGTGCGGCGGCGAGTTTGTGCGTAATGCGCTCGGTGAGCTTCTCCACGTCAGCGCGCCCCAAGGTGGCCACGGATATTTTTTGGCGGGTCCGGTCAATGGTCACGGCTTCCAAACCCGGTTCCTCGGCCAGCGAATCGGCCACCGACCTGGCGACGCAATTGTCCGAACCCGTTTGCCGGGGGGGCGGGATCGCAGTAGGCGCAGCCATAATTAAAATATGTTTAGCATATAATGAATAATTGGGCGATTAAAATTGCGTCGTCGGGGCAGCACGGGCAGGCGCATCCGCGCCCGGCCCCGGAGTGCGGCTCTGTGAGCCGCAGCAACTTGTGAATTCAAAGCGTCGCCAGCGTGTTCCCGTGCGTGCTGGCTTGCCAAATTGCTGCGGGTCGCAAACCCGCGTTCGTTTGGCGCAGAGCATTGTTCACGTTTTCTTTTGGGGGGGGCCGTGCGCGGATGCGTCCAGTGCGGTAGCTCTTTTTTGTGCAATTCGAACCATAATTAGCCATTTTACATCTGCGATGCGGTTTGTTTCGATTTTATTATTGTCAGGCAAGCCGAATTTTTGCAATTTTTGGGGCGGCAAATTTCTGGAAAAAGAAAGTTTTATGTTATGATGTGCACCATGGAAACCGAACCAAGGACCACGAACGCCAGGCTGAATACGTGGGTGGATGTAATGGCTGCATTATGCGGGCCGGCCGACGTCCACTGGTGCAACGGTTCCGAAGGGGAATATCAGGAGTTGTGCGACCTGATGGTGCAAAACGGGACGCTGATCAAGCTCAACGAACACAAGCGGCCGAACTCGTACCTGGCACGCTCCCATCCCAGCGACGTCGCGCGCGTGGAAGAACGGACGTTCATCTGCCCCGCCAGCAAGCGGGACGCCGGGCCCACGAACAATTGGGCGGATCCCATCGAGATGAAACAAACCATGCTCGACCGGTTCACCGGGTGCATGAAAGGGCGCACGATGTATGTCATCCCCTTTGCGATGGGGCCGCTCGATTCGCCCATCTGCAAGATAGGCGTGGAAATTACCGACTCGCCCTATGTTGTGGTCCACATGCGCATCATGACGCACATGGGGCAGGAAGTGCTGGAAAAATTGGGCGCGGAAGGGAAGTTTATTCCATGCATGCATTCGGTGGGCGCGCCCTTGCAGCCGGGGCAAAAAGATGTGCCCTGGCCGTGCGAGCCCGACCCGAAGAAAAAATATATTGTTCATTTTCCAGATGACCCTTCCATCTGGTCGTACGGCTCCGGTTACGGCGGCAATGCGCTGCTCGGGAAAAAATGCCTGGCCCTGCGAATCGCCTCATCCATTGCCCAACACGAAGGGTGGATGGCCGAACACATGCTCATTCTCTGCCTCACCTCGCCGGTGGGAAAGAAACATTACCTCGCCGGCGCCTTTCCCAGCGCCTGCGGCAAAACCAATCTCGCGTTGATGCGCCCCACCCTGCCCGGTTGGAAAGTGACCACCCTCGGCGACGACATCGCGTGGATTCGTATTGGCAAAGACGGCAGGCTTTATGCGATGAACCCGGAAGCGGGGTTTTTCGGCGTGGCACCTGGCACTTCCGCCACTTCCAATCCCAACGCCCTGGCCTCGTGCGCAAAAAACACAATTTTCACCAACGTTCTGCTCACGCCGGACGGCGATGTTTGGTGGGAAGGCATGGGCGTGCCGCCACCCGCAAGAGGCATTGATTGGGAGGGCCATGAATGGACACCGGACAACGGCAAAAAAGGTGCGCATCCCAATTCCCGCTTCACCGCGCCTGCCGCGCAATGCCCGGTGATTGACCCCGATTGGCAGAATCCCGATGGCGTGCCGCTTTCGGCCATCCTGTTTGGTGGCCGGCGGCCCGCGACAATTCCGCTGGTGAACGAGGCTTTTGACTGGGAACACGGCGTGTTCATGGGTTCATCATGCGGCTCGGAGACGACCGCCGCCGCGACCGGGCAGACCGGTGTGCTGCGCCGCGACCCATTTGCGATGCTGCCGTTCTGCGGCTATAACATGGGCGATTATTTCGCCCACTGGCTGACGTTCCCCCAGCGTACCGACCGCGCCAAATTGCCGAAAGTTTATTTCGTGAATTGGTTTCGTAAGAATGGGGAGGGAAAATATCTGTGGCCCGGCTTTGGGGATAATTCGCGCGTGCTCAAATGGATTTGTGAACGCGTGGAAGGCACCGGCAAAGCGCAAAAAACACCCATTGGAAATGTGCCGCTCCCGGAAGCGCTGGACTTGACGGGCTTGAATCTCCCGGCCGAAGACGCCCGCCAGTTGCTCACGGTGGACGTCGCCGGCTGGAAAAATGAAATCACGGACGTGGCGGCCAGCTACCAGAAGTTTGGGGCGCAATTGCCGGCGGCATTGAGCACCCAGCTTGAGAATTTACGCCAACGCCTGGGGTGACAAGTATTAACGTCGTGGCGTCAGGCATCCCTGCCTGACGTAGAGGGCGGCATCCTTGCCGCCCGGAACGCCGTGGAAATTCATGAGGCGCTCGAATTATCCCGGCGCCCGGGTTTGCCGTGGTATTAGCCGCCGGGCTGGAAGCCCGGCTCAACGGCAGCCAAGGATGGCTGCCGCCACAGGGGTTTTGCGGTTTCTGCTTGCCATTTCCATGCCGGGGCCATTGAATTCGCGGCAGCTATTTAAATCTTTATGAAAAAATTCCTCACTTTCGTTTCCATCGTCACCAGTTTCGGCATCGTGCCTGTCTTTGCGCAGCTCGGCATGGGCGGGTCCGGCCAGGGGCCGCATTTTGACGGGGCGATGAACAAACTGTACGGTGACAACAAATCTTTCTCCGCCCTCCTGGAATTTCAGACCACCGGGAATGGCAGCAACACCGTGACCATGCCGGGCACGTTTACTTTTGACAACGGCAAATCCCGTTTTGAATTGAACATCAGCGATGTCCATGGATCCATGATCTCCCCCGCCGCGGCCCAGCAAATGACCGCCATGGGCGTGGGAACGACGATTGCCATTTCCCGCCCCGATTTAAAGATGACATATTTGGTATACCCCGGCCTGAACAGTTACGCCCAGGTGCCGGCGCAGGACGCTTCCGGCAGCGTCAATGTGGATGATTTCAAGATGGAAACCGCCGACCAGGGCAAGGAAACCTTGGACGGCCATGATTGTGTGATTAAAAAGGCCACCGTCACGGACAAAGAGGGCAACAAGCACGAATTCACCGTCTGGAATGCGACCGACCTGAAAAATTTTCCCGTGAAAGTTGTCACCAATGATGGCGGACGCCCGGCCACGATGTCGTATAAAAATGTCACATTTTCCAAACCGGCCGCCAGCCTGTTCGAACCGCCGACAGGTTTCACCAAGTACGACGACCTGCAGACGATGATGCAAACCGAAATCATGAAGAAAATGGGCGGCGGAGGAGCCCCGGCACCGCACTGATGACGGGAACGACGTTGTTTGAGTTTGGCAAATACGTTACTGCCAGCGTGTGTTCTTAGGAATTTTTGTATCGGAGCGCGCCCGTTCCTGGGCGCAGCGGGCTCGCAGTTGCCGGGCATCTGAAAATCTCGGAAACTTTCGGTTGTCGCCATTGCTGCGGCCGCGGACGGCCGCGCTCCGTCACAGCCGACAGCTTCACTGTTTCGACAACAACAAGCCAAGCGAAAGCAAGACGCCGAACAAAAACACCCCCCAGCCCCAACGATAAAATCCTCTCAAACGCTCCGGCACCGACTTCCCGCCGAAGGTGAAAAAACGACCGGTCCGGTAAACGGGGGGCTTAGCATAACCGATCAAACCGCCGCCAAGAATCATCAGCGCAAAACTCGTAACGAAAAAGTAAATCCACGGCGTGCCGCCCAGATGTGTGAAAAAATCCAGGACTTGCAATGTGAGAACGGCAACGATAGCAATGAAAGCAATGTTCCAATGCTCGAAGAATGTCCGCAAACCTTTGCTGTCTCTTTTTGTCTCCATAACCGGACGACGTCGCTTAATGGCCCTCAACTGAGCCACGCAGACCAGAGGCTGTCAACTGCGAAAGGGAGGGAAGGCAACCATTGCCATTTCTCCAGGGGAACTGTTGAACCTCATTGTCTGTAAACGACAATCGTGTTTGTTATATTTCTGTCCATTATCCTGTCTGCCTGACTGACCACCAGCTTGTGGTCGTCAATGCTGACAACCTTGAATCGCAGCGGGGCGTGGTCGGCGTCGGGCCAGGGCTCGTTGGTAATTGTCGTGATCAAATATCCATTTTCGATTCGCCAAGTGCCTTCTTCGGTCAAATCTTTCATGCCTTCATTGGTGACATTGATCCTGAACTGATGCACGTAGCTGCCGTCGGGCCGGTTTTCGGTTGTGCCCCGGCCGGCCTTCCACGTGCCGACGATCTTCTGCTGAATCCGTGCATCGCTCGGCACTGTACTACACGCGGTCAATATTGTAATCAGCAACAATAATTGAAGTGCGATTTTCATAAGCGGCTCCCGCGCTCTGTTTGGACGGTATGGTCGCAGGCAAAAGTTAATCCTTTCCCCAACGCCAACGCGGTCGCTCTCCTTTTACAAGGCAAACGAGAATCAAGGCTGCTACCAAGCCGATAATCGCGGCAATCCAAAGGCCAAAATGCTTGCCCGGGAGCAAGACCACTCCCGCCGTGCCTAACAAAACCACAAAGACCGCAATTGCAACCCATCCCTGCCACGCACAGGGCAGTCCCCAGCCCCAGCCGTACTTTTTAGCCGGAAACCAGATTTGCTTTTCTTTCGTTTTCATAAACAATTTTCCTGCGGCCTGACTAGCAAAAGCGGGATTGAAACGGCGCATTGCCCGGCGCTGTTCATTGTCTGCTTCACCGTACCACAAACAACTGGATGATCAATCCACGCTTTTTGGTATGAAACAGGCAAAAGCGGGCTGGAGCGGTTCACATAAATCCATACCAATACGCAGGCAAAATTTAAACAGGCGTGTACCACTTGGGCAGCCTGTTGTTGGGGGAAACTCTCGCGGGTGCAGGTCTCCAGAGCCGGCTCGTCAGGAGGCGAGTCATTAACGAGCCGGGTCTGGATACCGGCGCTCCGCCTTAGAGAGGCAGAACTTATACCCGCGTCATGGCGATTTGCCAGCGCCCGGTGTCAGGCAACTCAAGAGTTTTTGAGCGTATGGCAGTTACACCTGCACAAGTGTGCGTTGTTAAGCCAACTTCGAAATGAGTGGGCGGTTTGAAATTATCGGGAACCGGCGGTTGGTGGCTTGCCGCGGCGGAGGATGGCCGCGCTCCGGCAAAAACATTCAAAATTCAACATTTAACGCCCAACATCGAAGGAAGGTGCGAAGGGAACGTCCTGGGGACTTGGATATTGAACCCGATGGCTTGCCGAGAGGGGATTTTCTTGGCAACTTGGGCGCGATGAAAAAGAACCCAGCAGCACACAATACCCGTCCCTTTTCCAGCATCGTTTTTGACGGCGATGAACGCGCGGCGGCGCGCGCCATGCTTTATCCCGTGGGCTTCAAGGCCGAGGATTTTAAAAAACCGCTCATCGGCATTGCCTCGACTTGGAGCGATGTCACGCCGTGTAATATGCACATTGACAAGCTGGCGCGCGAGTCGGAGAAGGGCGCGAACGAAGGCGGCGGCAAGGCCATCATTTTCAACACGATCACGATTTCTGACGGCATCTCGATGGGCACCGAGGGCATGAAGTATTCGCTCGTGTCGCGCGAAGTCATTGCGGATTCCATTGAAACAGTGGTGGGCTGCGCGGGCATGGACGGCTTTGTGACCATCGGCGGTTGCGACAAGAACATGCCGGGGTCGCTGATCGCGATTGCGCGCCTGAACCGGCCGTCGGTGTTCGTATACGGCGGCACAATTTTGCCGGGCTGCCTGACGATGGATCCGCAGCGGAAGCTGGACGTGGTTTCGGTGTTTGAGGCCATTGGCGCGCATGCGAACAAGAAAATTTCCGATGCGGAATTTCAGGCCGTGGAGCAATGCGCCATTCCTGGTCCCGGCTCGTGCGGCGGAATGTACACGGCCAACACGATGGCCAGTGCGATTGAGGCGCTGGGCATGAGCCTGCCGAACAGTTCCGCGCAGAATGCCATTTCGCCCGCGAAATTGGACGACTGCCGCCGCGCCGGCGCCGCCGTGGTGAAGATGCTGGAGCTCGGCCTCAGGCCGCTGGATATCATGACCAAGAAGGCGTTTGAAAATGCCATCACGGTGGTGATTGCGCTGGGCGGTTCCACGAATGCGGTGCTGCATCTGCTGGCGATTGCGCATGCGGCGAAGGTGAAGCTGACGATTGACGATTTTACGCGCATCGGCAAACGCGTGCCGGTGCTGGCGGACTTGAAGCCGAGCGGCAAGCATTTGATGTCCGAGGTCGTGGCGATCGGGGGCATCCGGCCGCTGATGAAGATGTTGCTCGACAAAAAATTGCTGCATGGCGACGCCTTGACGGTGACCGGTGAGACAATGGCCGAGACGCTGGCCAAGGTGGGCCCTTACCCGGCCGGCCAGACGATTATTCATGGTTTTGACAATCCGATTAAGAAGGACAGCCATCTGGTCATTTTACACGGCAATCTGGCGAGCGAAGGCGCGGTGGCCAAAATTTCCGGCAAAGAAGGATTGCAGTTCAATGGCAAGGCGATTGTGTTTGATTCGGAAGAGAAGGCGATGAAGGCCATTCTTAACAACACGGTGAAAAAG